>Ga0310810_10010085_pt1 | contig 10982 bp, 1 predicted proteins | sample NCmetagenome_FD_207641 | JGI IMG/M metagenome (GOLD analysis project Ga0310810, IMG submission 207641) | Soil microbial communities from experimental microcosm in Duke University, North Carolina, United States - NC | ecosystem: Engineered > Artificial ecosystem > Soil microcosm > Unclassified ... | reverse complement strand
GCGGCCGTTGTCCGTCGTGATTTCCGCTTCCTCGAGCGACAGCTTTTCAATCAGCTCTTCGAGATCCGCGGGCACGTAACGGCGCATTTGCCGCCAATAGTCGACGGCGACGTTGCGCGCGATCTGCGCCAGGTACGGCAGGTAAGGCCGGCGCGCGTCGAAGCGACGCCGCGCCTCGGGCGCGAACGCCTTCACGAAAGTTTCCTGCACGACGTCCGCCAGCGCCGCCGCCATCTCGCCGGGCCCGCGCGGGCTGCCGGCCGCGCACGCGCGCAGCACCGCGGCGGCGATCCGGGTTGCCGAGTCAACGCATCGCGCGTAAACGACTTCGAGCGCCTCCACCTCTCCGTCCCGGAATCGCTCAAGTAGTCCCTGCTCCCTGAAGACCATGCCCACTACCGCCTTTTCGGTAACACGGCGGACCGTGGGCTGTCGAGTGAGGGAGCCCGCGGCCCGCGCGCGCTGCTGATCGAAACGCAACCCACGGCGTGGTCTTCCCCGTAGGGAGAGTGGCGTGATCCCTTTCGATCGCGCCTTCAGATCGGGAGGACTCGCGTGGTCAACAATCGAGGTCGCTGGGCATGGCTGGGCGCGATCGCGCTCGTGGCGGTGAGCGCGTCGTGCGGGCGGACGGAACATCAAGCGATCGAAGGCGCGGCGAGCACGCGTTCGACCGGCCCCGCAGCGGGGACGAACCAGCCGCCCGCGGGCGACACCGTCGGCTCAGATCCGCCGCAGGTGTTCGACAATCCATGCGACTCGGTCACCTGCACGGCGCAGGACCAGTGTCACGTGGCGGGCGTGTGCGACCCGAGCACGGGCGTTTGCTCGAACCCGGCGAAGCTCGACGGAGCATCGTGCGACGACAGCCAGCTCTGCACGCAGGGCGAGATATGTCTCGCGGGCACCTGCACGGCGAACAGCACCTATCCGGTCGTCGTCAATCTGCCCATCGACGATCGGGGCTTCCTCGGGGCCGGGACCAGTCCCAATGCCATCAATGCTTCCGGGGACGTCGTCGGCGGCGGGCTGACCGTGCCTGACTACGTGTGGCACGCCTGGCGGCTACCCAGCGCAGGACCCAGCGCAGGACTGCTCGTCAATATGGAAACCGAGCTGCCAATCACCGCCCCGAGCGTGGCCGCGGGGATCAACGACGCCGGAACCATCGTCGGCCACGACACGGACGCGTCCGGCATCTTTCACACGTTTCGTTCTGGCCCCGGTGCTGGCCCGACGGGCTTCGAGGAGTTCGGTCTCTGGGGCGACGGCTCGACGGCGCCGGGATGGTGGTTTCCGTATTACTTCCGAGGCTCGTGGCCGTACGACATCAACGGCGTGGGCCAGTTCGTCGGCACCTACACGTCCGGCACCCGGTTCCATGGCTACCGCCACACGGACACGGACGGCGACGACTTCGAACCAGTCCCGGACCTCGTCCCGAACGGGATGACGTTCATGAACAGCATTGCTGACTCCGGCACGGCCGTGGGTTCGGCGTCCATCACCCCGGGCCCGTACAACAACCCGGTGGCGGATTATCGCGCGGTACTCTTCGAAGAGGGCGCCCTCGACCTCGTCGACCTGAACCACGTCGTCACCGACCTCCCAGACGGGTGGATCCTGAACTCCGCCGACAGAATCAAGGGCGACTACATCATCGGCTACGGGACCCGCGACGACGGAACATATTTCGCCTACCGCTGGAACCGCTCCAACGGCGAGCTGATCGAGATCGCCGGCGGCTGGCCATCGACGTGGGGGACAAGCGTCAACGCGGCGGGCGACGTCATCGGGTCCGGCTTCTCGACCGCCGAGCACGCCGCGGCGGGTTTCGTCGAGGCATTCGTATACACGAGCCATCTCGGTTTCAAGAAACTGGGCGACCTGATTCCCCATCCCTTCTCGTGGTACCCCTGGTACCCCTGGTACCTTCCCTCCGCAGGCGCCATCAACGCCGCCGGCCAGATCGTCGGGAGTGGCTACCACGTGGGCGGCTCCAGCCCCTACGGCTCGGTGGTCTACCAGTTGCAGCTGCCCGTCGGCGGCGCGGCGACGTGCCAGGCGCGCAATGTTTGCGGGGGGGGCGATACCGACTCTGTCTGCTTGTTCTCGGACGGCGTCGTCGACCTGCTCGATGGAACGTTCGTTGCGCTGTTTGGTTACGACAGCTCGGCGTCGAGCGCCATCACGCCGACACAGAACGAGGTCCACGGCGCGCTGCCGACGAGCCCCGCCCCGCCGACGACGCTGCTGCCGAAAACGCACACGGCCGCATTCCGGCCCGTGTTCGCGTCAGACCAGACGGTGTCATGGACCGTCAACGGCGAGACCGTGACCGCGTCCGCCAGCCACCCCATTACACCGAGCACCTGCGGCACCAACGGTCTCTGCGTGGTCATCGGCGGCCAGACGATCGTGATCAAGCCCAGCTCTTCGCCGTACGCCCCGATTCCGAACGACCCGACGCTGCCCATTGGCGGTGTGAGGGTGGGCGGACGGTTCAACGGCGTCCTCAAGGGACAGCTGAGCGTCGGTCCGACCGGCGGCGCGACGTACACCGTACCGATTTCGATTCCGCCCGCCATCGCAGGTATGGCCCCGAATCTGGCGCTCGTTTACAACAGCCAGGGCGGCGACGGCATCGCGGGCCGGGGCTGGGAGCTGTCCGGCCTGTCGTCGATCCACCGTTGTGCGAAGACGAACGCCCAGGACGGCGAGGCGCACCCCGTCGAGATGAACCTGCTGTACACGGCGGGCAACCTGGTCGACGCCGTGTGCCTGGATGGCAAGCGGATGTTTTACCGGGGCAACAACCGATACGAGGTCGAAACGCAGGACTTCAGCGACATCACGTCGACGACGGACGGTTCGCAGGCCACGCCCGAGGAGTTCACCATCGTGACGAAGACCGGCGAGCTTCGGCATTACGGCCACCGTCCCGACTCCCGCGTCCTGGCGCCGGTCTGCGACGCTTCGGGTTTTGCCGGTTCCGCGACCTGCTACGCCGGTATAACGACGTGGCTGCTCGACAAGGTCACGGACGTCTGGGGCAACTACTACGAGATTCATTACAACCACGACCTCACCGGCAACGGCTTCTGGGACTTCACGAACGCCGGCGTCGTCGTCACGGAGATCAAGTACACCGGCAACATCGGAAACGCCGTCGACGATCCCACGCCGACATTCGCGTCGGTGGTCTTCGACTACGAGGACCGGCCGGATGTCCGCCACAGCCGCTACGCGACGTCGACGATACCCCGGAAGAAGCGTCTCACGACGATCACGACGATGGTCGGTACGACGACCGTCGGCGCGTACGCGCTCACTTACAAGCACGACTACGACGCCAGCCTGCCCTACGGTCCGGACAACGATCCGATGCTGCCGAGCCGTCTCGCTAGCATCGGTTACCGCGCGGGCAACGATTCTCTGCGCTCGCTCGATTTCGACTGGGTCGGAGGCGGCTACAGCTGGCAAGCGGCGCGGCCTGCGGCGGAAGTCGGCGGCCAGGAGAACACCTACGAGCCGCCGGTCGCGCTGACTCCGACCGCGAGCAGCGGCCTCCTCGGCACCCAGTTCGTCGACCTGGACGGCGACGGGCGTCAGGACCTGGTGCAAAGCATCGGCGGCGCGTGGTTGACGAATTCGCAGCCGGCGCCCACGACCACGCACGCCTGGCGCAACAACGGCCACGGGTGGACGCTGAACGACGCGTGGGCGCTGCCGCAGGGCTTGGTCGATCCCAATCACCACTTGAACGGGTACCTGGCCGACCTGGACGGCGACGGGATACTGGACCTCCTCGTCGAGGACGATGGTTCACTCGGGCACCGGCCGTTTGCCTGGCTGAATCGAATCAAGAGCTCCCAGCAGGGGAATCATGCTGGGCCAGCCTGGGAACGCTACACGGTGCTCGGTCTCGAAACCGGGACCAACCTCTTCGGGAGCTGGGACGCATTCGGCGAGGATGAATTGAACTTTCAGGCGTACGACGTCGTCGCTGACATGGACGGCGATGGGCGGGCGGACGTCGTCCACCTGCACGATCACGTGCACGTTCGCCTCAACAAGGCGGACGGCTGGCACGACGCTCCGCAATACACGATCTCGTCCCTGGCCAGCACGAGGCCGGGAGAGGAGTTCCACATCGCAGACGTCAATCGCGACGGGCTTCCCGATCTCCTTCACAAGGACGAGGCCGTTGCGCTCATCAATCTGGGCAATCTCCTGAACAGCGACGGGACGGCCTGGGCAGCGGATTCCGTCGGCGCTAATTCGAATCCTGCAGCGAAGCAGAACCGCATGGTCGGCGATATCGACGGCGACGGCCTGCCAGACGTCATGTGGCACTACCAGACCGGCGCGGAAGAGCCGTTCACGTTGAACTTCGGTATCCGCTTCTCCACCGGGCGCAACTACATGGCGTTCAATAGCACCGCGTATCTCGGGGCCGCCGCGAACGTGATCCCAGCCTCCGGCGGTTTCAGCCTGGCGGACCTCAATGCTGACGGGCTCGCCGATCTCGCGGTCCCGCGAGACGTCATCGGCACGCAGTTCATGGTGAACACCGGGACCACCTGGCTCTTGACGTCGCAGGGCAACCAGATCCCGAACGGCGACTTCGTCGATCTCGATGGGGACGGCGTCATTGACAAGGTGCTGGCAAGGGATGATTTCGGAACGCCCCAGAGGGGCGCGTGGATCAACACGTTCGAGCCGCCGACCATCACGGGGTTTCCGAACGGAATGGCGCAGAACAGCCAGGTCACGTACAGGGTGATCACGACCGCCGAGGCGCAGGAGCGCGGGACGTACAGCGACGACAACGAGCGCACGAGCCAGACGACTTATCTGAACTTTCCGCTTCGGGTCGTCGAGTCCATCGCCACCGACGACGGGCTCGGCGCGGGGGCGACGGTGAACACCACCTATCGCTACGAGTCACTCCGCGGAAGCGCTTTCGGGCGCGGGCCGCAAGGCTTCATGAAGATAACGGCGACGGATCCGCAGCGCATAACGACCGTGACCGAGTACTACCAGCGATTTCCGTACACGGGGATGGTGGCGACCGTGACCCGGTTCGCCAGCATCAGCACCGACCCGCTAGACCCGAACAGCCAGGATCGGGTGCTGGTCAAGTTCGCTCGAACGGAAAACTCCTATTGCGACACGACAGACTCGATCGCGGGTTTCCTGCAGTGCTTCACGGGACTGGTTCCCGAAGAGGAGCACAAGAAATCGCGCTTCGTCTACGCGTATCACACCAAGGTGCAGAGCTGGATGCTGACGGACAGCACCGCAGACATCGCGGGCCCACCCGAGGCTTGGCCGACAGCGCCGAGCATCACGAAGACCTCCGACATGCGCTACGACACCAAAGGAAACAACCTCACGACGACCGTGACGACCGAGAGCTCCGCCGGCGATTCGTTCACGTCCGCGACCACGAATACCTACAACCAGGCAGGCAGCGACGAGGAACGGCTCGGGAAGGTCACGCTGTCGGTCGTGAAAAATACGAAGGGTGCCGACGGGAGCGAGATCGTGCACACCACCCAGTTCGACTACGGGCCCGTCGGCGCGCACGGATCGGCGCTGCCGTTCCCGCTGACCATCGGTCTGGTCAGAAAGAGAGTCGAACCGAACAAGCCCTACGAGCTGCGGACGGTCTACGCCTACGATCAGTTCGGGCACGTCAAGACGGCGACGGACTGCGCGAGCGATTTCGCGAGCTGTCAGCCCGGGGCGACGAACCCGGGCGATTCCTCCAGCCCCGACCACCCGCCGTTCCGGACCACGACCGTCAGCTACGATCCGTCGACCTTCCAGCCGGCGGGGACGATAGCGCCCCCCATCATCAACCTCGACTATGGCCCCGGCCGCTTCCCGGTCAGGACGTTAAACAGTCTCCAGCAGGGGGAATGGGCGGCTTACGATCCGCTCACCGGCGCCATCGTTCAAAAGACGGACGCGAACGGCGTTCACACCTGCTTCACGAACGACGCCTTCGGAAACCGCCGCACGCAGACCGAGCGGTGCAACTCCGGCGCGCCCAAGCTGACGACGACCGGTGTTTACTTCGTCCCCAACGGACTCGGTCCGTACCCCTCTGTGATTGCCTCGGTGATGACGCCGCCCGACGGCGCCGAGACGGTGAAATACGCGGACGTCCTGGGTCGAACGGTCGGGACCGCAACGCGCAGCATGGACGGCGGCTACTCGCAGACGTACTCGACCTACGACCGTGCCGGCCGTCTGGCCGTTACCACGAAGCCCTTCTTCGGACAGCCCACGTACTTCAGCACGTCGACATACGATGATCTCGGTCGCGTCAAGCGCCTCGATCAGGATCTACCTCCGCTCGACGGCACGTCGAACCCGACCTCGACGAGCTTGACCACGACGTTCCTCGGCTTGACCATCAAGACCGATCAAACCGTCGGCGGCGCTCACCAGCTCCGCAGCGAGACGAAGAACGCCCTCGGGAAGACAGTGGCCGTCACTGATGCCAACGAGGTGACCATCGGATACGACTACGACGCCGACGGCAATCTCATCAGCGCTGGCGATCCCACCCTGCAGAACCACCTGCCGACGATACAGACCCACTACGACGGACGCGGGCGCAAGGACTACGTCATCGATCCGGACCTGGGCACCTGGCAGTACGCGTACAACGCGTTTGGCGACCTCATCAAACAGACCGACGCCAAGGCGAACGATACGCTTCTCACGTTCGACGCGCTGGGCCGCGTGATCCGTAAGACGGACGCGTCCGGGACCGCGGAATGGATCTACGACGCCGAAGGAGGGGGCATTGGACTGTTGGCGGCCACCGTGAGTCCCGCAGACTCTCACCTGCGCAGTACCTGTTCAATTCCACGTGCGACGCTGACCGACGGCAACCGGTCGGGCCGATCGTACACCTACACGGATCTCGGCGAGCTCAAGGACGTCACGGAGTGCGTCGACGGCAAAGATTTCGTGACGTCGTTCGAGTACGACCAACTCGGTCGCGCGAGCGTCATTCGATACCCGCAGGTCGGCACGGAGCGCCTGGCCGTCGAATATCACTACTCGGCCCTCGGGTTCCTCTACTACATCACCAATCAAGCCGACGGCTCTCTCTACTGGGCGGCGACGAGGATGAACGCACGCGGAGAAGTGACCGACGAATACACCGGCAACGGCGTCCAGACGATCTCGAATCGAAACGACGTCACCGGGTGGCTGATGGGCTCAACCAGCACCGCTCACGCTGACGGCGACAATCTGATCCAGCTGGCGACCTACCAATACGACCAGATCGGGAACCTCACTTCCCGAACCCGCGCTGATGCCTCGAGCGCCGCGGCTTTCACCGAAACGTTCACCTACGACGCGCTCAACCGCCTCTCGACGGCGACCACGTCGAGTCCGACGCAGCACTCCGAACGCTACCTGTACGACGACCAGGGGTTGGGAAACATCACCGAAAAGGGCGGGCAGACCTACACCTATACGGGCTGCACCGCGGGACCGCACGCCGTGTGCACCGTCGGTACGGGATCGCCCTTCGTCTACGACGACAATGGCAACGTCGTCCGGGCCGCCGATCGAAGGATCGAATACAACGCTGCGAACAAGACGACTCACATCGAGAACACCGCCACCTCGGAGACGATCGACTTCGTCTATGACGCCGACGGCAACCGCGTCGTGCAGGAAGTCGGCACGGTCGGGGCGCCGGCGGGCTCGTCCGCCCGCACGGTCTACGTCGGCCTAGGCAGTACGGGCAAGAGCCTCTACGAGCGGACGACCCGGGGCGATTCGGTGGAGCACACCCAATTCATCTACGCCGGTTCGCTTCACGGAGGGAACGCCCTCGCGCTGCGCGTGACGAGCGAGAGCGGCGGAACGGAGTCCACTGCGACGAAGTACAACCACTTCGATCATCTCGGGTCCGTCACCACGATGAGCGATGAGACCGGCCACGCCGTCGGCCTCAGCTACGACGCCTTTGGGGCGAGGCGGGATCCCAGCGGACAGGCTGCGGACGCCAGTTCACTTGCGCTGCAGCCAGGTCATCGCGAGTTCACGGGCCACGAGGCCATTCCGGGCATGGGCCTCGTGAACATGAACGGTCGCGTTTACGACCCTTTGTTGGGCCGGTTCCTGTCCCCCGACCCCAACGTGCAGTTTGGCGGGGATCTGCAGAGCTACAATCGATACACCTACGTCGGCAACAACCCCCTCCGGTACACGGACCCGACTGGCTATTTCTGGGGGGAGAGGGCCCTCAATTTCGTCCTCAAATTCTCCTGGACGCTGACAGAAACAATCGGCGTCGCCGCGTTCTGTGCCTCCTCGGCGGGCGCCGGATGTATCGGAGCGATGCTGTTTTTCGCCGCGCTGAACTCGGCGATCGCTTATGGAAGCGGCGCATCCTGGAGTCAGGTTGCACAGGTCGCAGCAATAACGGTCATTACCGAGGAGGCGGCGATCCTCACGGCGGGCGCGGCTACGTTGCCCGGGGAAGAGATGATTTTTGCGGACGCGACCATCGGCTTCGCCCAGGGCGTTACGACGGCGAAGCTCTCCGGGGCAAGCGACATGGCGGCGCTGAAGGCGGGACTCCTTGGAGCGGCCATCGCGGGCGGATCGGCTGCACTGACCGTCGCTTCATCGCACCTTGCGGAGGAGGGCATCCCATCCGACGCAAAAGAGGGGGATTACTATGCAGGCAAAATGGAGGACAATGGCTACGCGAAAACTGCCGCCAAACCGCATGCCTTTCCGAATCACGAAGCCGGCGAGGGATATTCGATTGGCCCCAACGAAGCGAACTACGATATCACCGGGGATGGCGCATACAAACCCTTCAATCGTTGGTTCTCCGACAACGTCCCGTTCTCTAATTACGGGGGCTACGTGCAAGACGGTATAGACTTCAACCCCCAGACAAATTGGGAATGGGTGCAATGGGCGGGGTACTTCCTAACGGCGCAGACGATGACCTACGGAGGCGCTGCCCTGGCGACGACCGGCGGGATCTCGGCCGTGGTCCAATTCGCAACCGACTAGCGGTGAGGCCTTGCCGATCCTCCTCAGCGTGAATCTGCGAGGGGGCCGGAGACGCTGCTTCAGCAGCTGGTCGGGTTCGGTTGGTTCGGTGAGGCCGTGTTTGCGGGCGGCCAAGTACTAGCTCACACGTTGAACTTGAAGTGAATCACGTCCCCATCCCTTACGACGTAATCCTTTCCCTCCAACGCCATGCTTCGCGTTCGCCGGCACGGCCTCGCCACTTGCGGCGCCTTCGCACTGCGCTTCACCGTCGCGCGGCACTCGTCATCGCTCGCCGTCAAAACTTGATCAGGTCCAGGATCATGTACGCCGTGCGCGCGGCCACGTGCAGGTGACCTGCCCGGCGTTTTTCGGACCAGCTGAAACCTGAGATGGTGAAGATTCTGCGCGAGACGGACAGGACGCCGATCGCAAGCAGACGATCTACGTGTGGCCGGCGGCCAAGGACGCGCCGGCGATCGGCCGCATGTCCGAGCTGGCGGCGTAGTACCCACGGTACAGCTACCGGCAGGGTGCGAATCTTCCTCGCACGCGACAGACACCACATGGGAAACGACCGCGCAGGTCAGTCGCGCGCGCGACCGCGTGCAGGCCGGGCTCCTTCAACCCCAGACCTCTCCAGGAACGCCGGCCGATCCGCCGCGTCCAAACTGGCGATCTCCGCCTCGGCCGCCGCGCATATCACGACGACTGGCGCCCCTCAGCGTCGGCGTGGGCGCGCAGCGCGCTCACGTAGTTGTCTTTTCCGTTACTCCTCGGCGACGTTCGCCACGTAGAAGACTTCTTCAGCTTCAGCAGCCCCAGGTCGCGTACCAGCGTCGCCGCGCCGGCGCGCGAGACGTCAGGGCAGGAGCTCTTCGGCGGAGACCACGTATATCTGGTTGGACGACTTCTTGATCGTGACGTAAAGCCGGTTGTCGAACACCGCCACCGTCGGCTCCGCGTTGCTGAGCATGGCGCCGGGGATCTCGTACCACGAGCCGAACGGCTGCTGCGGCAGGGCGGAGTTGAAGTACAGGCGGCTGTTGCTGCCGCGTGCCACGATGATGAGCCGTCCGGCGTAACTGGTCGCCGCCAGCGCTCCGGTCGGGAATACACCGGTTGTCAGCTCGCTCGGGATCGTGTCCCAGCCGATGAATGGCTGCTGCGGAAGCGCGACGTTGACGGTGTACTGGTTGCTCCCCGCGGCCTGGGCGAAGATGTAGAGGCGATTGTCAAAGCTGGTCGCGGCCAGCGGGCGATCAGTGGTGCCACCGACGGGCTGCCAGCCGATGAAGGGTTGCTGGGGCAGGGCGACGTTGACGTAGATAGAGTGGTCCGCGCCGTCGCCCTTCGTGAACAGATACAACCTGTTGTCGAAGGCCGTGGACGCGACGGCCTGGTCGGTCTGTCCACCGACCGGTTGCCAGCCAATGAAGGGTTGCTGGGGCAAAGCGACGTTGAAGTAGACGTTGTGGTCCGTGCCGTTGCCCCTCGTGAACAGATACAACCGGTTGTCGAAGGGGGTTGCCGAGATCGCGGCGTCCGTGATGCCACCGAGCGGCTGCCAGCCGATGAAGGGCTGTTGGGCCAACGCGACGTTGAAGTAAATGGTGTTGTTCGATCCGTTGCCGGCCGTGAATAGGTACAGGCGACTGTCGAACGCAGCCGAACCCAACGGCCGCGCGGTTGCCCCGGCCACCTGAGACCATGCGCTCCATTTGAGCGCGGGCCCCAGGAGGTGCCGGCGCGGCCCGGCCAGATAGGCCGCGATCTTGATGATCTGGGTGGGAGAGATCCGATATTGCCCCGGCACCGCTCCGTCGCAGTACCTGAAGTAGCTCATGATGTTGGTGCGGTCAGGGGAGAAGTAGCCGTTGAACGTTCCGTTCGTGTACGCGAACGTCATCTTGCCTCGGTAGGTCGGGGCGCAA
>Ga0310810_10010084_pt1 | contig 10983 bp, 9 predicted proteins | sample NCmetagenome_FD_207641 | JGI IMG/M metagenome (GOLD analysis project Ga0310810, IMG submission 207641) | Soil microbial communities from experimental microcosm in Duke University, North Carolina, United States - NC | ecosystem: Engineered > Artificial ecosystem > Soil microcosm > Unclassified ... | reverse complement strand
CTCTCCGGCCTGGAAAAGACCGACGAACACGCCGAGGTGGACGAAGACGAGGACATCGAGACAAAGGTGTTCGAGTTGCGCGACGCGCGCGAGATGGTCAGGCGCGGCGAGATCCAGGACATGAAGACGCTGGTCGGTCTGACGCTCATCTGAAGACGAATGAACCGCGACGATCTGCAGACACGCGTCGACAGCATCCGCTGGTGGCATTCGATCGATCTGGGTCACGGCATCGTCACGAAGGGCGTCGACAGTTCACAGGCTGAGCGGCTCTCCCGCCTGCGGCTGCCGGCGGATCTGTCCGGCCGGTCGGTGCTCGACATCGGCGCGTGGGACGGGTTCTTCTCGTTCGAAGCCGAACGGCGCGGCGCGGCGCGCATCGTGGCGGCCGACTACTACTCGTGGCACGGCACCGGCCCGGGAAGCCCTGGGCTCTCGGGTCGAGGACGTCGACGTCGACGTCATGGACCTCACACCCGAGCGGCTCGGAACATTCGACATCGTCCTGTTCCTCGGCGTGTTGTACCACCTGCCGAATCCGCTGCTCGCGCTGGAGCGTGTGGCGTCGGTGGCCCGTGATTTCCTCGTGCTCGAGACCGTCGTCGACATGGTCGGGTTTGGCCGGCCGGCGGCGGCGTTCTACCCTGGCCGGGAACTGAACGGCGACCCGACGAACTGGTGGGGTCCCAACGAGGCGGCGGTCCATGGCATGCTGCGCAGCGTGGGATTCACGCGCGTCGAGACCGTGACGACAACCCGCTCCGCGGCATATCGCGCCGCGCGTGCGGTGTATCACCGGCTGCAGGGCAAGAACGACCTGGCGCAGGCGTTCCGCCAGGATCGCGCGGTCTTTCACGCGTTCAAGAAATAGCGCGGTTCCAGGCTGAACGGACCCACGGTTGGCACGAAGATCACGAGACCACGAAGATCAGAAAAACAAAGCTCTCTGTGGTCTTCGTGACCTTCGTGATCTTTGTGCCGGCCGTCGGCGCGTGCGGACAGCGGTCGTATAGGCTCACCTCAGGGCAAAGGCCACGAGCTCTGCGTCCGCGCGGGCGCCCGTGGCGATGACGACGTACTGCCTCCCGTTCCGCGCGCGATACGTCATCGGCGTCGCGGTCGAGCGCCGGGTGAGGGGTCCTTTCCACAACTCACGGCCCGTCGAGGCATCGACCGCATGGAGCGCGCCGTCTCCCCCGCCGACGAACACGATGCCGCCCGCAGTCACGATCGCGCCGGGCGCCCCCGGCGCCCCCAGGGATTCCGGCAGCGTCACGCCCTTCAGCGCCGGGTGCTGGCGCAGCGACGGCAGGTCGCCAAAAGGCACGCGCCAGGCAATCGTGCCGCGATTGAGATCGATGGCCGTCAGGTGGGCATACGGCGGCTTCAGCATCGGGATGCCGTTGTTGAATTCGGCCGAGGTGTCGCCCTGCCGCGTGTATTCCGCCTCGACCTCCGCGGGCCGCTGTTCCGGTTTTCCGAGCCGCGCGACGTGCGCCTGGTTGGATGTCTTGACTATGAGCCATCCGGAGGAAGGATCGAACGCCGCGCCGCCCCAGTTGGCTCCGCCGATGATGCCGGGACGCTGGAGCGTGCCCTGGGCAGACGGCGGCGTGTAGAGCGATCCGAGACGTAATTTCCGCAGCTCGTTGACGGCGGCGGCGCGCAGCTCGGGCGTCAGATCGAACGCGTCGGCCTCCGAGGCGCCGAGCTCGGCGATCGGCGGCGGCTTCGAGGGAAACGGCTGCGTCGGCCATGCGCGCTCACCCGGCACATCGCTCGGCGGGACAGGACGCTCTTCGATGGGCCATACGGGCTTCCCGGTCAGGCGATCGAAGACGAAGACCAGACCCTGTTTGGTGAGCTGCACGACCGCGTCGACGGCGCGGCCGCCGGGCTTGATGGCGACGAGGTTGGGCGGCGACGGCAGGTCGTAGTCCCAGATGCCATGGTGAACGATCTGGAAGTGCCATTTGCGCGCGCCGGTCGCCGCGTCGAGGCAGACAATCGACTCCGCGAAGAGATTCTGTCCGCGGCGCGCGCCGCCGTAGAAATCGTTGCTCGGCGTGCTGACCGGCAAGTAGAGAAGGCCGCGCCGCTCGTCGAGCGTCATCGGCGCCCAGACGTTGGTGTGACCTGTCACGTTCCACGACTCGTCGTCCCACGTGTCGACGCCAAACTCTCCCGCCTGCGGCACCGTGTGGAACGTCCAGAGCGGCCGCCCGGTCCGTGCATCGAACGCCCGCACGTCGCCGGGCGGATCCCTCGGATAGACCAGGCGGTCCGCCACGCCGTTGCCGACGATGATGATGTTCTTGAAGACGACGGGCGGAGAGGTGTTGGTGTACTGCTTGGGATCGACCGGCCACTTGAGGCCCGCGACGAGGCTGATGATGCCGCCGGTGCCGAAGGAGGGCACGAGATCGCCCGTCTTCCCGTCGAGACAGATGAGCCGGTCGCGGCTGTTGAGGAAGATGCGCAGCTTGCCCTCGTCACGCCACGCTGCGACGCCGCGGTGCACGAAGCCGGTCCCGTTCGGCACCTGCCCGGCTTCGTAGGCGCGGGGATCGAACGTCCACAACGCGTGCCCGTCTTCCGCATCGAGCGCCACCACGCGGTTGTACGGCGTGCTGATGTACAGCACGTTGTCGATCATCAGCGGCGTGTTCTCGAACGATCCGGGCTGCGTGCGGAACTCGGGGAGGGGCTTTTCGGCGGGCTTCCAGGTCCAGGCGACTTCCAGCGTCGAGACGTTCTGGCGGTTGATGTCGGCCGCGCGGGACCACTTGGTGCCGGCCTGGTCGCCGCCGTAGAACGGCCACTCGATCATCTGACGATTGGGCGCGGCGGCCCCCAGAAGAAGAACGCCGAGCAGGCAGGCCGGACCCGTCATACGCATGGCCAAGAATCTAACCGATGCGGGCCAGCATCGCCTCGATCGTTGCGACATGGATGTCCACGGTGTCGTTGACGTCCTCCGCATAGCCGCCGGCCAGGACCGTTGCGACCGGCACACCTTCCGCGCGGGCAGTCTCGAACACCAGGCGATCGCGCGCCGCCAGGCCGGCCTTGGTCAGCTTCAGTCCGCCGAGGCGATCGCGCTCGAAAGGATCCGCGCCGGCCAGATAGATGACGAGCTCGGGGCGGCTGGCGAAGACGCGCGGCAACGCGCCGGCGAGCGCGTCCAGGTACTGCTCATCGCGCGCGCCGTCCTCGAGACCGATGTCGAGGTCGCTGCGCGGCTTGAAAAACGGGTAGTTCAACTGCTGGTGGATCGAGAACGTGAAGATGTGGGCATCGCGTTCGAAGATGAAGGCCGTGCCGTTGCCGTGGTGCACGTCGCAGTCGACGACCGCCGCCCGGTGCACGCGCTGGTCGCGCTGGACGGCGCGGAGCGCGACGGCGACGTCATTCAGCGGACAGAAACCCTCGCCATGATTCGCGAAGGCATGGTGCAGCCCACCGCCGAGGTGCGCGGCCGCGCCATCCTCGAGCGCGGCGGCGGCGGCGCCGCACGTCCCGCCGGCCATCAGGCGGAAGGTGTCGGCCATTCCCGGCGCCCATGGCAGCTCGAGCGTCGCGATGTCCTCGGGCGTCAGCGTGTCAGTGCGCAGTTTCGCGAGGTACTCAGGCGCATGGACGAGGGCGAGGTCCTTCCAGGACGCTGGCGCGGGCTCGACGAACACCGGCGCGCGGTATCCCTGGCGGCCAGGACGAAGCCGCTCTGCGATCAGCCGGTACTTCGATGTCGGCCAGACGTGCCCGGGAAGCGAAACCTCGTACTGGGGCGAGTAGAAGACCTTCACACCGCCGTGACGGGTTCGGCGCTCGGCTCCAGGGGCATCGGCGTCGTCGTCTGCGCAGCGCTCGGCTGGAGCGCGATGGCGACCGCCTCGCTGATCTCGCTGACGAAGTGAATCGTCAACTCCTTCCGGAGATCGTCCGTCAGGTCCTCCTTGACGTTCTTCTCGTTCTGCCGCGGCATGATGAGCTCGGTGATCCCATGGCGGCGCGCCGCCAGCACCTTCTCCTTGATGCCGCCGACCGGCAGAATGCGGCCCGACAGGGTGATCTCGCCCGTCATCGCGATATCGCCGCGCACCGGGCGGCCGGTCAGCTGCGATGCCAGCGCCGAGACCATCGTGACACCCGCGGAAGGGCCGTCCTTCGGAATGGCGCCGGACGGAACGTGGAGGTGGATTTCGGAATCCTTGTAGAACGACGGATCGACGCCGTAATGTTCCGCGTGCGCGCGGAACCACGAGAGCGCCGTGCGCGCGGATTCCTTCATGACGTCGCCCAGGTGTCCGGTGAGCGTGAGCGACCCGCCGCCCTGCATGCGGGACGCCTCGACGAACAGCACTTCCCCGCCCGCCGGGGTCCACGCGAGGCCGACGGCGACGCCCGGATCCTTGGTGCGGTTGGCGATCTCCTCGTCGAGGAACGAGGGGGCGCCGAGCATCTCGACGACGAGGTCGGACGTGACGACCACGCGGGCCTCGTCTCCCTCCGCGCGGCGCCGCGCCATCTTCCGGCAGAGCGCGCCGATCTCCCGTTCCAGGTTCCGGACGCCCGCCTCGCGGGTGTAGCCGCGGATGACATCACGAATGGCGGCTTCGGTGAACTCGACCTGCTCGGGCGTCAGCCCGTTGTTCTTGACCTGCTTCGCGATCAGGTGCTCGAAGGCGATTTTCAGCTTCTCTTCCTCGGTATAGCCGGCGAGCTCGAGCACCTCCATGCGGTCGCGCAGCGGCGGCGGGATCGGATCGAGCACGTTGGCCGTCGTGAGGAACAGGACCTCGGACAAATCGAAGGGGACGTCGAGGTAGTGATCGCGGAAGGAGTTGTTCTGCTCCGGGTCGAGCACTTCGAGGAGCGCGGACGCCGGATCGCCGCGGAAGTCGGATCCGAGCTTGTCGATCTCGTCGAGGATGAAAACCGGATTCTTCGACTCCGCGCGCCGCAGGCCCTGGATCACCTGTCCGGGCAGCGCGCCAATGTAGGTCCGGCGGTGGCCGCGGATCTCCGCCTCGTCGCGCATCCCGCCGAGCGAGACGCGGACGAACTTCCGGCCGATCGAATTCGCGATCGACCGGGCCAGGGAGGTCTTGCCGACGCCCGGAGGCCCCAGGAAGCAGAGGATCGGGCCTTTCACATCGGGATTGAGCTTGCGCACCGCGAGGTACTCGAGCACGCGATCCTTGACCTTCTCGAGACCCGAGTGGTCCGCGTCGAGCACGTCCTTCGTGTGCTTCAAATCGATGGAGTCCTCGGTGCGCTTCGACCACGGCAGCGCGACCAGCCAGTCGACGTAGGTGCGCGAGACCGTGTATTCCGCGGCGGCGACCGGCATCTTCGACAGCCGATCGAGCTCGCGCAGCGCTTCCTTCTTGACGCCCTCGGGCATGCCGGCCGCCTCGATCTTGGCGCGCAGCTCCTCGATCTCCTTGGCCTGCTCGTCTCCTTCGCCCAGCTCCTTCTGAATCGCCTTCATCTGCTCGCGCAGGAAGTACTCGCGCTGGTTCTTGCCGACCTCCGACTGGACCTGCGACTGGATGCGCGATCCGAGCTCGAGCACCTCGAGCTCCTTGATCAGAATCCGGTTCAGGGCGTCCATCCGCGCGCGAACGTCGAGCGTCGACAGGATGCCCTGCTTCACCGGCGTGCCGATGGTCGCCAGGCTGGACGCGATGAAGTCCGCCAGCTTGCCCGGATCCGTGATGTTGGCGGCGAGCGTCTGCAGGTCGTCCGACAGCAGCGGCGACAGCGACACGACCTGCTGGAAGTTGCTCTTGATGTTGCGCTGGAGCGCGTCGATCTCCAGATGGTCCTCGTCCCGCAGCTGGTCGGGCGCCACCGTCACCGCGGCGCGCAGGAACGGCCGCGCCTGCACGACGCGATCGAGCGTGATGCGCTCGACGCCCTGGACGATCAGGCGCAGGCTGCCGTCGGGCAGCTTGAACATCTTGTGGATGTGCGTGGCGGTGCCGACCGGATAGAGGTCCTCCTGCACCGGCTCCTCGACCGCAGCCTCGCGCTGCGTGAAGACACCAATCAGCTTGCCGGAGCTGTTGGCCTCCTCGACGAGGCGGACCGAGGCCTCCCGCGCGACGGCGAGCGGCATGAAGGAGTTCGGAAAGAGAACGGTATCGCGCAGCGGGAGTACCGGCAGCTCCGAAGGAATCTGGAACGACCGCTCGGCGTCGAGGATGACCTCGGGGACGGCGGGCGGATCAGCGTGTTCGGTCATGGAGATAAAAAAAGGGTAACCGGGCAATCAGCCTATCCGATCACCCGATTACCCGATGCGAAGATTACCCGATTCCGCTCAGCCTTGCATATCGATGAAGAGCGAGGCGGCGCCACGGCGCTGGGCCATCAGGCGGTCGCGCTGCTGCTTGACCTCGCGCGCTTCCTCACAGTCCTTGCACCGGACCGCGAAGGGCAGGGCGCGGAGCCGGCGCTCGCTGATTTCCTCGCCGCACTCGAAGCAGTAGCCGTAGGTGGCCTCTTCGAGGCGCCGGAGCGCTTCGTCGATTTTGTTGAGCGTTTCCGCCTTCATCTGGATGAGGGCGAATTCAATCTCATCCTGGATGTCCAGCTCGGAGCTTTCTGCCGCGTCGAGCACGCCCTGAACGGCGCTCCCGGCCCCTTCCGCGCGCACGTCGCGCATCCGTCCCTGGACTTCACTCATAATTTCGCGGCGGCGCTCCTCGAGGATGCCTTTCAGCTCGTCGTAGCGCCCGCGTTTCATGTTGTCCTTCGCCGCCTGTTGACCGCTCATAATGAGTCCGTCCTTTCCGTCTCGTCCGTCCGGGTGTCCCGTTCGGTTGGGAGCCCTCTATGCAATTGATTTGCCAGTTATGAAGCCCCGCAGTGTAGCCTAAGTCGCCGACCGTGGCAAGTCGACTGCGGATTCCGTTGCCGATTAGACGCCCGAAGGGGGCCGTTCGGTTCTTCGCGTCCTAAAAACCGGACGCAAGAGCCCGTTACTGGAGGAATTTCTGACCGATGGATGCGTTGGGGAGGATGCCGCGGTCAACCAGGCGCTTGCCGTCCCGGGCGCTCCCGGTTCTCAGCCATTTCTCGTACAGCCGCAGCACATCCACGCTCGAGCGGATGCCTGACTGTTCGCTGACGTCCGAGAGCACGTCCATGAAGGGCACGAACTTGCGCGCCAGCTCGGAGAACACTTCGCCAAACGCGTCGGTGTCGCGGCGGCCGAGCGAGCCGTAGGCATACTCCCCCATCGACACGTAGTAGTCGACGTCCACGACTCGGCGGTGGAAGCTGTCGGAGAAGAAGCCGGACATGAACAGCGAGAAATCGCCCAGATTCCTGAGGCGAGCCCGCTGTTCCATCCCGCCGCAGTCAAGGGCGCGGCCCAGCCGGAGGGCCAGCGGCTGGTCCTGGTCATCGCTGAAGGGGATGCGTTCGCCGGCGCGCATGAAGCGGCACAGGAGGTCGACGAGGTAGTAGGACGTCAGTTCGGTGGCGTGGAGCTGCTGGCGCGACAGCGCCGACTCGACCAGCTCCTTGAAGTACTCGGTTGGCGTGTTATCCACCGTTTACCTCCGCGTTTCGCCAATTATACGCCAGCTGAGCCTGAGGCGGCCAAGCCCAGGGCCGTGTTATAGTTAGGGTTTCGGTCTATCCTGGAGTTTCAATCATGGCGAAGCGCTGCGAGATCTGTGACAAGGGCCCGGTCGTCGGCCGGAACATCAGCCACGCGCACAACGTGACCTCCCGCCGGTTCGAGCCGAACCTGCAGCGGGTACGCGCTTTGGTGTACGGTGGTGTGCGCAGATTGCGTGTCTGCACACGGTGCCTCCGGTCCGGCAAGGTCGTCAAGGCAGCTTAGTCGGGGACCGGGGATCAGGGACCGGGGATCGAGGGCAACACGCTAATGCGACAGGCCGTCTCCACTCCTGCAGCGCCGGCCGCTATCGGCCCGTATTCACAGGCGATTAGGGCAGGTCACCTGCTCTTTCTTTCGGGTCAGATCCCGCTGGATCCCGCAACCGGGAAGCTGGTCGAGGGGGGCGTCGAGGCCCAGACCGTCCAGGTCTTCAAAAACATCGAGGCCATTCTGAAGGCCGGCGGCGCTTCCTTCGACGGGGTGGTCTCCGCGACGGTCTATCTGGCGGACATGAACGATTTCGCCACGGTCAACGACATTTACGCCACGTACTTCTCCTCGCCCGCGCCCGCCCGGGCGACCGTGCAGGTCGCGCGGCTCCCCAAAGACTGCCGGGTCGAAATCCAGGTGATCGCTTCGGTCTGACGCGGCCGACGGCTCGGCACGAAGATCTCCAAGATCACAAAGATCACAAAGCCCTTTGTGGTCTTCGTGATCTTTCTGGTCTTTGTGCGTTCGCCGTGGGCCGTCTCAGCGACTGGCGCGTTCGACGTCTACGACACCCGCCACGCTTCTAAGCGCCTTGACCACCTTCTGCAGGTGCTTCAGGTCGCTGATCTCCACGGTCATGTCGATTCGACCGCGCGAATCGGCATCTGACGTGGCTTCGACGTTACGGATGTTCGTGTTGATGCCGGCGATCTTGGAGGTCACGTCCGCCAGGATGCCCTTCCGGTCCTCGACCTGCAGGGTCAGGCGCACGGTGTAGGGCGAAGTGTCCGACCCCTGATCCCACTCGACGTCGATCTTCCGTTCGGGGTCGTAGAGCAGGTTCACGACGTTCGTGCAGGTGGCGGAGTGCACCGACACGCCCTTGCCGCGGGTGATGTAGCCGATGATCTTCTCGCCCCTGATCGGGTTGCAGCACCTGGCGCGAAACACCATCAGGTCGTCGAAGCCCCGCACCTTGATTTTCTCTTCCGCCGGGCCCAGCACGCGGCGGACCACGGATGCGAGCCCGCTCTCGGGTGCCTCTTTCAGCTCCGTTGTGGGCACCAGCTTGGCGAGCACGCTCTTGACGGCGAGCTTGCCGTACCCGAGCGCCGTAAACAGCTCCTCCGCCTTTCCGTATCCGTACTCGGTCAGGACGGAAGCGAATGACGGGCCCTCCGTCAGCGCCTTGAGGTTCAGGCCGTAGCGGCGCGCCTCTTTCTCGAAGACTTTCCTGCCGAGATCCAGGCTGCGCGCCTTCTCTTCGGCGTGGATGTAGTGCTTGATCTTGTTGCGCGCGCGCGAGGTGACGGCGAAGCTGAGCCAGTCCCGGCTGGGATGATGCCCGGGCGTCGTGATCACCTGGACGATGTCGCCGTTTCTCAGGCGCGTGCGGAGCGGCACCATCTTGCCGTTGACGCGCGCCCCGGTGCACTGGTGTCCGACGTCGGTGTGGATCGCGTAGGCGAAGTCCACCGGCGTCGCGTCGCGCGGCAGCGCCTTCACTTCGCCGGCCGGCGTGAAGATATACACCTCCTCGGGATACAGCTCGATCTTCAGGTTCTGCAGGAACTCCTGCGGATCCCGGACCTCCTGCTGGAACTCGAGGAGCTGCCGGAGCCACAGGAAGTACTGCTCGTCGCGATCGGCGCCGTGGCGCCCTTCCTTGTACTTCCAGTGCGCCGCGATCCCTTCCTCCGCCACGCGGTGCATCTCGGCCGTCCGGATCTGCACCTCGAACGGAAACCCGCGCTCGCTGACGACCGAGGTGTGCAGCGACTGGTAGCCATTCGGGCGCGGCATCGCGATGAAGTCCTTGATCCGGCCGGGCACCGGCGACCAGGTCTGATGGATGATGCCGAGCGCGGCGTAGCAGTCCTTGATCGAATGCGTAACGATCCGGAGCGCCATGAAGTCGTAGACCTGATCCAGGTCGATCTTCTGGCGCTTCAGTTTCTGGTGGATGCTGAACAGGCGCTTGATGCGGCCGTCGATGTGGATGATCGGGACCTGCGCGTCCGCCAGCTTCGCCGAGACGGTCTTCGTCAGTTCCTCGATCAGCCCCTCGGTCGCGCGGCGGCGTCCTTCGACGCGCTGCCTGAGCGCCTCGTACGCCTTGCTCTCCAGGTATTTGAACGCCAGCTCCTCGAGCTCGTTCTTGATCTTGCTCATCCCCAGCCGGTTGGCGATGGGCGCGTAGATGTCGCGCGTCTCCTGGGCGATCTTGACGCGGCGCTCCTCGGGCAGGTGGTGCAGCGTCCGCATGTTGTGGAGCCGGTCGGCGAGCTTCACCAGGATCACGCGGATGTCGTCGACCATGGCGAGCAGCATCTTGCGGAAATTCTCCGCCTGCCGCTCCTCGCTCGACGAGAACGGGATGGCGCCCAGCTTGGTGACCCCCTCGACGACGTGGGCGATGTCGGCGCCAAAGAGCTCCTTGATCCGCTCGATCGGGGTCTTCGTGTCCTCGACGATGTCGTGCAGCAGCCCGGAGGCGACCGCCACGACATCGAGCTTCATGTCGGCGAGCAGATCGGCGACCTCGAGCGGGTGCACGAGGTAGGGCTCGCCGGAATGGCGCACCTGTCCCTTGTGCTCGTAGGCCGAGAACACGTAGGCCCGCCTGAGCAGTTCGACGTCCGCGTCGGGATTTGTCGCCCGGACCTTTTCTATGAGGTCCTCGAACCGGATCATGATTCTGGTGTCTAAAAAAGAAAGGGGGCCGGTTGACGCCCCGTGGGGGCGCCAATATACTGACCCCTTGTTTCATTGTAATCGGCGCGAGAAGGGGAGAGCATGACCATCCGATTTCGCGCGGCTTCCGCGGCGTCCCTGGCCCTCGTATTGGGGCTCAGCATGGCGGCGGCGGGCTGCGGCAAGTATTCCTGGGGCACGTTGAGCGCGGTCAAGAACTTCAAGGACGGCAACCTGCTCTATGCCCAGAAGGACTGGAAAAGGGCGGCCGAGAAGTACGAGGCGGTCGTCGTCCACGAAGACGCCTTCAACAATTTCCCGCAACTGGCCACGGCATACTTCTTTCTGGGCAATAGCTACGACCAGCTCTATAAGCCCGCCAAGCAGGGCGATCCCGCCAACGACGCGTTGATCCAGAAGGCCATCGAAAACTACCGCAA
>Ga0310810_10010083_pt1 | contig 10984 bp, 8 predicted proteins | sample NCmetagenome_FD_207641 | JGI IMG/M metagenome (GOLD analysis project Ga0310810, IMG submission 207641) | Soil microbial communities from experimental microcosm in Duke University, North Carolina, United States - NC | ecosystem: Engineered > Artificial ecosystem > Soil microcosm > Unclassified ... | reverse complement strand
GACTCACACAGGCGACGTGTATTGACAGTGATGTGTGGGTCCAACAGAACACGAACCAGCGGGAGGTACGTTCCACGATGGAAACGACGCTCGATCAGATGCGGCGGCTCTTGTCTCAACCCGATGGTCCAGACCTCCGTTCCTGGTCGGGAGCTGGCCGGGGTTACCGGATGTTGTTCCTCGGCTGCACGCGAAAAGTGCTGCTCATCGTGGGACGGCCGGCGCGCAGGAGTCCGACGCTCGGCACGGTCTGACGAGTGTGACATGAAGGCGGGATTTCACAGATCGCAGCCCGCCACTGCCCGCGGCCCGAACGCCGCCGATCGTTCAACGGCTCGCGTGAGGCGGGAACTGCAGAGACTGCGCGAGGAGAACCAGCTGTTGCGTGATTCCGCCTGTTTCTTTGGCGAGCTGGCCGAGCGCCTCGCAGCGCGCGTGAGCAGTGAGCCGGCCAGGAATCGACGCGGCTCGCGCACGCCGGCTCGTCGTTAAGGGAAGGATGGGTAAGCCTTCATTCTCTTATATACTTTCAGCTGCGGCAGCGCCCACGCGGTGGGCGCCGGCGCGTTTGCGTTGAAACCCCCCGGTCTATGGCAACTCACGACCCCGCGCATCGTCCGGCTCCGAAACCCGCGGTCCCTCGTGACAGTCCCGAGAGCGACTCTGCGACGATCGACGTTCTGTTCCGGGATGAAGCGGAATTCGAGACGGCCCGTCCGCGGCATGCCCGCGCGATTCCACCGCGCGAGCGGATGCTTGGCATCGAGCTGATTCCGATTCTGCCGAGCGATGCGGCCGACGCCGCTGCATTTCCGGACGAGCTCGACTTCATCGATGGAAGAGGGACGGAGCCGGTCGCTCAGACACCGCAGCAACTCGAGAGCTACGCCGCCGTTCCGCGTGCGGGCGTAGGCGAGCGCTCCCCAGCCGTTCCGCGCGCGCTTGCGCCACGCGAACGGTCCTCCCCATTGAGAATCACCGCGATAGGTATTGCGGCCCTCTTGGTTCTGGGGGTCGCCGCGGGTGTCAGTATGTTGCGTCGCGCACCCTCGGTGCCGGCCGCAACGTCGGCGTCGGCGCCGCCGCCGGTGAACCGTCCTGACGTGCTCTTGCCACCAGCGGTCAGAGCGGAATCGCTGGGTACGACCGGAGCGACTGCAACGCCAGACCACCCGGTCGGGCCGCTGCCTGAACCAGCCGAACCGGCGACGAGTACGGCGCCGCAACCGGCGCCACCGGCGCAGGAACAGACTACGCGACCCGCGATGGAACCGAGAGCCTACGCTACTGCACCGGCGCCCGAAGAACCGGCCGCGCCCGCGCCGCCCGTAGTCGTTCCGGAATCGCCGCGGCCGACACCGCTCGCGGCACTGCCCGAGTCGACCGTCGCGTCGAGCCCGGTTGCGCCGCCGCCCCCCGTCGCACCGGCTCCCGTTGAACGGGCGGCATCCGCTGCACCAGCCGGGGTTGAAAGGACGACAACGCCCGCGCCGCAGCCGGTAGTCAACGAGGCCGCGGCGATTCGCGTGGCGTTGTCGCGGTTTGCGGCCGGGTACAGCGATCTCGATCCGGCCGCCGTCAGCGCCGTGTGGCCGTCAGTCGATCGCGCCGGATTGAGCAGGGCGTTCAGCACGTTGGACGCGCAGCAGGTGACGTTCGACAAGTGCGACATTCAGGTGAGCGGCTCTGTGGGAAACGCGACGTGTGTCGGTACCGCCATGTGGCTGCCGAAGATCGGCGGGCAGACGCGTGAGCTCGCCCGCACCTGGAAGTTCGTGCTGAAGAACGCTGCCGGGGCGTGGCAGATCGTGACGTCAGAATCGCGGTGAGGTTCTAGAAGGCGTACTCGAAGCCGATCGTCGGTACGACGGTCGACGTCAGCCCGTAGTGCCGGACCGCCCAACGCGCGTGGGCCTCGATCACGAGCCGGCTCGCCACGTTCCATTTCACCCCGGCCAGGGTATCGACCAACGCTTGTCCGGCCGGGCCCGCCGACAGCCGCAGCGTGTTCGCTCCGGCAATCTCCGGATGCGGGGTGGACGTCAGCGTGACTTCCTTCAAGTCGGACAGATATCGCCCCATAACTTCACCGACGAGCGTGACGCGCGGCGCGACCGCGACCGCCAACCCGGCGGCGCCCGTCCATTCGTCGGAAACGCCCCCGCGCAGAAAGCCCCCGTTGACGTTCACGGCGGCGGCGCCACGTTCGAGCGAACCAACGGCGGAGACTCTGAGTGCCGCGGTTCCGGCGCCAAGCAGATTCTCCTCGTCGCCGGTTGGCAGCCGAAGTTCGGTCGCGACTGCCAGACCACCCTTCGGCGCGGCGACAAGTTGATACTTCGCACGTAGGGCCACGTCTCCGAAACCGCTCGCGGTCGAGGATCCGGCCGCCTGCGCCGACGTCACGCCGTGGTAGGTGTAGACGCGGGTCCCGTCGAGCGTCAGCCGCATCACCGGCACCGCGGCGCCAACCTCCAGCCGGCTGTTCACACCGACACTCGCGTTGAAGGTGGTCGTCACGCTGCGAATGCGGAGCGTCAGCAATTCCTCCTCGAACGGAGCGTTCTCGTCGGGGAACTGGTTGGCGATCGTCACGAGCGATCCATCGCGCAGATTGCGGCCATCCAGCTGATCGAACGAGGCGCTGGCGGTTGAGAAGCCGAACGACAGACGCCCGGCTCCCGCGGTCAGTGCCCGCTCGACGAAGAACCCGCCGAACGTCTCGGTTGCACGTTCCGCGGTTCCGAGCTGCGGGTTGAATCGATAGAGGAAACCGCTCGACGACGACGCCAGCGGCGTCGAGGCCAGGTTGACCTGAAGCGCCTGAATTATCGTGTCGCGCGCTGATTCCGCCGCGGCGCGATCGCGCTCGAAGCTGGAAGTGGGAACCGCCTGGTTGGTCATCAGGAACCCGACCACGTCGGAGACCGTCTGCGCCTGCGCGGATGGGGCGGTCAGCAGTGCAGTGACACAGGCAAGGAGCCAGGGAAATCGTTTCATCTGCGGATTACTTGGCGTCCTGATTGATGGTGACGACCTTGCCGGCAATCGTCAACGTTCCTGTGCGCGCGGACCCCTGGTTGCGGTCGACGCTGACTTTGACCGAGCCGTTGCCCATGTCGCTCGCGCCGGAGGTCACGGTGAGCCAGGATCCGCCCGTGGTGACGGCCGCGGTCCACGTGCAGTAACCCGCCGTCGTCACATTGATGGTCTGCGTGCTCGAGGCGTCCGGCACCTGAAGCGTCGTCGGCGCAACGGTGTATGTGCACGGAGCGGCCGCCTGGTTGACGGTGAACGACACTCCGGCGATCGTCAGAGTGTCCGACCGGGCTGCGCCCGTATTCGCTTGCACCGTCAACGTGACGGTGCCGTTGCCAGTGCCGCTGCCGCCGCTGGCCGAGATCCATGCCGGCAGGCCGCTCGTCGTCCAGGTGCAGCCGGCGAAAGTGGTGACCGCAACCTGGGTCGACCCACCGGCAGCGGTTGGAGCGTAGGTCGTCGGGTTGATCGCGTAGTTACAGTCCGCTGCCTGGTCGACTTGGAATGATTGTCCCGCAATCGTCAGCGTGGCGGTCCGGGGCGCGCCGGTATTCGCCTGCACCGCTATGTTCAGCGAGCCGTTGCCCGTGCCGGTTCCCCCGGTGACGGTGATCCACGCGGGGACGCCGGTGGTGCTCCATGCGCATCCGTTCGACGTCGATACGTCAATCTTTTTCGATCCGCCCTGGGTAGGCGCGCTGAAGCTCGTCGGGTTGAGCGAATAGTTGCATGACGTGCCGGCGGCCGCCGCTTGATTGAGGGTGAACGACTGTCCGGCAATCGTCAGCGTCGCCGCCCGGGCTGCGCCGGTATTCGCTTGCACCGCAATCGTCACCGTTCCGTTGCCGGTGCCGGATCCGCCCGTGACGGTCACCCACGCGGGTGCGCCGGTCGTGCTCCACGCGCAGCCGGCGGAAGCCGTCACCGCGACCGTTGTCGATCCGGCGGCTGCCGAGGGGTTGAAGCTCGTCGGGTTGATCGCATATGTGCATGTCGTCGCGGTCGGAGCCGCCTGCGTGACGGTCACGGTCTGGCCTGCTGCCGTCAACGTCGCCGTACGCGCGGCTCCGGTGTTCGGGCTGACGGTGAGCGTGACCGTCCCGCTCCCGGCACCGCTGGCTGGGCTGATCGAAATCCACGCAGGCGCGCCGCTCACGTTCCACGAACATCCTTGATTGTTCGTGATGGTCAACGTCGCGGAACCTCCTCCGGCTGCTATCGGCACCGACAGCGGGCTCACGGTGAAGGCGCACGGCGTGCCGGTCGCCGCCGCTTGATTGACGGCAAATGGCTGCCCCGCGATCGTGACGGTTCCATTGCGCGCCGCTCCGGAGTTCGCGGCGACGACGAGCGCGATCGTTCCGGTTCCCGTTCCTTCCCCCGAGCCGTTCACGCTGATCCACGACGAATCGCTCGTCGCGCTCCAGACGCAACTGGCGGGCGCGGTCACCGTGACCGTGGCGCTTTGTCCTGTCGCGCCTGCCGACAGCGATGAGGGAGCGATCGCAAACGTGCATCCCGTTCCGGCGTCCTGCGATACGACAACCGTGCGCCCGCCGACCTCCACCGTGCCGCTTCGCGCAGCGCCGGTATTCGTCGTCGTGCGCACCGTGATCTCGGCGCTGCCCGTGCCGTTCGCCGGTGCCGACACGACAATCCAGGACGCGCGGGAAACGGCCGTCCACGCGCACGACGGCGCGGTGGTTACCGTGATGCGGACGTTGCCACCCGCGGCGCCGCTCGTGACTGCCTCAGGCGCGACGGCGTAGTCGCACGCGGCTGCTTCCTGGGTGATCTCGATGCGTTGCCCGTTGACGTCTATCCGGCCGACCCGCGTTGACGCTGACGTATTCGCCGCAGCTGAGAACGTCAGGCTTCCAGCACCTTGCCCGGTTCCACCGGACATGACCGACAGCCACGGGACATCCGGTGTTGCGGTCCATTGACATTCGCGGGCGGTATCGACGCTGACCGTTCCCGTTCCACCGCCTGCCGCCACGGTGTTTTGGGGCGCCTGTACGGACACCGAGCAGCGTGCACCCGACGGCGCGGTGACGGAGGTCGAGGAAGAGGCGCCGCAGGCGGCGAGCAGCGGCACCAGCACGGCCGCGAGCAATAATCGTAAAGTTCGCATCAGGTTCGGTTGAGCGGTTCGTGCGTCCGACCGTCGAAAGGCGAGGACATGTTCGGCCTGCGGGTCCGCCGATTCGGCTGCAGGCCGAACGAACAGAGATTGTACCTCGCCGGCCTCAGCGGACAAGCTCAACGATTCGACCAGGCATGCTTCAACGGCGGTCCGCATCCGTTGACGGCGGCCGCCCGGCGCCGTATTTTGTGCCCGACTGGAACCCGCTGCCCGACGAGGACTCAACACGCATGAGCCGCGCACTTACGAGATCGCTCATCATGCTTCTTGCCGCCGCGATCCTGGGCGGTGTCTGCGCGCCCTCCAGCGCCGCGGCACAAGTTGTCCTCGACCGGACGACTGCAATCGTAGTCTCCGCCGACGAGGCGGCTGCGGTTGCCGCCGCCGCCGGCGACCTCGCGTCGGATTTCGGGAAGGTTCTCGGACAAAATGCCCGGATCGTGCACCGGCGCGAGGACGCTGGACCCACCGCCGTTGTAATTGGACCATCGACCGGCGATTCGGAATCATTCTCGCTGTCGGTGAGACAGCGCGACGTGGTCCTCGCGGGTCCGGATGTGCGGGGCAAGATCTACGCGATTTACGACTTCGCCGAACGGTATCTCGGCATCGATCCGCTTTACTACTGGACTGACCACGATCCCGCGCGCAAGGCGCGTATCGAAATCCCCGACTCGCTCAACCAGACGGTTCACGCCCCGGTCTTCAAGTACCGCGGATTCTTCGTGAATGACGAAGACCTGCTGACGGGATGGGCGCCCGGCGAAACACGCGATCACACCGGCATCTCGCTCGCCGCGTGGGACAAGATCTTCGAGACCATCCTCCGGCTGAAGGGCAACATCGTCGCGCCCGGCACCTGGATTTTTCCTGACGAGCCGCAGATCGCGCTGGCGGGGAAGCGCGGGTTGATCGTGACGCAGCATCACGCGATCCCCTTAGGGGTCAACGTCGCCCGCTGGCCCGAGAACGCGCCGTACTCCTACACCAGCAACCCCGAAGTTCTGCAGCGCGCATGGACGAACGCGGTTGCCGCCTATCCGCAGAATCAGGAAGTCCTGTGGACGGTCGGATTGCGCGGCCTTTCAGACTCGAGCTACGCGTCCTACGATCCAAGCGTTCAAAACGATACTCGGGCGCAGGGCCGTGTGATCGGTAGCGCCATGGCCGAGCAGGTGCGCATCGCCCGCGCTGCGCATCCGGACGCATCGTTCATCACGAACCTGTGGCAGGAAGGCGCCGGCCTCGTGCAGCGCGGAGAGCTCACGATCCCCGAGGGCGTCCACGCGGTGTGGGCGGACGATGGGTACGGGAATCTCCAGGACGGTGGAAGGGTTTCGGCGGGGCAGGGCGCCTACTACCACGTGGCAATGATGAACAGCCGTGCGAATCAGCTGACCGAAATGGTGCCGGTCGAGCGGATTTTTTCCGAGCTGGGACGCTACATCGCCGCCGGGGCCACCCATTACGTGCTGGTCAACACGAGCGACATCCGGCCGGTGCCGATGACGATTCGCGCCCTGATGGATACGGCATGGCAGGGACGCCTCTCGGGCGACGAAGGTTCCGCGAGTGCGTTTTACCGCCGATGGGCCGCCGATCAGTTCGGCACGCGCGCCGCGTCCAAGGTCGCGGAGCTTTACCAGGCCTACTTCAACGCGCCAGCGCACTTGCCGGGCCGCGCCACTCGCGAATACGGCGACCAGCTGTACCACACCGAGGCGCGCCGGATGATCCTGACGCAGATGCTGGACGCGCCGCTGTTTTCCATCCCCAGTCAGGCGCCGCCGTGGATGCCGCTGCGGCGCGTGACCAACGTCAACGCGGCCGGCGCTCCGGTGACGCCGAAGGAGTGGCTGCGCGAATCACTCACCACACAGATCGAGCGGACGACCGAGGCGCAGTCGCGATGGGACGGGGTGTGGCAGCTGGCGCTCGCGGCGCGGCCGCTCGTCGCCACCGAACGCCTGCCGTTCTATCGCGCGCACGTCCTGACGATGATCGCGATCAACCGGCAGAGCAACATGATGCTCCACGACGTTGCCCGCGCGATTGAGGCCGCCGGGATCGGAAAGACTGCGGAAGCGCGGCAGCTCCTCAGCCAGGCACTGCAAGCCTGCGACGAGATTCGCCGGGCCGAGACTGCCGCGGAGTACGGCCGGTGGAAGAATTGGTACGCCGGCGACTGGCTGACGAACGTCAACAGGACGCGCGAGACAATCGCGCTCTACATGCGGCGCCTCACGAACCCGCTCTCACCTCTGCCGTCGTCGCTCTTGTGGGACTGGGAGGCGTACTACCACATCCTCCATTACGAGGGGGACCGCGTCGTTGACGTGCGCCCGGCGCGGACAACGACGTCACGGTAGAAACACTGCTCTGAGGGCAAATATGCGCGTTTCGGGAATCGCCGCATTCCTGCTCGTGGCAATCGGGGTCACGCGGTGGGTTGTGCCTGTCCGAGCTGAGTGCGCCACTCTTGCGATCGACAAGGAATTCGAACGGAGCACAGCCGTCTTCGTCGGTCGCGCCATCGCGCAGTCCATCTCAAACACGCCGCCGTTGTCCTGGTCCCGGGCGACGGAGACCACGTTCGAGGTCGAACAGGTGTGGAGGGGCGAACCTGCAAAGACAATCCGAGTACAGACCTGCGGCGGTACGGTCGGCCGCGAAAGGATCACGTGCGGTGAGGGATTCAGGTTCGAGGTGGGCGGACGATACGTCGTCTTTGCCGAAGGAGCGCCCCTGACCACGGACACCTGCGACCATACCGCCTTTATCGATACGAGCGCGGCGGACGCGACCGTGCAATGGCTGTCGCGAAAGCGGCCGCTGATGCGAGTCGATCAGGCGCCGACCAGGACGGCCGAACGGGATGCGGGCGAGGTCTACGCCGCGGTCATTGCAGCCGAGACACCGCGGCAGCCCGGTGCACCTGTGCTGATTGCCGCCGCTACCTACCGCCGTCCCGTCCAAGAATGCCGTCCGACGGCTGACGAAGAGGCCAATCCATGGCGCACCGCCATCGATAATTACGTCGCCGTCAGTCAGCTGAAAGGCACAGTCTCACGCAATCTCCCAATGCCACCCGCGCGATATGCCGTGCTCACGGCAAAGGATTTCAAGCGTCGGTTTCCGCAGGGGGTCGGTTTCCTTCTGCTGTCGCGCGTGGGATTCGATGCGAGCGGAACACGAGCCGTCGTTCATCGCATCCACGCGCGCGGGACCGGCGGCGACGCGGGTGATCTGTTTCTGGAGAAGCAGAAGGACGAATGGCATCTCGTCCAACCACCCGGTGTCACTGGTTGTGGGTGGATTAGTTAGACGCAGCGAACGATGCTGACGCTTCTACTGCTCGTATCCGCGCTTTCGACGCCACAGCCGACCGGCGCGGTCGACTCTTTCTTGCTTGAGCTGAGAAGCTATTAGCGCGAACGGCGGCTCGAGTTTACCTGGCGTCCAGGAAGCTGAACCACCGCTTCTCCGCGTCCTGCAGCGTGATTCCGAACGCGACGTTGAACTGACGATCGATGTCGGCACGGCTGGCGTCCCGCGAACCCGCCCGGAAGAAGGCCTTCATCCGCTCCATGCCGCGATCGTCGATCATGAACCGCACGAACGAGCCGGCCATGGGGTAGCTCTTCGTGTCGTCCAGCCTGCGGAAGTCGTCGGTCTCGATCATGTCCACCAACGCCGGCATTTCTCTATTGCGGTGATAGTCCGATGCCCAGCCGTGAATCGAACGGCTGTTCCACATCGGCTCCCAGACATCGTGCTGCGGATCCATCTGCATGGCGACGGCAATCCCTTCGTTGAAGAAATCCGTCGGCCGTCCGATGAGCGCGCTGACGACGTGGACCACCTCGTGGTTGTCCCATGGCCAGATGGAGTGCAGCGCGTACCCCGCAGGATCAGCCCACCCATTGGTGACCTTGCCCGTGACCTGGTTCATATGCGCCCGGTCGCGGTACTTGTAATAGTTGATGGCGCGGTCGACAGGCACGCCCAGCTGACCGATTAACCACGCATGATAGACCTCCTGCGTGTCGGGCTGAACGGCATCGGTCTGCACGGAGTGGAACACATAATGCGCAGTCGCCGTCTCGACGGGCAACGCACTCCCCAGCGCCGCCGCCGACGGCGCTGATGGTGAGCCGCACGATGCGATAGGGATCAGGTAAAAGGAAAAAGGAAGAAGGAAAAAGGAAAAGCGCCTGCGGCCCGAGGGAGCGGCCGGAGGGAAGCGCCGCGTAGCGGCGCCCGCGAGTGAGAGCGCGTGGGGGTGGGGCCCCACGCGCGGTGAAAAAGGTAGAAGGCATGCGGCGGGCCGCATGGCCACACACTAACACGGGATTACCGCGCGGCCGCGACGTCGAACTCGTAGCGATTCGAGAGGAGCATGACCCCGCTTACCGGATGCGGATGCCAGACCGCGAGCGAGTAGTGTCCCGCCGGCAATCGACCGTAGCGCGTTTCCAGTTCGTAGGCGTAGCTCGCGACTTCATGCGCCGCCACGAGCCGACCGATCCCCGGCGACTTCGGCTTGGCGCTGCGCTTTTCCGCGAACGCGGGCAGGAGCGGCACGAGCGCGCCTCGCGCGTCGTGCAGTTCGGTCTCGAACCAGTCGACGAAGTTGGCGACCGTTTCCTTCTGCGTACCGTTTTTCAGGTGGACGTACACCGTTCCTCTGGCGACCCCGATTCCGCAGCTCCAGCCGTCCACTTCCGTTCCCCAGCGGACCGCGTAGTCGACGTCCTTCGGCAGCGGTCCCATGATGCCGACAACGCGTCCGCGTTCGTCGTAGTAGAGGTGTGTCGCGTTACCACGTTGTTGGCGCCGGATCTCGTAGCGACGCGTGCCATCCGGCGCCGACCAGATCTCGCGCGACGGTTCCGTCGAGTCGCCGACGTATTCGTGTCGAAGCACCCTCTCCACAGTCCCAGTCGGCGAGAGTTCGGTCTCAACGACACTGCGGCCAAGTGAATCACGCACGAACGTCTTGATGCTGTAGACGCGCAACGCGTCTTCGTCGCAGGTTTGCTTTCGGGTCCGATCCAACGACCGGTAGAGAATCTGTTTGACGACGAGCCCGCGGTCGTCGACGAACTCGCGCCGCGCGACAACGCCGATTTGCGTTTCGACGCCGTAGCAGTGAAGGGTGGACTGCGGCTGCGCCGCCGCGATCACGGGCACGTTGGCGAGCACGAATATCAGAGCCGGACGGCAGCGCATACGCGGCCGTGCTTCAAATATGACGCCGACCCGCCATACCGCACACTGATTGCACATACGGGCAGTCCAGCCCGCCGCGCGATTACGATTTCGCAAGCGGTTCATCCTTTTTCAGACATCCCTCACGAGATTTAGGGTGCCGGCGCCGTACCGTCGATTGTGCTCTTCACCTATCTTCTCGCCACGCTCGAGTGCCTCGCGCGCCCGTCGCGTCCGGCGCCGCCGCCGGTCCCGGTCGCCTACGAACAGGCGAATGCCGGGCATCTCGATGAATCGCAGTCTTTCGAGATGGTTCTGGGTCTGGCCGGCGGAGGGGGAATCGACGCGGGGTCGCCACAACGCGCCACTCAGTTTGGAGCGCTGAAGCTTGGCCTCGGATGCTGCACTCGCGGCACACATCCGAACGAGCGGGGCGAGGTGGTCACGATGGACGTCGGTTGAGATCGACTGCGCGGCCGCAGCGCCGCTTCCTTCGAGATGTCCCTCATGGTGGGGGTCGTTCGCTTTCCGCGCCCGCTCCCGAATCAATCACGAAGATTCGTCCGCTTGTACGCCGAACCGGGCGTC
>Ga0310810_10010082_pt1 | contig 10984 bp, 10 predicted proteins | sample NCmetagenome_FD_207641 | JGI IMG/M metagenome (GOLD analysis project Ga0310810, IMG submission 207641) | Soil microbial communities from experimental microcosm in Duke University, North Carolina, United States - NC | ecosystem: Engineered > Artificial ecosystem > Soil microcosm > Unclassified ... | reverse complement strand
CCTCCGCATTCGCCGCCTGCAGCGCGGCGCTGCCGCCATGCGACCAGCCGACGAGTGCAATGCGCTCGCGCGCGATGTCCGGGCGCAACGCGAGGTACGCGAGCGCTCCGAGCGCGTCGAGGCGCCGCCGTGCCGCCGTGATCGTGCGCTCGCCGTGGCGGATCGTGCAGATCTCGCGCGCGCCGCGCGCGCCGAAACTGTCGGGAAACAGCACGGCGTAGCCGTCGCGCAGCCACGGATCGGCACGCAGCGCGAGGCGCTCGGCGAGCTCGCCTTCGCGGCCGGCGCGCGTCGCATACATGCCGGCGCAGCCGTGCAGCGCGACGATTGCCGGGAATCCGCCGGGCGGCGTCGCGCGCGGCGGCAGCAGCATGAGTCCGCGCAACGTCACCGGTCCCGCCGCAATGTAGTCGAGCGAGGCAAATGTCACCGCCTCGACGCGCCGCGCGTCCGCATGCGCCGCCACGGCGGCCAACAGCAACGCGACGAGCAACCGCTTCAATCGTCCTCCAGGAATCGGCGCAGCTCGCGCCACGCCGCCAGCTTCTCGGCGATCGGCCGCGTGTACGCAGGGCTCGTCGAAGGCAGCACGAGCGTCGCGTAGCCGGCCGCGGCCCACGCGGGCTGCGCGCGCGCCGCGGTGTTGCCGTTGAAACACACGGCGGCAAGGCCGCGAGCGACACGCCGAATGCGCGCGATCTCGCCGCGCTCCGCGTTGCGAATCGCCGAATCGAGGCTACCTGCGCGCTCGCACGCGATGATCGTATCCCAGATCGCGACGCGATGGCGACGCACGCGCGACAGGCGGTCGGCATAGGGCAGAGCGGCGAGCGGCTCGTCCAGCAACGCGCCGAGAATCGGCCAGAAGTGGTTGCGCGGATGCGCATAGTACTGGCGCGCCGCGAGCGAGGCTTCGCTCGGAAAGCTGCCGAGAATCAGCACGCGCGCGTCGGGCGCGAGCACCGGCGGCAGGCCGCGCCGGCGCGAACGCGATGGCCCGGCGACGGCCACCGGCGTGCGCGCCGCCCTGGCCGCCGGCGGTGTCACAACTGGTGCGGCCAGCGTCCCGCGCGCACGGCGTAATCGAGGGCGACGGCGACGAACACCGTCATGCCGAGCCAGTGATTGCCGAGAAACGCGCGAAAGCAGGCGCCGGGTTCGCGTGTGCGGATCATCGTGACGTGATGGACGGCGATCAGCGCCGCGCCGGCGATGCCGGCGAAATAGATGACGCCGAGCGCGCGTGTGTAGCCCACCCACAGCATGCCGGCGACGCAGATCGCGTAGCACAGCGCGACCGCGGCGACGTCGTAGCGGCCGAATGTCAGCGCGGACGTGCGGATGCCGATCTTCACGTCGTCGGCGCGGTCGACCATCGCGTATTCGGTGTCGTAGGCGACGACCCAGAACAGGTTGATCGCGAGCAGGAGCCACGCGAACGCGGGCACGCGATCCTGCACGGCCGCGTACGCCATCGGAATGCCGAACGAGAACGCGATGCCGAGAAACGCTTGCGGAATGGCGAAGAACCGCTTGCAGAACGGATACGCGATGGCGATGGCCACGGCCGGCAGCGACCACAGCAGCGTCGTGCGGTTGGTGAACAGAACCAGCAGGAACGCGACCAGGAAACCGACCGCCGCGACGGCGAGCGCCTCGGACGGCGCGATGATGCCGGTCGCGAGGGGCCGCTGCGCGGTGCGCGCGACGTGCGCGTCGAAGTCGCGGTCGGCCCAGTCGTTCATCGCGCAGCCGGCCGAGCGCATCACCAGCGTGCCGACGACAAAAATCAGGATCAGCGACAGGCGCGGCGCGCCGTCGGCGGCGAGCCAGAGCGCCGACAGCGTGGGCCACAACAGCAGCAGCGTGCCGATCGGCTTGTCGAGCCGCATCAGCTTCTCGTAGGCGTCGAGACGCTCGCGGAGCGTCAGCCGCGGCCGCCCGCTGCCGCGCACGGCGTCCGTCATCCGATCGGCAGCGCCAATTGCCGGGTCAGTGCACGGGGCGCCGTCTGCGCGAGCGTCGCGTGCGGCGTCGGGTGCGCGAGCGAAAGCCGCAGCTCGCGCTTCAGGCGGCCGTTCACGAGGCGCCGCGATTCGCTCATGAACGACAGCAGCGCGGGCGCGATCTGCCGCTCGGCTGCATCCCACGCGATGCGCGGTGGGCGCGGCAGATGAAACGCATCGGCGACCAGGTCGAACCACGCGCCCATCTTCATCTCGCTGTCGTCGCTCACGTTGTACGCGCGGTTCGGGCGGCCATGAAAAAGCGCGGCAATGACGGCGCGCGCGAGGTCGTCGGCGTGGATGTGATTCGTATACACGTCGTCATCGGGTGCGAGCGCGGGCGTGCCGTGCCGCAAGCGCTCGAGCGGCAGACGCGTGGGCGCGTAGATCCCAGGCACGCGCAGGATCGACAGCGCGATGCCGTGGTGCGCGGCGAAACGGCGCAGGCGATTTTCGGCCGCGACGCGGCGTCGTGCGCGCGGCGTATGCGCACGGCGCGGCCGCGTCTCCGGCACGCGCGCGCCGGCGCAATCGCCGTACACGCCCGACGTCGAGATGTAGACGAAGTGCCGCGGTATAATCCGCGCGCCCGCAAGCGCAGCGAGCAGCCGGCGCGTGCGCGGATCGTCCTTGCCTTCGGAGGGTGGCGGCGCGAAATGCAGCACCGCGAACGGCGCCGTCCGCAACCGGCGGAGCGTTCGGCGATCGTCGAGATCTCCGACGAGCGGGACGACGCCATGGGCGCGCAGCTTGCGCACGTCGTCGCGATTGCGCGTGAGTCCGATCAGGTCTGCGCGATCGCGGAGGCGATCGGCGACGCGCAGCGCGACATCGCCGCATCCCACGATCAGTATGCGCGTCATCGCGTCACGAGGGCGGCGAGCGGTCCTGCGCGGGAACGATCCATGCTCAAATCCAACCAACCGCGATGACGGTGCAGATTACCATACGGCCGAGCGGCCACGCGTTTCCCTGCGAGCCCGACGAGACGGTGCTGCAGGCGGCGATGCGCGCCGACCTGATGATTCCGTACGGATGCCGCAACGGCGCGTGCGGAACGTGCAAGGGACGCATCCTCGACGGCAGCGTCGACTTCGGTCCGCATCAGCCGTCGACGCTCACCGACGACGAGAAGCGCAAGGGACTCGCGCTGTTCTGCGTCGCGCGGCCGCAGACCGATTGCGTGATCGAGGTCCGCGAAGTCCGTCGTGCCGGCGACATCCAGATCAAGCGGCTGCCGTGCCGCGTCGAATCGATCGCGAAGCCGGCACCCGACGTCGCCGTCGTGCGGCTCAAGTTGCCCGCAACCGAGCGGCTGCAGTATCTCGCCGGCCAGTACATCGACTTTCTGCTCAAGGACGGTCACCGGCGCAGCTTTTCGCTGGCGACGCCGCCGCACGCCGACGAGCTGCTCGAGCTGCACATCCGGCACACGCCGGGCGGCTTCTTCACCGATCCGCTATTCACGACCTACAAGGGACGCGAGATCCTGCGCTTCGAGGGTCCGCTCGGCACGTTCTATCTGCGCGAGGATACCGACAAGCCGGTGATCTTCGTCGCGGGCGGCACCGGGTTCGCGCCGATCAAGGCGATCATCGAGCACATGCTCCATCACCGCGTTCCGCGCGAGATCGTGCTGTACTGGGGCGCGCGCGCGAAGCGCGATCTGTACATGCCGGAGGTACCCGGCCGCTGGCAAGCCGAAAATCCGAACTTCACATTCATTCCGGTACTGTCGGAGCCGGCCCCCGATGACGCCTGGCCAGGCCGCACGGGGCTCGTCCACCAGGCGGTGCTCGCCGATTTCCGTGACCTTGCCGGTTATCAGGTGTATGCGTGCGGCGCGCCGGCGATGATCGATGCGGCGAAGCGCGACTTCACGACGCTGCGCAATCTGCCCGAAGAAGAGTTCTACGCCGACAGCTTCACGTACGCGGCGCAAACGGAAGCCGCCGGTTGAAGCCGGTGTCGGAGGTGCAACTCCCCGAAGCGCCAGTTGCACCTCCGGCACCGGAAGGGTTGCACCTGCGACACCGGTCTACTCATCGCGCGCGAGCTCGGCGAGCGCAAGCGTCAGCGCCGCGGACCTATGCGCACTCGCCTCGTCGGGGCGGTCGAGCTTCGTGAACAGATCGGCGAGCGCAACGTGCGCGCGCCAATGGTTGTCGAGCGCGAGGCTCGCTTCGAGGTACGTCTGCGCCTTGCCCCAGAGCTCGCTGCGCTCGCACAGCCGTCCGAGCGCATAGAGCAGCGACGCGTCCTGGTTGTGCGCGACGAGCCAGCGCTCGGCCGTTTCGAGCTGTCGCGTCGCATCGGGCGCGCGGCATTCGGCATAGAGCACCGCGAGCCCCGAGTCCCAGTTGCGCTCCAGGCAACGCGCGAGAATGTCAGCCGCTTCGCGGTCGCTGCCGACCTCGAGAAAGCTTTTCGCAGCGGCGCGCGCCACCTTCGGTTGCAGTCGATCGGTTTCCGGCACGTGCGCCCAGTACGCGCGCAGCCCCGCGGCGTCGTGCACGAGGCTCGCGAGCGTCTCCGCGTGGGCGCTCGCGCGCAGAAGCTCGCCCTGTTGCGCGTCGTACACCTTGCGCTTGACGAGCTGGTCGACGAGCGCGGGAACTTCCGCGGGCCGCCCGGCCGCGGTGAGGGCGCGAAGCTCGAGTCGCTGTGCTGCCGTGTGCAGGCCGGCTTCGCGCCGCAACTCCGCCAGGCGCGCGAGCGCATCGGCCGGCTGGCCGCGCTCGAGTGCGAGCTCGGCCTCCAGCATCAGCCGCGGCACCGCGAGCTTGGCCCCGCGCGTGTCGGGGCGATCGAGCATCGCGGCCGCGGCGGCGTAATCGCGGGTCTCGAGCGCCGCGCGTGCACCGACGAGCGCCGCGACCGGGGTCGAGTGCGGGATCGCCAGCGCTTCCTGCGCGAACTGGCGTGCCTTGCCGTGCCGGCCCTCGATCAGCGCGACGACGGCTGCGTCCTGCTTGCTCCGGAAACGCTCGAATTGGCGACGCCGGCGGCTTTCGCGCACCTCTTCCGGCAACCTGGAAAGCCGTACGCCCGCGCGCACGAGCGCGTACAGCGCGAGGAACGCGAGCGCCGCGATGATGATGAAAGCGTTCTGCGACAGCTCGACGCGATACGGTGGCGCAACGAACAGCACGTATCCGGTATTGAGCCTAAACAGCAGCGCGAGCGTGACGGCCGCCGCCGCGATCAGCAGGAACGCGATCAGCGCGCGCACGCGAGCGTCCTGTCGCCGCTGCTACTTCGCAGGTGCCGGCGCATGGTCGGGCACGCGGTCGGCGACGGCCTTCAGCGTACGTACGGCGTCGATGCTCCCGGCGAGATCCGGCATCTCGCCCGGCATCGCGAGCGCGGCATGCTGCGCGAGCGTTGCAAGCGCCGCCTGCACCGGCCTGCTCTGTACGTCGAAGTACTGCCGCAACCAGGCGCTCGCGGCCTGGATGTCGGCCTTGAACGAGCGCTCGTCGCGTGCAAGCAGCGCAAGGCGCGCGGCGAGCAGCCGCAGACGCAGGTTCTCGCGCAGGAAGAACGCCTGCTGCGGCGTCACGAGCGGTGCCGCCGGACGGTCTGCGACCTCGATGCGGATGACGCCGCGCAGGTCGTTCCACACATCGCGCAAAAAGCGCACCCAGGCCGGTTCGTCCGGCGGAATCGCCGCGGGCGCCGGCGGCGGCAGGCGCTCGTCCTTCGCGAGCGGCAGCGTGTCGACGGCGCCGATCAGCTGGTCCAGCTTGATCGAAATGCCCGCGACGTCGACGTACGGAACCGCCTTCAGGCGATCCATGTCGCGCGCGAGCGCGCGCCGCACCGGAGCGACCTGCGGACGATCGAGACGGGCCAGCTTGGCATCGGCGACCTGCAGACCCGCGAGCGCGGCCTGCACGTTGCCGCCGAGCACGAGTTGCTGGCTCGCGAGGACGAGGATCTGCTCGACTTCGGACAGTGCGAGTTCGTCGCGCGACGGTGCGAGATCGCGATAGAGCGCCTCGAGCGAGGCCTGCTGCGATTGGAACTCCGACGTGCGCGCTTCGAGCAGCGCGAGCTTCGCCTGCGCTTCGCGAAGCGCGTTCGCGAGGTCGGACTCGCGCGCGCGCGCCTGCGCGACGGCCGCATCCGCCGCCTGCAGCCGCTGCGCGACGTCGCTTTGCAGCGATTGCGTCGCGCGCTGCTGCTCGTACCAGGCGTAACCACCCGCGAGGACCGCGAGTATCACGAAAAGCCAAAGCGTGCGCAACGCGAAGCTGCCGCGGGCGGGAGCCGCCGCCTTCGAAGGCTCCGCGCGCGCGGCTTCGAGGTCGCGGTCGGGCTTTGGAGGTATCGTTTGCATGGCGGCGATTCGGCTCGATTCTAGCAGCAGGTATCCGCGGGAACCCGGGCGCCGGGTGGCCGGCGATTTCGCCGTCGCATACAATGCGCGGGCCGTCTACGCCTGCCCGCCGCGCGCCTTGTCCCGCCATCCGTGATCGCATACACGCTTCTCGCGTTGATTGCGCTCGCGATCGGAATCGTCGTCGCGTACCGGGCCGGCGCGGCGAGCACACGCGAGCGTGCGCAACCGCAGCCCGCCGCATCGCTGCCGGAGCCACCGCGCGTCGCGGACGCCGCGGTCGATCCGGTTGCGCCGCTTGCCGAACCCGAACCCGATGCAGCCACCCGTTCGACCACCGCGTCCGCGGAAATGACGCAATTGCAGGCGTTCGCCGAAGAGCGCCGGGCGCTCTACCGCGAGCTCGCCGACGCACGCGCGGATACCGCGCGCTATCGGCAGATCGTCGTCGACATCGAGCGCAATGCACCTCCGCCGCTGCTCGACGCGCCGGGAACGCCCGACGACCTGAAGCTCATCGTCGGCATCGGCCCGGTGATCGAGCGCATGCTCTACCAGCTCGGCATCGGTCGCTGGAGCGAGCGCGACATCGACGAGATCGACGCGCGGCTCCCCGAGTTTCCCGGACGCATTCGCCGCGATGCCTGGGTCGCGCAGGCGCGCGCGCTCCACGCGAGCAAATACGGGAGCCCGCCGTAACGCGAAAGGCAACGCGGCGTCTCCCCGCACGTGAATCGATCGAATGACGACCTCTGCCGCATCGCCCGTTCCGATCGCGCGCGCCACGCTGCCGATCCTCGTTCTGACGCTCGTCTGGGGCTGCAACTGGCCGGTGCTCAAGATGGGTGTCACCGAGCTCGCGCCGCTGACGTTTCGCAGCCTGACGCTGCCGCTCGCGGCGATCGGCATGCTCGCCGTCGCGCAGCTGTCCGGCGATCGGATCCGCGTGCCCCGCGCGTTGTGGCCGCGGCTGCTCGTTCTCGCAATGCTCAACATCGGCGCGTGGAACGGCCTCGTCCTCTTCGGCGTGCAGCAGCTGCCGGCCGGACGCAGCGCGATCCTCGCCTACACGATGCCGATATGGGCGACGATGATCGCCACCGTCGTGCTGCACGAGCGGCTGTCGCGGCGCAAGCTGTTGGGACTTGCGATGGGCATCACCGGCATGGCGGTGCTGATCGGCGAGCAGATCGGCGTCGTGCGCGCCGCGCCGTTCGGCGCGCTGATGATCATCGGCGCGGCGATCGCTTGGGCCATGGGGACGGTGCTGCTGCGCAAATGGCAGCTGCCGATCCCGCAGAACACGCTTTCGGGCTGGATGATGCTGATCGGCTGGATCCCGCTCGCCGCGCTGGCGCCGCTCTTCGATCCGCAGCCGCTCGCTTCGGTACTGGCCGGCCTTTCGCCGCGCGCCTGGTTCGCGGTCGCCTACAACATCTTCCTCGCGGGAACGCTTGCGCACTGGGCGTGGTTCACGCTGGCGCGCACGCTGCCGGTGACCGTGTCGTCGCTGTCGTCACTGCCCGTGCCGGTGGTCGGCGTCATTTCCGGCATATTGCTGCTCGGCGAGCGGCCGGGCGTGCAGGAATGGATCGCGCTTGCGCTCGTCGTGGCGGCGCTTTTCACCGTGCTGTTCCAGCCCAACGGGCGACGCGTCACGGCCGCGCCGCTCGCGCCCGACGACTGAAAGTAGGGTCAGAGACGAATTATCGCGAAGGTGCGGTAAATCGTCTCTGACCCTACTTTCCGGCCTGACCCTGCTCGGAGATCACAACTCCGGAATCAGCGTCAGCACCGCTCGCTCGGCGAACCATTTGTCCAGATTGGCCTTGCACAGGTCGCCCATCGCCTGCCGCGTCTCGCGCGTTGCGCTTCCCACGTGCGGCAGCAACACCGCGTTGTCCTGCGCAAGCAGCGCAGCCGGCACGTTCGGCTCGTCCTCGAACACGTCGAGCCCCGCGGCCTTGATGGTGCCGTCGGCGAGCGCCCGCGCGAGGGCCGCTTCGTCGACGATCGAGCCGCGGGCGATGTTGATCAGCGTGCCCTTGGCGCCGAGCGCCTTCAGCACGCGCCCGTTCACCAGATGCCGCGTCGCCGGGCCGCCTGGACATGCGACCACGAGGAAATCGACGCGCGCGGCCAGCCCCTCGAGGCCATCGACGAATTCGTAGGGCACGTCCTGCGGCTTGCGCCCGGTGTACGCGACGCGCATGCCCATCGCCTGCACGCGCGTCGCGATCGCCTTGCCGATGCGCCCGAGGCCCAGGATGCCCACGGTTCGGCCGCCGAGCTTCGTCGTCAATTCCGGCCCCCTGCGCAACCATTCGCCCGCATGCACGAATCGATTGGCGCGCACGAAGCCACGCCCGGTCATCAGGATCAGCGCCACCGCGACATCCGCGACGTCGTCGGTGAGCACGTCGGGCGTGTTCGTCACCTTGATCCCGCGCGTACGGCAATAATCGACGGGGACGCCGTCGTAGCCGACGCCGAAAACGGAGATGATCTCGAGCGCGGGCAGCGCATCGAGCAGCGACGTGGGCGTCACCGTCCCCCCGCCCTGCACGAGTCCGCGCACGCGCGTGCCAAGCGATGCGAGGAGCGCCGGCTTGTCGTTCGCGGCCGCGTAATCGTGACAGCGGTAATCGGCGCGAAGCGGGTCGTACAGGAACGGCGGCAGCGGCGCGGTGACGAGGATATCGACGTCGTTCATGAACGGCTTTCCGTAAACGATGAAAGGATCGGCTCGACCGCCATCACGCTCCGCGCGTGGCCGCGCTTCGCGGTGGACCGGCGAACCATTCGAGCAATCCGGCGAGCAGTCCGTCGTCGCCTCCCGCCGTTTCGACGGCGCGCAAGCCGTGCTCACGTGCCCGCTCGGCGATTCGCGGATGCACGGCGAACACCGGCAGCCGCGCGATCTCGCGCTGCCCGGTCGGGCCGAGCGCGGCGATCAGGTTGTCGAGGCCCTCGCTCGACGTCAGCGTCAGCGCATGCGCGCGGTCCTCGCGAATCGCTTCGATCAGGCCCAGCGCGCCGGTCTGCGGCGCCACCCTGCGATAGCACGGCACGTGATCCACGGTCGCGCCGCGCGCACGCAGCGCGTTGCCGAGGAATTCGCGACCGCCTTCACCGCGAAAGATGACGACGCGCTTGCCCGTCACGTCGGCGAGCGACGGCAGCTCGAGCAATCCCTCGCTGTCGAGCGACGTGACCGGGACTTGCGGATTCGGAATGCCCGCCGCAACCAACGCCTCCGCGGTTCCCGGGCCCGGCGCGTAAGCCACCGTGTGCGCGGGCCAGCGCGGCGGCGCGCCGTATTCGACTGCGTTCGCGGACACGAAGATCGCGATGTCGTAGGCCGCGAGCGTCGCATGCGCGTGCGCAAGCGACGTCGCATCCGCCGGCGGCAGGATCACGATCGCAGGCCACACGATCGGCACGCCGCCGACCGCGCCGATCTTCGCGGCGAACACGGCCGCCTGCCGCTGCGGCCGCGTGACGATCACGCCGATCCCCTCCAGCGGCGCCGGTGCGCGCGGCGGCGGCGATAGCGGATAGACGGCGCCGGTCATCGCATGCTTACAGGGCTACCGTCTGCGCGATTGGGCTTCGGGGCCATTCGCATTTGGGGCGGCCCTGCCTCTTCATGCGTGCAGCGCAACGAGGCGGTGGCCGCCGCGCGCGAGGAACCGATCGGCCAGCGCCGCGCCGAGCGCGCGCGCCTCGCCCACGTCGACGACGGCGCTTTCCATTTCGTCGCGCATCACTTCGCGGCCGTCGCGCGACGCGAGCAGCCCGCGCAGCCACAACCGGTCTTCCTCCCACTCGGCGTACGCGGCGAGCGGGGTGTGGCAACTGCCGCCGAGCGCTCGCGAGAACGCGCGCTCCGCGGCCGTCGCGAGCACGGTGCCGCGATCGGCGAGCGGAGCGAGTGCTGCTATCAGGTCCGGCCGATCGCCGCGGCACTCGATCGCGAGTGCGCCTTGCCCCGGCGCCGGGAGACTGTCGTCGGCATCGAGCAGCGCGCGAATGCGCGTGCCGAGCCCCAGCCGCTTGAGACCGGCGGCCGCGAGAATGATCGCGGCATAACGGTCTTCGTCGAGCTTGCGCAGTCGCGTATGCACGTTGCCCCGCAACGGCTCGATGACCAACGCCGGATGACGCTCGCGCAGCTGCGCCTCGCGCCGCAGGCTCGACGTGCCTACGACGGCGCCTTCGGGCAGCTCGTCGAGCGAGTCGTAGCGGTTGGACACGAACGCGTCGCGCGCATCCTCGCGCGCGGAAACGGCCGCCAGCACGAACCCGTCCGGCAGGTCCATCGGCACGTCCTTCAGCGAATGCACGGCGATATCCGCGCGCCCTTCGCGCAGCGCGGTCTCGAGCTCCTTGATGAACAGCCCCTTGCCGCCGATCGACGCAAGCGGGCGATCGACGATACGATCGCCCTGCGTCGTCACGCCGAGCAGTTCGACGCTGATGCCGCGATAGTGCGCGGTGAGCTGAGCGCGGACGTGCTCGGCCTGCCAGAGCGCCAGCGCGGACTCGCGGGTCGCGATGGTGAGGCGGCGCGGCGCGAACGGAGCCGTCATTGCGTCCGGAGGCCCGGTGCGCGGGGAGAATCGAGCGAAGTCAC
>Ga0310810_10010080_pt1 | contig 10985 bp, 11 predicted proteins | sample NCmetagenome_FD_207641 | JGI IMG/M metagenome (GOLD analysis project Ga0310810, IMG submission 207641) | Soil microbial communities from experimental microcosm in Duke University, North Carolina, United States - NC | ecosystem: Engineered > Artificial ecosystem > Soil microcosm > Unclassified ... | reverse complement strand
CGAGGACAGCGTCACGAGCAGGAACGCGGCAACGAGCCTCGGCATCACCGCCTTCAAGCCGCCGAACTCCGAAATCAGGCGCGTGTGACGGCGGTCCGAGAGCATGCCGACGATCATGAAGAGTCCCCCGGTGCTGACGCCGTGGTTGAGCATCTGGTACACCGAGCCTTGCACCCCCTGCACGTTCATCGCACACAGGCCGAGCACCACGAACCCGAGATGGCTCACGCTCGAATACGCGACGAGCTTCTTCATGTCGGGCTGGACCATCGCCACGAGCGCGCCGTAAACGATGCCGATGATTGCCAGGATCGCGATAACCGGCGCGAAGTACATCGCCGCCGACGGGAAGAGCGGGAATGCGAACCGGACCAGGCCGTAGGTCCCCATCTTCAGCATGACGCCGGCAAGAATGACCGACCCGGCCGTCGGCGCTTCGACGTGCGCGTCGGGCAGCCACGTGTGAAATGGGAAGAGCGGCACTTTGATCAGGAAGGCCACGGCAAACGCGAGGAAGAACCACTTTTCTTTCGTCCACGAAAGCGTCAGGCCCTGCAGATCGATCAGGCTGAAGCTCGGGGAGCCGCTGACCGACGCGTGCGTCCAGGCGAGCCCGATGATCGCGAGGAGCATCAGGACGCTGCCCGCCATCGTGTACAAAATGAACTTGACGGCCGCATAGACACGGCGGTCGTATCCCCAGATGCCGATGAGGAAGTACATCGGGATCAGGACGAAGTCCCAGAAGACGTAGAACAGGAACAAGTCCAAGGCGACGAACGTGCCGAGCATCGCGGTCTCGAGCGCGAGCAGGAAGAACGAGAACATCTTCACGTTCTGGTGCACCGAGTCCCATGACGACAGCAGCGCGAGCGGCGTGAGGAACCCGGTCAGCACCACGAGCAACAGGCTGATGCCGTCCACGCCGAGAAAGTATTGAATCCCGAAGGCCGGCATCCACGCGTAGCGCTCGACGAACTGGTAATCGGCGTTCGCCGGATCGAACCGCCACCAGAGCAGCAGCGTCGCGGCGAAAGTGGCGAGCGAGGCGCCGAGGGCAATGACGCGGACCGCGCGCTCGCGGTCCGGATGATCGCCGGCGCCGCCGGCGAGAAGCACCAGCAGCCCGCCGGCCAGTGGAAGAAACACGATCAGTGACAGCATCATGAGCGGAACAGATACCAGCCGATTATCAGGACGACCCCGAGGAAGAGCGACGCCGCGTAGGTACGGACCGACCCGGTCTGGATCCGGCGCAGCGCGCCGCTGCCCGCGCGAACCGTCTGGCCGACGCCGTTGACCGCGCCGTCGATCATGGCGGCATCGACACCGCGCCACAGCCCGCCGGTCGAGATCAGCTTGATCGGCTGCACGACCGACGCGTCGTAGACTTCGTCAACGTAATATTTGTGAAGCAGCAGGCTGTAAATGCCGTGCAGCCGCCGCGCCATGCCGTCGGCCGCCGGCCGGTTCCGCCGCCAGAAGTACCAGGCGATGGCGATCCCGGCGACCGCGATGCCGCTCGAAATCGCCATCAGCATCAATTCGGCCGACGCCCCGTGCTCCTCTTCCGGTGGGGTCTGGAATTCCAGAGCGGCGTCGTGCACGCCGCCCTGCGCCGCACCCGCCGGCCTCGCCTCCGCGGCGAGCGTTTCGGTGCGCCGCGCGCTGTCGCTGACCTCGAAGCTCGGCTCGAGGAACGATTCGATTCGATTGCTGCCGCCGAGCGCGTGCGGGACGCCGACGTAGCCGGCCACGACCGATCCGATGGCGAGCACGATCAGCGGAATCGCCATCGACGGCGGGGCGTCGTGGATGCCGCCGTGCGCATGGCCATGGGCGTCGTGCGCGCCATGCGCATCGCCATGATGCGCCGCTGGCTCTTCTTCTTCCGGGTGGGCCGTCGCTGCGGGGGCTTCGTGACGGCGCTCGCCGTGGAACGCGAGATACACCAGGCGGAACATGTAGGTCGCCGTCAGCAGCGAGGTGATCGCGCCGACGGTCCACAGCAGCTTCGCGGCCGGATTCGACGAGGTGAACGTGCGGAACAGAATCTCGTCCTTGCTGAAGAACCCTGACAGCAGCGGGACGCCGGCGATCGCCAGCGCGCCAATGAGGAACGTCCAGTAGGTGACCGGCAGAAACTTCTTCAGGCCGCCCATGTTCCGGAGGTCCTGCTCGCCCGCCAGCGCATGGATCACCGCGCCCGAACCGAGGAACAGCAGCGCCTTGAAGAACGCGTGCGTGTAGAGATGGAAGATGCCCGCGGCGTAGGCGCCGACGCCCATCGCGAGGAACATGTAGCCGAGCTGCGATACGGTCGAATACGCGAGGACGCGCTTGATGTCGTTCTGCACCAGACCGATCGTGCCGGCCATCAGTGCCGTCGCCGCTCCGATCGCCGCCACCACCGACAACGTGAGCGGCGCGTGGGAGAACAGCACCGCGTTGCGGCCGATCATGTAGACGCCCGCGGTGACCATCGTCGCGGCGTGGATGAGAGCGGAGACGGGCGTCGGGCCTTCCATCGCGTCCGGCAGCCAGACGTAGAGCGGAATCTGCGCCGACTTGCCGGTGGCGCCGAGGAAGAGCAACAGCGTCGCGACGGTGATGACGCCCATGCCGTGCTCGACCGCGCGGCCATCGGCGGCGGCGGCCACCTGCTGGAAGTCCAGCGTGCCGAACGCCGCAAAGATCAGCAGCATCGCGAGAACGAACCCGAAGTCGCCGATGCGGTTGACGATGAATGCCTTTTTGCCCGCGTCGGCGGCGGACTTCTTCCGGAACCAGAACCCGATCAGGAGATACGAGCACAGCCCGACGCCTTCCCAGCCCACGAACATCACCGGCAAGCTGGCGCCGAGGACGAGCACGAGCATGAACGACGCGAACAGGTTCAGATACGAGAAATAGCGCGCGTACTCGCCGTCGGTCTCCGCGTGCATGTAGCCGGTCGAGTAGATGTGGATCAGCGACCCGATCCCGGTCACCACCAGGATCATCAGCGCGGACAGGTGATCGAGGCGGAGCGAGAACGGAACCGAGAGCCGGCCTGACGCCATCCAGGTGAACACGTCCTGCTGAAGCGCGCCCGACGGGTCGCCGAGCATGCGCAGCACGGACATGACCGACACGGCGAACGACGCGCTGATCGCCAGGCAGGCCAGGCCGCCCGAGATCGACTTCGTCAGCCGCCGTCCGAAGAAGGCGTTGACCACGAAGCCGAGGAACGGGAGGAGAGGGATGAGAAGCAGCATCACCATTTCAGCGCCGTGAAGGCGTCGGGGTTGAGCGTCTCCCGGTGGCGGAAGAGCGCGATGACGAGCGCGAGGCCCACCGCCGCTTCCGCCGCCGCGACGGTCATGACGAAGAAGGTGATGATCTGCCCGTCGACCGTGTTGTGATAGCGCCCGACGGCCACGAACGTCAGGTTGACCGCGTTCAACATGATCTCGATCGACAGCAGGATGGTGATGAGATTGCGCCGCAGGAAGACGCCGGCGGTTCCGATCGAAAACAGGATCCCCGACAGCACGAGATAGTGATTGAGCGGAACCATTTAGTGGTGTTCCCTCCGCGCGAGCACGACCGCGCCGATCATCGCGACGAGAATCAGCACGGACGTCGCTTCGAACGCGAACGCGTGACGCGTGAACAATCCGCTGCCGATGAGCGCGACCGAGCTGACCGAGGCGGCGCCGGGAGTCTGGCTGAACCATCCCACGCCGACCTGGGTCATCGCCCAGACGATTTCGATCGCCAGCAGCACGGAGAGGACGACGCCGATGCGCATGCCGAACGGGCCGAGAATCCGCGACAGACCCGCCCGCACCGACTCTTCACGCGGCACGTTCAGCAGCATGACGACGAACAGGAAGAGCACCATGATCGCGCCGGCGTAAACGATGATCTGCGTCACCGCCGTGAACGGCGCGTCGAGCAGCACGTACAGCCCCGCGAGCGCGCCGAACGACACGATCAGCAGCATCACGCTGTGCATCGGGTTCTTCTGCCCGACGACCAGCAGCGACGCGATCACCGCGATGAAGGCGAAAACGTAAAACGCGTAATAGCCCATCTTTTTTACTGCTCGCGGGGCCCCGCCCCCGCTCGCTCTCGCTCGGCGGCTACGCGCCTCGCTCGGGCCGCAGGCGCTGCTGATTCCACGACAACTCCCATCGCATCAACTTCGCAGCACGACCGACTATCCAACCAGCAACACCATCGCCGCCGTCACGAACAGGTTCAGGACCGCGACCGGCAGCAGCCACTTCCAGCCGAACTCCATCAGCTGGTCGTAGCGGTAGCGCGGCAGGGTCCACCGCATCCACACGTAGAAGAACAGCAGCAGGAACACCTTGAGCAGGAACCACAGCCAGCCGAGCCAGGACGGCAGGAACGGCCCCAGCCAGCCGCCGAGATACAAGCTCGTCGCGACCGCGGACACGGTCACCATGTTCACGTATTCCGCGAGGAAGAACATCGCGAAACTCATGGAGCTGTACTCGGTGTGGTAGCCGGCCACCAGCTCCTGCTCCGCCTCCGGGAAATCGAACGGCGCGCGGTTCGTTTCCGCGACGCCGGCGGTCATGTAAATGAGGAACCCGAGGAACTGCGGAATGATGTACCACCGCGGGATCACGTGGAACCAGTAGCCGGACTGGTTCATGACGATCTCGCGCAGCGAGAGCGACCCGGCCATCATGATCACGGCGGCCATCGCGAGGCCGTATGAAAGTTCGTAGCTGATCATCTGCGCCGCCGAGCGCAGACCGCCGAGCAGCGAGTATTTGCTGTTCGAGCTCCAGCCCGCGAGCACGATGCCGTAGATGCCCATCGACGTAATCGCAAAAATGACAAGCACGGCGACGTTGACGTCGGTGATCTCCAGCGGGATCGGACGATCGAGCAGCCCGAACAGCGTCGTCTCGGTGCCGAACGGGATGACCGAGAAGGCCGCGAACGCGGCGGTGGTCGAGATGATCGGCGCGAGGGCGAAGAGCACCGTGTCCGCCGCCTTCGGCTTCAGCTGCTCCTTGAACAGCAGCTTGATGACATCGGCGAACGGCTGGAGCACGCCTTCGAACCCGACGCGGTTCGGCCCTTCGCGGTCCTGGATGTAGGCGCACACCTTCCGCTCCAGCCACACCATGAACGCCGCCGACAACACCAGCATGTTGAAGACGACGAAGATGAGGCCGAGCTGCGCGATGACCGCGGGCGGCGGCAGGTACCGCGTCATCAGTGCGCCCCCACCGGTGCGCGCGACGCGCGCCAGTCGGCAGGCAGCGTGCACCGCCCTTCGCGGATGTGCGCCTCGAACTCCGCGCGAAAGTGCTTGACGGTCGTCAGCGCCGGGGTCGCGGCGGCGTCGCCGAACGCGCACAGCGTCTTGCCGGCAATGTTGCCGCCCACGCTGACCAGTAAATCGATGTCGCGCATCTCCCCTTCACCGTTCTCGATGCGCGTCAGGATCTTGTGGAGCCAGTCGCCCCCCTCGCGGCAGGGGGTGCATTTGCCGCACGACTCGTGCTTGTAGAAGTAGAGGAGGTTGCGCGCGACCCACACCATGCAGGTGGTCTCGTCCATGACGATGATGCCGGCGGAGCCGAGCATCGAGCCCGCCTTCTGCACATCATCGAAGCTGGCGGCGACGTCCAGCTGGTCCGGCAACAGGATGGGGACGGAGGATCCGCCGGGAATGACCGCCTTCAGCTGATGCCCGTCGCGAATGCCGCCCGCATAGTCGTAGATTAACTCGCGCAGCGTCGTCCTCATCGTCGCTTCGTAGGTGCCGGGCTTCTTGACGTGGCCGCTGACGCAGAACAGCTTCGGCCCGCCGTTCTTCTCGGGACCCAGGTCGACGAACCACTGCGCGCCGTTCAACACGATCGGGGGCAGGTTGCAGAGCGTCTCGACGTTGTTGACCGCGGTGGGCTTGTTGTAAAGGCCGGCGACCGCGGGAAACGGCGGCTTGATGCGCGGCTGCGCGCGCTTGCCTTCGAGCGATTCGATGAGCGCGGTCTCTTCACCGGCTTCATAGGCGCCGGCGCCGCGATGGATCACGATGTCGCAGTCCCACCCGCTGCCGAGGATGTTCTTGCCGGCGTATCCCTGGGCGTAGGCCTTCGCGAGCTCCGCCTCCATCACCTTCTGCACGTGGTAGAACTCGCCGCGGATGTAGATGTACGCGACCTTCGCGCCAATCGCCCAGCAGCCGATCAGGCAGCCTTCGAACAACAGGTGTGGATTGCGCTCCATCAGCACGTGGTCCTTGAACGTGCCCGGCTCGCTCTCGTCGGCATTGCACGCGATGTAGCGCGGCTCGGTCTTCTTGTCGACGAACTGCCACTTGAGGCCGGTGGGGAATCCCGCGCCGCCGCGCCCGCGCAGGCCGGACGCCTTCACCATCTCGATGACGTCGTTCGGCTGCATGCCGAGCGCTTTCTTCAGCCCGTCGTAGCCCTGGTGCTTCAGGAAGAAATCGAGCGTGAAGCTGTTCGGCTCGCGGACGTATTTGGTCAGAACCGGTTCGTAGGTCATCGCTTCTCGATGCACAGGTGACAGCCGGACAGCGCGTCGGCGCCGCGCGCCTTGATGTCGTCGACCAGCCTGGCGCAGCTTTCCGGCGTCGCCTTCTCGTGCCAATGTTCGTTGTTCACCATCACGATCGGCGCGCGATCGCACGCGCCGAGGCACTCGAACTCGAGCAGCGTGAACATCCCCGAGGGATCCGTCTGGCCGACCCTGAGCCCGAGCTTCTCCGAGAGCGCCTCGGTCACGCGTTCCGCGCCGGCCAGCGCGCACGACAGCGTACGGCACACCTGCAGCACGTACTTGCCCACCCGCTCGCGGAAGAACATCACGTAATAGGTCGCGACGTCTTCCACTTCGGCCGGAGTCAGGTTCAGGATCGGCGCAATATGCCGCATCGCATTCGCGGTGAGGTATCCCTCCTGCTCCTGCGCAAGATAGAGCGCCGCGAGCACCGCGGAGCGCTTCTGGTCGGGTGGATACTTCGTCAGGATCTCGTCCAGCGTCGCCCGCCGCTCCGGCGTAAAGGTGAACGGCCCTCCTTCGTCGAGCGTCGCACGTTCGGACTTATGAAAGTGCGCCTCGTCGTAGACCATCAACGGATGGAAACTCATCGATCCACGTCTCCCATGACGACGTCGGTCGAGCCGATGACGGCGATGACGTCCGCGATCATTCCACCGACGATCGCGTTGGGCAGCGCCTGACAGGCATAGAAGGAGGGCGCCCGCAACTTGATCCGGTAGGGACGATTCGTGCCGTCCGAGACGATCGAGAACCCGTGCTCGCCGCGCGGTCCTTCGATCGGCACGTACGCCTCACCGGCCGGTACCGTGAAGCCCTGCGAGTAAATCAGGAAGTGCTGAATCAACCCTTCCATCTCGGTGTAGACCTTGTCCTTCGGCGGCGGCACAATCCGGTAGTCCTGGATGTCGTACACGCCGGTCGGGCTGATGCGGGCCAGCGCCTGCTGCGCAATCCGCGTGCTCTGACGCATCTCCTCCATGCGCACGAGATAGCGATCGTACACGTCGCCTGCCGTGCCGATCGGCACTTCGAAGTCGTAGGTTTCGTAGCCGAGATACGGAAACGCCTTCCGCACGTCGTAGGGCACGCCGGCCGCGCGCGCCATCGGACCCACCAGGCCGTACCCGACCGCAGCCTCTTTCGAGATGACGCCGACCCCGCGCGTGCGTTTCAGCCAGATCTGGTTCTTGGTCAGCAAATCTTCGTACTCGTTCAGCTTGTCGGGGAATGCGTCGAGGAATTTCTTGACTGTCTCATGGAACCCGAACGGCAGGTCTTCGCGCAGACCGCCGATGCGGATGTAGCTCGGGAACATCCGGAAGCCGGCGAGCATCTCGTTGACGTTCAGGAGCTGCTCGCGTTCACGGAAGCAGTACATCATCACCGAGACCGCGCCGATCTCCAGCCCGTGGGTGCCGAGCCACACGAGGTGACTCATGAGACGCTGCAGTTCGGCGATGAGAACCCGGATGTCCTTCACCCGCTGCGGCATTTCGACGCCGAGCAGCTTTTCGACGGCGAGCGCGAACGCCAGGCTGTTCGACTGTGCGCCGAGGTAGTCCGTCCGCTCGACCAGGGGGATCACCTGCTGCCACTTCTTCTGCTCGGACGTCTTCTCGATGCCGGTGTGGAGATACCCGATCGTGGTGTCGGCGCCGACGACGGTCTCGCCGGACAGCTGCAGCACGAGGCGCAGCACGCCGTGCGTGCTGGGGTGCTGCGGCCCCATGTTGACCGTCATGATCTCGCTGCGGAGCTCAGGGGCCGTGTTCACAGACTCCTCTCGATCAACTCACAGATCGCGTGTATCACCGTCCGATGGACCTCCTGCACCCGCGGCGTCGACGCCGCCGCGACGTTGATGTGAACGGCGGCCACCATCCCGATCGCGCCGCCGTCCTGGCCGGTCAGCGCAATCGTGCGCAGGCCCAGTCGGTTCGCCGCCTCGAGCGCCTGCAGCACGTTCGGCGAACTGCCGCTCGTTGAAATCCCGAGCGCCACGTCCCCGGCGCGCCCAAGCGCCTCGATCTGGCGCACGAACACGCGCTCGTACCCGTAATCGTTGCAGACGCTCGTGACGATCGTCGAATCCGCGGTCAAGGCGATCGCCGCCAGGGCCGCGCGTTCGCGCACGAAGCGGCCGACCAGCTCCGTCGCCATGTGCTGCGCATCCGCGGCGCTGCCGCCGTTTCCGAACGTCAACAGCTTGCCGCCGGCGCCGAGCGCAGTGCGAATGGCCGCCGCCGCTTCGATAATCCGCGGCACCACCGCGTCGCGTGCTCGCTGGTGGACGGCGACCGTCTCGCCGAAAATCGCCTGCACCACCGCGGCCTCGCCGGCGCCAGCCGCCTGTGCCATCAATCCTTCCGTGCGCGTTCCCGTGTCGCCTCCAGGTTCGCGACGAACTGTTCCTGCGACACCTGCAGCGGCTCGTACGTCTTCACCCGCTCCTTGATCTGCACGGGGTAGTCTTTCCGCAGCGGATAGCCTTCCCAGTCGTCCGGCATGAGGATCCGGCGAAGATCGGGATGCGCGCTGAAGTTAATCCCGAAAAGGTCGTACGCTTCGCGCTCGGACCAGTTCGCGGCGGGCCAGACGCTGGACACGGACGGCACCTCGGCGTCAGCCGGGACGCGCACCTTCACCCGCAGGCGTTTCGGGGTGTCGCCGAATCCGGCGACCCCGAGGCTCGCGAGGAGATAGACGATCTCGAACCGCGGCTGACGGGGGTGGTAATCCACGGGCACCAGATCCACGAGGAACGCAAAGCGGAGTTCCGGCAGGTCGCGCAGGGCCCGGCAGGTCTCGACGAGCTCGTCGAGCGCCACATAAATTGTCGGCATCCCGTCGCCCGCCTGGACGCTCTCCAGCTGCGCAGCCGGCAGCGTACGCAACAGCACCTCGATGACGGCCGTCGATTCCATTACGCGAACGCCTTGGAGCGATCGATTTTCTTCTGCAGCTGGACAATCCCGTAGATGAGGGACTCGGGACGCGGCGGGCAGCCGGGGACGAACACATCGACCGGGACGACCTGATCGACTCCCTGGACGATGGCGTAGTTGTCGAAGACGCCGCCAACCGAGGCGCAGGCGCCCATCGAGATGACGTACTTCGGCTCGGGCATCTGGTCGTAGATGCGCCGCAGCACCGGCGCCATCTTCCGCGAGAGGCGGCCGGCGACGATCATCAGATCCGACTGGCGCGGCGAGCCGCGGAACACCTCGGCGCCGAACCGCGCGATGTCGTACCGCGAGGCGCTCATCGCCATCATCTCGATCGCGCAACAGGCCAACCCGAAGGTCACGGGCCAGATGGAGGATCGCCGCGCCCAGTTGACCATCTTGTCAACCGTCGTCAGCAGAACGGGTACGTCTTCTTCTTGCTCAGGCATTCCTAATCCCTAATCCCTAATCCCTAATCACGAATCCCTAATCGCCAATCCGCGAATCCGTCATCAAAGAATCGTCGAATCCTTCAATCCCGCATCCCGGATCCCACATCCCGCCTCCCGGATCGCGTCAGCGCTCATGCCCCCAATCGAAAATCCCCTTGCGCCATACATAGATGTAGCCGGCAAGCAGAATCAGGAAAAACGTCACCAGCTGGATGTACCCGGTCCAGCGCAGCTCACGCAGGGCCATCGCGAAGGGATACAGGAACGCGATTTCGATGTCGAAGAGCAGGAAGATCATCGCCACCAGGTAGAACTTGACCGGGTGGCGTTCGCGCGCGTCGCCGACGGGCGGCATGCCGCATTCGTAGGGGGCGAGCTTCTCAGGGGTCGGCTTTCGCGGCGCCAGCAGATGCGCGCCAACGATGTTGAGGGCGCCGAACCCGGCGCCGAGAAACAGCATGAGCAGGATTGGTAGCCAGCCGTGCATGCGCTCGTCAGGGGCGCCGCGCTTGTGAATGTTTTCTCAAGGCCGCCCGAAAAAAAGCGCGTCCAGACGGTTTGCGGCCGCTGACGCGTGGGCGCGGCGCCTCGCGCACCGCACATCTCAGGAATGCTATCACAGGGAATCACACTATCGGGGCGCGGGATCCGGGATGCGGGATCCGATCTCTGGCGGCTGGCGGCTGGAAGCTGGTAGCTGGAAGCTGGAAGCTGGTAGCTGGAAGCTGGTAACTTCGACAGATGCGTCTCGCGTGGTTCAGCCCGATGCCGCCGGTCAGGACCGGGATCGCCGCCGTCAGCGCCGAGCTGGTGGAACCGCTGCGCAACGAACACGACATAGACGTCTACACGGACGACAGCCGACGAGCGCCCGACCGCGCCGAACGTGGGGCCCACGAGTTCGTGTGGCAGCATCGGCAAAGGCCGTACGACCTAATCGTCTACCAAATCGGCAACTCGTCACATCACGACTACATCTGGCCGTATCTCTTCCGTTATCCCGGTCTGACGGTCCTCCACGACGCGC
>Ga0310810_10010078_pt1 | contig 10986 bp, 7 predicted proteins | sample NCmetagenome_FD_207641 | JGI IMG/M metagenome (GOLD analysis project Ga0310810, IMG submission 207641) | Soil microbial communities from experimental microcosm in Duke University, North Carolina, United States - NC | ecosystem: Engineered > Artificial ecosystem > Soil microcosm > Unclassified ... | reverse complement strand
TGGCGCAGCTCGCCAGGGGGGATCGCACTGCCGCAATCAAGACGCTCGAGCAGGCCGCGATCATGGAGGAGTCGATGGAGCCGCCGTCGGGCCCACCCGGCGAGCAGGAGGACGATCCGCCGATCAAACCGGCGCACGAGTTGTTGGGTGAAGTCCTCCTTGAAGCGGGTCGCCCTGCAGACGCTGCGAAACAGTTCACGATCGGACTGACCCGCATGCCGAATCGTCCCAGAATGCTCCTCGGCGCGGCCCGGGCCGCCGTTAAAGTCAACGATCAAGCCACCGCGCTGGCACGGTACCGACAACTGGTGAATCTGCCAGGCGGCGGTCCGGACCGGCCAGGGCTCGAGGAGGCCAAAGCGTTCGCGGCGTCAGCGTCGGCCCAGGGCGGAAAGTAAGCGCGGCACGCGTCGGCGTGCACCGCCTGTTCTACGCCCATTCGTGCGCACAGCCCCAGATCTGGCGGCCTCAGTACAATGGGCGCCTATGGCTTCATCCCGTTTTCTCGTCACCGGCGGCAGCCAGGGCATCGGCGCCGCCGTCGTCGAACTCGCCCGCAAGGCCGGACACGAGGTCGTCTTCACAGGCCGCAATCAGGACCTGATCGACGCCACTGCGAAGAGCACCGGCGCGCACGGGCTCCGCGCGGATGTGTCGAAGGCGGACGACAACGGCCGGACCGTCGATGCGTGCGACAAGCACATGGGTGGCATCGACGTCCTTGTCAACAACGCCGCGTACGCGCATCGCGGTGAAATCGGCGCGCTGGACGTGGCGAAGATGAAGGAGATGTTCGACACGAATATCTTCGGCCTCGTCGACATCACCAACCGCGTCGTCCCGCAGATGAAAGCGCGAACCGAGGGCGACATCATCAACATCGCGTCGACGTCAGGCATGAAGGGCGCCGCCGGCGCGACGTCGTACTCAGCCAGCAAGTGGGCGCTGCGCGGCATCAGCCAGTGCTGGCAGGCGGAGCTGCGGCCGCACGGCATCCGGGTCGTCTGCGTCTGCCCGTCGGAAGTGCAGACCAATTTCGGCGGCCGCGGCGGGCGAAACAATCCGAACAAGCTCTACGCGGTCGACATTGCCGCGACGATCATGGCCGCGCTCGACATGCCGCGCCGCGCGCTGTGGCCCGAGCTCGCCGTGTTCGCGACCAATCCGTGGAAGGAAGACTAATCAGTGGGCGACGAGACCGAAGACTTCGCGGCGCTGTTCGAGGCGTCGTACCGCGCGAAGCGGTTCGAGAAAGGCCAGACCATCGAGGGCCGTATCGTCTCGATCGGTCACGACGTGGCGCTCGTCGACGTCGGCGGCAAGGGCGAAGCGGCGATCGATCTGGCGGAGTTGAAAAGCGAGGACGGCACGGTCGAGGTGGCCGTCGGGGACCGCATTCAGGCCGTGGTGGTGTCGACGGCCGGTGGGCTGCAGTTGTCGCGACGGCTGGCGCTCGGCGCCGCGAACGCACGTCAGCTCGAAGCGGCGTTCACGTCGCAGCTGCCCGTGCAGGGCAAGGTGGAGCGCGCGATCAAAGGCGGCTATGAGGTCCGCATCGCGCGGCAGCGAGCCTTCTGCCCCATCTCGCAGATCGACCTGCCCCACGCACCGGCGATTCCGCATGAGGGCCGCACCTACTCGTTCCGCATCATCGAATACAAGGAAGGCGGCCGCAACATCGTCGTCTCGCGGCGTGCACTGCTCGAAGAAGAACAGCGCGCCGCCGCCGCGGAGCTCCGGCGATCGCTTGTGCCAGGCGTCGTGATCACCGGACACGTCGCCTCCGTTCGCGAGTTCGGCGCCTTCGTCGATCTGGGTGCCGGCGTTCACGGGCTGCTGCACGTATCGGAGATGGGCTGGACGCGCGTCACGAACGTCTCGCAGATCGTCTCGCCTGGTCAACAGATCACGGTCAAGGTGCTACGTGTCGACGAAGACGGCGAGAAGATCGCGCTCGGGCTGAAACAGTTGACCGACGACCCGTGGACGGGCGCCGCTGAAAAGTACGGCGTCGGGCAGATCGTCGCCGGACGGATCACGCGTCTGACGGACTTCGGCGCCTTTGTCGAGATCGAACCGGGCATCGAGGGGCTCGCCCATGCGTCGACCTTCGAAGGCGGAAGATCGAGCAAGTGGTCCGCCGGCCTCGCCCCTGGGAGCACCGCCGCCTTCGAGATCGTCGCGATCGATCTCGAGAAGAAACGCATCGGCGTGAAGCCCGTGCCCGAGGGGTCGTCACGCGCCGCCGTTCTCGAACAAGGCGCGGACGCAGGGCCGTCGCCGGAAGCCGCACCCGAAAAGATCGGCTCGCTCGCCGACAAGCTCCGCGACGCGCTCAAGCCGCGCGGATGATGTAAGGTTGCGCGCATGCACAAGGCCTTGACCCTGCTCGCGGTGCTCCTCGCGCTGATGGTGGCGCCGCAGGCGCAAACGCGCGTCCCGTCGTTCAAAGTCGACCCCAGCTGGCCGCTGGAGATGCCGAACAACTGGATCCTCGGCGCGGTCACCGGCGTCTTCGTGGATGCGAAGGGTCATGTGTGGGTGACGCACCTGCCGGAGACGTTGACCGAAGAAGAAACCTCCATCGTTCAGAACCCGCCGATCGGCACCTGCTGCGCGCCGGCGCCGCCCGTCGTCGAGTTCGACGCGCAAGGCAAGGTCGTCCAGGGCTGGGGTCAGGGGCCGATGAACGATACGTCGTCGTGGCCGCGCAATCCGCACGGCATCTTTGTCGATCACAACGACTTCGTCTGGGTCGGCACGTACATGCACCACCGCGTGATGAAGTTCACGCGCGAAGGCAAGCTGCTGATGACGATCGGCGAGTACGACAAGAACGCCGGCAGCAACGACGAGAAACTGCTCGGCGGCCCCGCCGGCATCTGGGTCGATCCGAAGACGAACGAGGTGTACATCGCCGATGGCTACCGCAACCGCCGCGTCGTCGTGTTCGACGGCGCGACCGGCAAGTACTTGCGCCATTGGGGCGCGTACGGCGAGCGGCCGGACGACGGCTACCGGTTCGATCCGAAGACGATGGCCGACGGTGCGCTGCCGAAGCAGTTCTCGACGGTGCACGGCCTGACCGGATCGAAGGACGGCAAGATCTACGTGGCCGATCGGCGCGGCAACCGCATCCAGGTCTTCGACCACCAGGGGAAGTTCCTCGCGGAGAAGATCATCGCGCCGAAGACGCTCGCGTCAGGTTCAGCATTCGTCATCGTGTTGTCGCCGGATCCACAGGAACAGTGGCTGTATCTCGCTGACGGCACCAACCACAAAGTGTGGATTCTGCGGCGCGCCGACCTCGAAGTCGTCGGCGAGTTCGGGCATGGCGGACGGCAGGTCGGCCAGATGCTGCGCCCGCACGGCATGAGCATCGACGCGCAGGGCAATCTCTACGTCGGCGAGGCGTCGACGGGACGCCGCGTCCAGAAGTTCACGTTCAGCGTGCGCTGAACAGTCGGAGAAACGCCAGACAGCCGTCCAACGCCGCGCCGGTCTCTGCCTCGCCGCATGCGTCGCCGCCGCAGTCGCGGCACTCCTCCAGGCACAACTTCCGCGCCGACTCAGCGAAGCTGGTCTACGCCGCGCTCACATCGTCGGCGACGAAGTCGTCGCAGCCGCGCTGACGCGGTCGCGGAGGATCTTGCCGTTGGCGTTTCGCGGCAGCGAGGGTACGACTTCGATCGCCGTCGGACGCGCTCGCGAATGGAGCCGCTCGGCGCACCACGACATGAGCTCCGGCGCCACGTCGGCGCGCGCATCTGGAACCGGAACGACGTAAGCGATACTGCCGCTCGTCCCCCCGATCATGCAGGCTTCGCCGACCGCCGGATGCTGCAGGAGCACGCGCTCGGCCAATCCAGGATGCACCACTTCACCGGCAACGACGTAGGCGTCGCCCATCCGGCCGACGATAAACAGAAATCCGTCCGCGTCGACATATGCGGCGTCGCCGGTGTGCAGCCAGCCGTCCGGATCGATCGCACGCCGCGTCTGGTCGGGACGCGCCCAGTAGCCGGCCATGACGTTCGGTCCGTGCACGAACAGCTCGCCGATCGCGCCGGCGCCAGCGTCGCTGCCGTCGCCGTTCACGATGCGCATGTCGACGTGCAGGGCCGCACGGCCCACTGAACCGACCTTCCGCACGGCGTTGCGCGAGTCGAGAATCGATACGAGCGGCGCCGCCTCGGACAGACCGTAACCCTGCAGCACGGTCACGCCCCTGGCGTGGTACATGCGGAGGAGCCGCTCAGGAGCGGGAGCACCGCCGGTCAGAAAAGCGCGGAGGCTCGTCAGATCGATCGAAGACCATAACCGCGAGCGCGCCAATCGTTCGAGCAGGTCGGGATTGCCGAAGGCGATGGTCGCGCGATGCCGCTCGAAGAGCCGCAGCAGCTCGTCTGCGTCGCGCGTCGACGGAATCACGACGGTGCCGCCCTTGAACAGGACCGGCAGAACGTTGATTCCGATTCCTCCCGTTCGGAAGAACGGGACGGCCGCGATCGTCACGTCGTCGCCCGAGAAGTCGATCACCGACAGACCGTTGATCACGTTCCACGTGAGATTGCCGTGAGTGAGCATCACGCCCTTCGGCAATCCCGTCGTCCCCGACGTGAAAGGCAGCAGACAGACATCGTCTTCTGCCACAACCTCGTCGATCGGATCATCCGCGGCCGCTTCGATCACGTGTTCGTCCAAGCCGTCGCCTATGACCATGCGTGGCTTCACGGTTTCAAGGATTGCGTCGACCGCAGGGCGCGGCAGCCGATGATCGATCGGCGTCAGCACGGCGCCGATTTTCGCGGCCGCAAACAGGCTCTCGAGGAACGCCGGGTGGTTCTGGCCGAGCCACCCGACGCGGTCGCCACGCCTCACTCCGAATTCCCGGAACACATGTGCTACTCGTCGCACGCGGGCGGCAAGTTCCCGATACGTTCGTCGCGTCTCGCGGTATACGAGGGCGACGCGATCGCCGTCGACCCTTGCCTGTCGATCGATCCACGTCCCGACGCCGGTCACATCGACACCATCAGCGCGGCTGCCAGTACGTGACTGCGGCTCGGGCTCGATCCAGGCCGCCAGGCGATGTTGAGATAGCCGATCTCGAACGCGCTTCGCGCCGTCACCCTCCGGTTGAGGCCCAGAAAGATCAAATTGCCGTCGAAGCCTCGCGCAGCCCGCGACGTCGAGTTCACTTGCAGGAACACATCCTCCGAGAACACGCCGCGCACTTTGCCGTGAGCCGCGAGCGGCCAGAGGACACGCACCTGTTGACGCGCTCGCACCACCGGAACGCCGCGGCCCGCGATGAAGCGCTCCTCGAGTTGGCTCTTGAGCGCTACGCGCCGGTGTCCGCCGGCGCTCCAGACGTATTGCTGCACGATGCGATGCTCGCGCAGGGGCCCGGCGTTGGGAAACCCAGAGCCATACGCATAGCCGACGCCGGCGGCGGACCGCGGCGTCAGGTCGCGGATGACGATGACGCGCTCGCCCAGGAAATCGAGCGTGCCGGCGCCGTCTCTCGTTCGCACGAATGCCTCCGAGGTCCACCGCCACGACGATCCAGGGTCCACCCGGCCCTGCACGAACACTTCCGTCCACACCCGTGCGTCCGCTCGCGGCCTCGCGTCGGTCTGTGCCGCGGCCGGCGCCGCGGCGCCGGGGTTCGCGAGCCACAGCGCCGCCAGCATCGCGACCATTCTGCTGTTCCACATTCGAGTCATGTCGTCGCTCCTTTCCAGCTATGCGACCATTAGGCGCGGCGACGGCGGTCCGAGTCCTTGAGCGCACCTGAATCGTTCGTGAATTAGTTCTGAAATGGCGACAGACGAAGCTCCGGTTTACGAGTTCGGCGACTTTCGGCTCGACGTCCGCGAACGGCGTCTACTGCGCGGCGGCCGCGCGATCCCGTTGGCGGCGAAGGTGTTCGAGACGCTCGCCGTGCTGCTCGAACGATCGGGACGGCTGCTGACGAAAGAGGAATTGATGCAGCTCGTCTGGCCGGACACGGCCGTCGAGGAGAACAACCTCGCGCACAACGTCTCGGTGCTACGGCGCGTGCTGGAAAACGCGGGAACACGAGGGCTCGTCATTGAAACCGTGCCGCGAGTGGGTTATCGCTTCGTCGCCGATGTGAAGCGCCTGAGATCGGCGGCCGGTACGGCGACACCGCCGCCCTCCGCCGCGGCGGAGCAGACGGCGCGCCAGGAGATTCGCTTCTGCACGTCGGTCGATCGCACGCGCATCGCGTACTCGACCGTCGGGAGCGGCCCCGCGCTCGTGAAGACGGCAAATTGGCTCAGTCACATCGAGCACGAGTGGGACAGCCCGGTGTGGACGCACTGGATCCGCGAGATTGCGCGGCGGCACGTCCTGGTGCGATCCGACGAGCGAGGCTGCGGGCTCTCCGACCGCCATGTGGAAGACTTCTCACTCGACGCGTGGGTGCGCGATCAGGAAGCCGTCGTCGATGCGCTCGGTCTCGAGCGCTTTGCGCTCCTCGGCATCTCGCAGGGCGGCGCCGTGGCGGCCACCTACGCGGCGCGGCATCCCGAGCGTGTCAGCCATCTCGTGCTCGTCGGCTCCTCAACGCGCGGCTGGCGGCATCGCGGCGATCTGCAGGAGATCGAAGCGAGAACCGCGCTCATGAATCTCACCGGGCTCGGATGGGGCCAGAACAACCCCGCATTCAGGCAGCTGTTCACGACACGCTTCATTCCCGACGCGGGCGCTGCCGAAATGGAATGGTTCAACGACCTGCAGCGCGTGTCGACGTCGCCCGAAAACGCCGCCCGCCTGATGGACGCGTTCTCGTGGCTCGATATCCGTCCGATACTCGCGGACGTCAAAGCGCCGACGATCGTGTTCCACTCGCAGCACGACGGCGTCGTGCCGTTCGAGGAAGGCCGGCTCCTGGCGGCCGGCATCACGGGATCGCAGTTCGTGCCGCTGGCGAGCCGCAACCATCTACTGCTCGAGCGCGAGCCGGCATGGCCGGTCTTCCTGGGGGAACTGGGCGCATTTCTGGGTTGGCCGGACGCGCGAGCCTAACTGACATGGGAATCTTCAGCCTGCGATGAGGGGAGTTCTTACAGGCTGCAGCGCAGCCGCGCCAGCGTTCCCGGCCGATGGCCGCCGCCACCTTCTCCAACCAGGTAGAGGCCGTCGCCGGCGAACGCAACTCCTTCACCCTGCGGCTCGTTCAGCATCCTGACGTCGATGGGAATGGGAGTTGACGGCACTGTCGACGTCAATTCGGATGCGCGGTAAATCGAGACGATTTCGTGCGTGCGAATCGCAACGCGCGCGCCGTCCGACGTGGCGGCGGCGCCGGTCACCCTACCGGTAATCTCCGGAAGCATCTTGACGCGCTCGAGCACGCCGGCTTGGCCGTCCCGCGGAAATCGATAGAGCCCTGCCGAGGCTTCCTTGGTCACGATGTACATCGCACCGTCCGGAAGAATGAAGAAGCCCTCGGCGTTGTGGGCGCCGTCGGGATACGTCGCACGAATCGCGCGCGCGGGCGCCGTTTCGGAATCCTGCGGTCCCGGCTCCGGCACGCGGTAGATCGTCACGTCCTGGCGATGCGACCGATTGTCGCCAATGTCGGCGACATACAGGCACGATCCCCCCTCGCACGATCCGACGGCGATGTCTTCCCAATCACGAACGGCGGCGCCGCTGATTGTGACGCGCTGCACGATCCGTCCGGCCTCGTCGACGCCGAAGACGACCGGCGCCCCTGAATCGTTGTGCAGCCACAGCCGGCCTGGTATCCGCCGACTGACCGCGATGCCGCTGGCTTCCGGGAGATCGACGAGAGGAACGATGTTTCCTTCAGCTCGACACCGCTCGGATGCGGCGGTGGCCGAGCTGCCGCCGACGACGACAGACGCGCTCAGAACGGCCGCGATTGCACACCTCATGTTCGAAACACCATGCGAGGTTCATGCCTCGCGCGCAGCACCGTGGACAACGGGTGCCGTCGTTGGCATACTCGGCGGCCATGCGCGCTTTTCTCCGCTCTGCTGCCCTTGCCGCCGCGGTCGCCGCGGCCGCGTCGACGCTGATCGCTCAGGATCTCTCGTTCGGCGACATGCGATGGCGCGACATCGGGCCCACCCGCGCCGGCCGTGCGCGGGCGCTCGCCGGCGTCCCGAGCCAGCCCAACACCTTCTACGCCGGGTTCGACAACGGCGGCGTGTGGCGATCGACCGACTACGGCGCCAACTGGGTGCCGCTCTTCGACGAACAATCAACCGGGTCGATCGGCGCGATTGCCGTCGCCGCGTCGAATCCGAACGTGATCTACGTCGGAAGCGGCGCCGGGATCATTCGTCCCGATCTCGCGATCGGAAACGGCATGTACAAGTCCACCGATGCCGGACGGACGTGGCAGCACCTCGGGCTGCGCGACAGCCAGATGATCGCGGCGATCGCGGTCGATCCCGCCAATCCCGATCGCCTCTTCGTGGCGGCGCTCGGCCACCCGTATGGGCCGAATCCCGAGCGCGGCGTGTTCCGCTCGACCGACGGCGGACGCACCTTCGACAAAGTGCTCTTCAAGGACGATTACACCAGCGCGAACGAGGTGTTTCTCGATCCGCGGAGTCCCCAGACGGTCTACGCAACGCTCTGGTCGCAGCAGCAGAGCTTCATCGAAGGCCAGGGATTCGGGAACGCCGGCATGGGGATCTTCAAGTCGACCGACGGCGGCACGACGTGGAATCAGCTGTCCGAAGGGCTGCCGTCGATTCTGCAGGCGAACGTCGCCATCGCGCCGAGCGATCCGAACATTCTCTATGCAGCGATTGCGCCGGGCCAGGGGGCGATCGGCTTTTACAAATCCACCGACGGCGGCGCGCACTGGTTCCAGGCGATTCGCGGTACGGGCGCACCCGCCGGTCTGGCGCAGGATATGCGGCCGCTCGCGCGCATCGGCGGTGGCGACCTCCCCACCGTCACCGTCGATCCCAAGGATCCCAACATCGTCTACACCGCGTCCACGGTCATGTGGCGCAGCGAGGACGGCGGGATCTCGTGGAGCGCAGTTCGAGGCGCACCCGGTGGCGACGACTACCAGCGCATCTGGATCAATCCGAGCAACACCGACATCATCCTCGTCGTCTCCGATCAGGGAGCGGTCGTGTCTGCGAATCGCGGACGAAGCTGGAGCAACTGGTACAACCAGAACACCGCCGCGATGTATCACGTCACGACCGACAACGCTTTTCCCTATCGCGTCTGCTCGGGCCAGCAGGATTCAGGTAGTGCCTGCGTGGCCAGCCGCTCGGACGACGGGCGGATCACGTTCCACGACTGGCATCCGGCAAACATTCAGGAGTACGGCATCGCAGCGCCGGACCCGCACGATCCCGACGTGGTGTTCGGGAGTCAGCGCACCGGCGTATCGCGCTACGATCGACGCACCGGCCAGACGACGCAGGTTGGACCGGACACGTCCGGAGCGCTGCCGGGCGGCGGCGCGATGAACCGCAATGTCCGGACGATGCCCCTGCAGTTCTCGCCGATCGACGGCAGCACAATGTTCTACGTGCAGAATGTCGTCTACAAGAGCGTCGATCACGGGCACTCGTGGACACGGATTTCACCGGATCTCACGCGGAAGACGTGGGAGGTTCCGAAGAACGCCGGCACGTATGCGGCCTCCGTGAAGCCGGCGCCCATGGGCAGCATTACCGCCCTGAGCCCCAGCGCGAAATCGATCGCGATCCTCTGGGCGGGCACCGACGACGGCAACATTCAGGTCACGCGCGACGGCGGTGCGACATGGAACAACGTGACGCCGCCCTCGATCAAGCCGTGGACGCGCATCTTCAACATCGAAGCCGGGCACTTCGATCCGCTCGTCGCCTACGCGGCGGCGAACACATTGCGCATCGACGAGATCGCGCCGCACTTTTACCGCACGCGTGACGGCGGCAAGACGTGGACGGAGATCAACACCGGCATCGCCGGCGACGCGGTCGCCAACACGATCCGCGAGGATCCGCGACAGGCCGGGCTCCTGTATGCCGGAACGGATACGCAGGTGTGGGTCTCGTTCGACGACGGCGACCATTGGCAGTCGCTGCGGCACAACATGCCGGCGATCTCCGTGCGCGATCTGCAGATCAAGGACGATGCGAAATGCCGGTGCGCGGATCTCATCGCCGGCACGCATGGACGCGGCTTCTGGATTCTCGACAACGTCACGCCGCTGCGTCAGGCGGCGGCGGCGAAGGCGGCGCTCGCGAAGAGCGAGGCGTATCTCTTCAAGCCGGGTCCTGCCGTGCGCGTCCGCGTCGCGACCAACGATCCGACGCCGTGGCCGCCCGAGCTTCCCGCCGGCGAGAGCGCACCGCCGGGTGCACTCATCGACTACTACCTGCCGCGCGACGCCGCAGGCGAGGTGAAGCTCGAGATTCTCGACGTGGCACAGAAGGTCGTGCGGACCTATTCGAGCAAAGAGCCGGTGTTCGACCCCGATCCGGGAAAGGACCGCGCGGCGTACGATGCCGTCTGCCGGAAGACGCCGACGGCCGCGTACTGCGGGCTGCCGCTCTACTGGCCCGCGCCGCAGTTCATCATCTCGACGAAAGCCGGGATGCATCGATTCAGCTGGGATCTGAAGTTCGATCCGGTCTCGCCAGCCGATCTCGTGCCCGCCGGCGACGAAGAAGCGACCGGCGCAGTGCCGGGCCGCACGTATCCGAACTACAACGTGCCGTGGGTGCCGCCGGGGAATTACACGGTGCGGCTGAGCGTCGACGGCGTCGCGAAGACGCAGCCGATTGTCGTGCGCCTCGATCCGCGCGTCAAAATGGCGCCGGAAGCGCTGGCGCAGTTGAATTCGCTGAGCACGAATCTCTACTGGGAGGCCGTCGCCGCGCATCGCGCGTCCAACGACGCACGTGCGCTCGCCGCGACGGTGGAGTCGAAATCGGGCGCTGCCGCGGAAGCGGTGAAAGGCGACCTCGA
>Ga0310810_10010076_pt1 | contig 10986 bp, 7 predicted proteins | sample NCmetagenome_FD_207641 | JGI IMG/M metagenome (GOLD analysis project Ga0310810, IMG submission 207641) | Soil microbial communities from experimental microcosm in Duke University, North Carolina, United States - NC | ecosystem: Engineered > Artificial ecosystem > Soil microcosm > Unclassified ... | reverse complement strand
GCCGAAGACGAACGACCCGTCTCCGACGACGAGCACTACGGGCCGATCGCGACGCGCCAGTTTGATCCCGAGTGCCGCCCCCAGGCCCCAGCCGAGCGACGAGCCGCCGCTGCCGAACATGGTTTCGGGTTCGTCCGTATCGAGATGGTTCCAGACTGCCACGTGGCTGGTGAGCGATTCGTCGACGAAGACGCAGTCCGGCGCGTCGCGCTGCAACTGACCGATGCAGTAGCCAAGCCACTCGGTGCTGATGGTCTGGTTCTCGCGACCGGCCATCGCGACCGCTTTTCGCGCCGTACGGCGCTCGTTGTGTCGCACGGTCAACTCAGCCCGCCGTTTCTCGACCCGTTGCCTGACTTCGTCGGTCATCAGGTCGGCGGCGTAGTCGGCCGTCAGCTCGAGCGCACGAGCAGAGTCGGCGCGAATGGCCGCCGTGAGTGGAAACGTCCAGAGCGGGATGCGGTCCTTCACGGGATCGAGATCGATCTGCACGATGGTGGCATCCGCGCGCGGGATGACCTGTGTCGGGATGTAAGGTACGTCGCTGTCGAGCACCAGGATCAGGTCGGCCGCCTCCACGAACGGTCCCGGCTGGAAGCCCTGATGCAAAGGATGGCTTGTCGGAAAATTCGTGCGCTCACGGCGCTCGACGATCGGAAGCGCGAGCAGTTCGGCGAGGCGAACGAGAGCTTCGAATCCTTGCCGAGTGCGTCCGGTCGTCGAGGTCAGGACAACGGGCCGCTCGCTACGCACGAGACGATGCGCGAGGTCGCGCAGCGCGGCGGGATCGCCCGCGCCCAGGCGAGCCGGCGGTGCGGCGTCTGGGTTGGGCAGCCTGATGCCGCCGACCTCGGTCATCAGGACTTCGCGTGGCAGCGTCAGGTAGACCGGTCCCGGCGGATCGCTTGCCGCGATCTGCATCGCGCGAGTAATGACTTCGCCCATCTGCTCCGGCCGTCGAAGCTCGTAGTCCCACTTGACGAAGTTACGGACGATACCGTGCTGGTCGAACTGTTCCTGGAGCCAATGGATGTAGGTGTCGCGTGTGCCGCGCAGGCGCGCGTCGGTCGTATACGGCGTACGTCCTGCCGAAATCAGGACCGCCGCGCGTCCGCGCTGCGCGTTGTGCAGCATGCCACCGAGGTTCTGCGTTCCCACATCGACGTGCACCAGTACCGCCTGTGGCCGTCCTGTCGCCTGGTAGTAGCCGTGCGCCGCGGCGAGCGCGACGAGCTCGAACAGGCAGAGCACCGTTCGCGGAATCGGCTCGCCCAGCTGTTCGAGCTTCGAGAGCGCTTCCTGTATGGGAATCGTATCGGTGCCCGGGTTCATGAACAGGCACTCGACGCCGTGCGCCATCAGCGCACGAACGTAGGCTTCGGCCGATTCGGCAACGCTCGATTCGGTTGGGCGCGCCGGAACTGTGTCAGCAGTGGATTGTGACTTCGTGGCCATGACGAGTGCCTCGCTATCGGAGAGGGCGGAGTGAACGGCTTACCACGGAGCAACGGAGAAACGGAGCACGAACGGAGGCGCCATGCTGGTGACGCGCTTCGCGCGGCTTGGATAGAGCGCCGCCGCAATCACAAGCCGAAATCGATCGCGGAAGGCTTGTGTATTGCGGTAGCGCTCTATCCATCGGCCGGCCGAAGGGCCGGCCTCACCGGCATGGCGCTACCCTCTGTTTCATCTCCGTTGCTCCGTTTCTCCGTGTCGATCCGGTTCCTCCGCAACCTCCGTTTACAGCCCACCATCATACTCACTACAGGAGCGCAGGTTCAGGGCTCGACTACCGTCAGTGGCAGCCGCACTCGCATCGTTGTGCCCTCTCCCGTCCGACTCTCGACTGTCAGCGTCGCACCATGCGCGATGACGAGGTTCCGCGCGATGGTCAATCCCAGCCCCGACCCGCCAGTGTCCCGGCCTTTGTAGAAGCGATCGAAGACGTGCGGCAGGTCCTCTGCCGCGATCCCGGGTCCGTTGTCTTTGACCACTACCATGATCGCGTCCGGAACCGCGCGAGCCGTAAGCCACGCTGTGCTGCCTTGCGGCGAGTGCCGGATGGCGTTCGAGAGCAGGTTGGCCATGACCTCCCGCCACCGGATGGGATCGACGGGCACCGACGGAAGATTTGACGCAATATCTGAGTGGACCGTAATCCGCTTGGTTTCTGCCTCGGCCCGGAATGCCGCCGCGACCTCCTCGAGCAGGAAGCGGATGTCAGTGTCTTCCTTCTGCAGTGACAGCGTCCCGCTCTCGGTGTGCGCGAGCGTTCGAAGATCGTCCACCAGACGCGCCAGCAGCCGGGTCTCATCGAGGAGTTGTGCGATCTGACGATCGTCAGGCGTGTAGACGCCATCGCTCATTGCCTCCAGCCGGCCCTGCATGACGGTCAATGGCGTGCGCAGCTCGTGCGCGATGTCCGCCATCAGGTCGCGTCGCTGCTGACGCTGCCCCTCGAGTCGAATCGTCATGCTGTTGAACGCACGAGCCACGGAGCGGAGCCATGGCGGACCATGCTCGGTAACTCGCACGCTGAAGTCGCCGCTCGACACATGTTCCGCGGCGGCCACGACGTCCCCCAGCGGCCGCCCGACACGGCGCATCGTCGCCGCGAACAGCACCAGGAAGACAAACAGCACCACGACGGGCAAGAGCAGGCTCGCGGTCTGGAGGGTGTGTTCGCCGAACGCCTGTCTGAGCAGCGTGAGGAAGCCATACGCGCTGAGCGCCAGTACGACGGCGAAGAACGCGGCTACTCGAATCAGAAAGAAGTGGCGTCGCGGTCCCCGATGTCGATGTGACGGCCAGCGCTGATTCATGTCTCCGCACACTTGTAACCCACTCCATACACAGTGAGCACATACCGCGGGTGGCGCGGATCTCGCTCGATCTTGCGCCGGATGTTCTTGACGTGTGCGTCGATAGCGCGGTCGAACGGCTCACCGTCCTCACCGCGGAGGACATCGAGGAGCTGAGTGCGCGTGAAGATGCGGCCAGGATGACTCGCCAGAGTGCGTAGCAACTGGAATTCCGTGGCTGTGAGATCGACCGGTTTGCCGCGCACGGCGACATTCATGCGAGGCAGATCGAGAGTGAGATCGCCGATGCGAAGCAGATCGCCGGCGGGGCGAGCCGCGTTCGCGCGACGAAGGACGGCACGCACACGCGCCACCAGCTCCCGCGGGCTGAAGGGCTTGGTGATGTAGTCGTCAGCGCCGATCTCGAGCCCGCGAATGCGATCCGCTTCTTCGACCCGCGCCGTGAGCATGATGATCGGCACCGTGAATTCACGGCGGAGACGTGCAGCAACCTCGAATCCGTCCATGCGTGGAAGCCGCAGATCGAGAACCACAAGGTCGGGCTGCTTGGTGGTCGCGAGGGCGAGTGCGTCCTCGCCGCTCCCGGAGACGAGAGCGGCGAATCCCGCGTGCCGCAGGTAGTCCGCGGCGATCTGTGCGATCTGCGGATCATCCTCGACGATCAGGATCGTCTGCAGACTGGCCCTCCTTCATCCGATCGTGCGCGCGACGATGCCATTCGTCGAACGATGGTGGAATCCAGCCTGGCCCGGCGTAATACCTGTGGCGCCACGGGCCACCCCACCACAGGCCGCGCAGCAGCACGAACCAAAGCAGGACGAAGAACAAGATCGGAAACCCAAACCCGAATCCCCACGGCCGCCAGTAGGGATACCCATAGGGTGGGGCCGGGACGCCCTGCGCAACCGCAGTCTGCGCCAACCCATGCGACACCCCGACGTTATACGCCATGAACCCGGCGCCCGCGCTCAGCAGCACAGCGGCGAGCACGAAGAACCAGGCAGACCGCGTTCGTGAACCGTTCATGTGAAACCTCCATGAAGGCAGTCTGCCGAGTAATTGTGAAGTGAAGATGAAGACACTCCGGCCCGTATAATCGCTCTCGATGTCCGATTCGAGACTCCGGATCGAGGAACGTCAGACCAACGGTGTCACCATTCTCTTTCTCGCAGGCGAGATGCTGCTCGATGATGGTGACCTGGCGTTTCGGCGTTGTATTCACGACCTGATCGAGCGCGGCAGGGTGCAGATTCTGGTGGACCTCGCCGACGTGACTTACATCGACAGCTCAGGCGTCGGCATGATGGCCGCGAAGCTGAAGACGGTGAGAGAGAAGGGCGGGGACATGAGATTGCTGCGACTCAATTCCCGCGGACATCGTCTCTTCAGCGTGGCAAAGCTGCACACGGCATTCGAGATCTTCCAGGACGAAGCGATGGCGCTTCGCAGCTTCGAGCTTCGTCCCAGGGGCTAGTTCCTGTCGCCATCCTGAGGGTCGTCCTGGTTGCGCTCGCTGCGTCGCCCGGGTGGACCGGGAACCGGCGTTCCTGGAATGCCGCCAAGTTCGCGGATCGCTTTAGCCGTCTCCTCGTGTGCGACGCCGGCGCTGCCGCCGAAGCCGAAACCGCCGGCCAGTCCAAGCGCGGTATCGAGCGCCGTATACCCCCGCTTGTCCTTGATATCGAGCTTGAGCCCGTTGTCGTGGAGAAATCGCACGACGTCGGTCCAGCCCCAGAGCGCGGCGCCATGTGCAGCAGTGCGTCCCTGGGTGTCTACGCCATTGATGTCAGTTCCGGCCGCGAGCAGGAGGCGGATGGACTCGATCGCTTCCTTCTGCGTCTTATTACGGCCCGTCATGTCCTCTTCGCGCGCGGACACGTTCGCCGCCATCATGATCGCATTGACCTGACCGCGCGAGGTGACGGCCTTCGCGTTGGCCCCCTTCGCGAGCAACATCTTGATGACGGGCACATCTCCGGCTTTGGCGGCCCGCAAAAGCGGCGTCGTGCCAGCCCCCAGGACTCCATCACCGCCGCGATCGAGTTTCGTTCTATAGGGAACCTGTGCGCGCAGCGGAATGTCCACGCGAGCACCGCGGTCGAGGAGTCTGGTGATGATGTCCATGCTGCTCAGCGTGTCGTCGGTTTCACGAGGAGCGGGGCGGTTGGACGAGGGCATCGTATGTGCGTCGACGGCGGCAAAGAGAGCTGTGCGGCCGACCTTGTCCTGCATGTCAAGGTTGGCTCCGCCGTCGATCAGGGCGCCCGCGACGTCGAAGTGTCCGTTGATGAGCGCGATGATCAGCGGCGTGTACTGATCGGGATCGACGATATTCGGGTCGCCGCCAGAAGAGAGGAGCACCTTCGTGCAGTCTACACACCCCTCGCGCGCGGCGAAGAGCAGCGGCGTCAGACCGCCTGGTGGAAGCCACTTGTCTCGCGGCTCCGACGTGCGCTGACGCTCCCAGGCAATGATCGTCGATCGTGCGTTGACGTCGGCGCCCGCCTCGATCAGCGCGCGCATGACGTCGGGGTGGCCCTCGGCCGCGGCCCACATGAGCGGTGTTTGCCCGCGCCAGCTGTCGCCGGCATCGAGCGACGCGCCGTGCGCAATCAGAACCTTGGCTGCGTCAACTTTCCCGGCGTGCGCGCAGGTGTGGAGTGCCGTTTCCCCGTACGGGCCGGTCGCGTTCGCGTTCACGCCGGCGGCGAGGAGCTTCTCGACGATGGCGGCACTGCCGCTTTCGCAGGCCAGCGCGATCGCGGCGATCCCGTAGCGGTTCGTTGCCTTGACGTCGGCGCCGGCGCGAATCAGCCGGTCGACCAGCGCCGTGTCATTGTTGCGCACGGCCCAGTGAAGCGGCGTCGTGCCGTCAGGTTCGGCTGCGTTCGGATCGACCTTCTTGGACAGGAGCGACAGCGCCGTCGCCGTATCGCCCGCCTTGGCGGCCTGCACCAGCCGCGTGTCCTTGACGACGGGTTCAGCCGCATACGACGAGGCCGCCAGTAGCACGACGGTCGAGATGACAAGAGCTATACGCATAGATTTGCTTTACAGATTCGTTAGCAACCCCGAACTGTCGCCGAGCGATTCCTGCTTCACGCCGACCTTGTCGAGCATCGTGACCAGCAGGTTCGTCATCGGCGTGTGATCGGTGTACTTGAGATGACGTCCACCTTTCATGCGTCCTGCAGCTCCACCGATGACGAGGTTCGGCAACGGGAAGTGGTCGTGCGCGTTGCTGTTGCTCATGTTGCTGCCATAGAGCAGCACCGCGTGATCGAGCAGTGACCCATCGCCATCCGGTGTGTTCCTCAGCTTGTCGAGGAAATAGCCGAATTGCGAGATGTTGTACGTCTGGATCTTGACGTTCTTCTCCATCTTCTCCGCCCGGTTCTGATGGTGGGAGATGGCGTGATGTCCGTCAGTGACGCCGACCTGCGGATACGTTCGGTTGCTGACCTCGCGCGAGATCATGAACGTCATCACGCGAGTGACATCGGCCTGGTAGGCCAGTGCCATGAGGTCGTACATCAGCTTGATGTGCTCCTCGTAATCGAAGGGCACGCCGGCCGGCCGCGCCGGCAACGTCAGATCCTCGTCCCCCTGGCTTTGCTCCGCGCGCTGGATCCGCCGCTCGATCTCACGCACGTTTTCGAGATACTGCGTCATCATCTCGCGGTCAGACGGACCGAGCTGCACCTGCAGGCTCGCGACGTCCCTGGTGATCGCGTCGAGGATGCTCTTGTCTTCCTTGATGCGCGCGAGGCGCTCGGTCGCGCTGCCACCCTGGCCAAACATCCGCTCGAACACTTTGCGCGGGTTGATCTCCATCGGCATCGGTGTCGTCGGTGTGCGCCACGACAGCGTGTTCATGTAGATGCAGCCGTAGTCGCGATCGCACGAGCCGATGAGTCCCGAGTGGTCTTCCGTTGCCAGCTCCATCGAGGGCAGCACGGTATCCTGGCCGATCTGCTGCGCCGCGATCTGATCGGCCGTCACGCCAGCGTAGGCATCGACGCCCTGCGTGGCCTTCGGGCGCACGCCGCTCAACCATGTGGTCGGACTCAGCGAGTGAACGGCGGTCGTGTCCGCGGCGCGATGACCGAGTCCGCTGACGACGTTCAGGCGATCCCGGAAGGGCTCGAGCGGCTTGAGGATCGGCGTGAACTCGAAGCCGGCGCCTTCGGTCGCGGGCGTCCATTTGTCCATGATCGCGCCGTGCGGTACGTAGACGAACCCAAGCCGGGGGAGAGGCTTCGCCGCCGTCTGCGCCAGCAGTGTCCGCGCAGGAATCATCGAGTCGAGCAGCGGGAGCGCAAGGCTCACGCCGACGCCCTTCAGGAATGTCCTGCGCGGCAAATGTTTTCTGGTGACGAACATCAGCTCTCCCCCTGTGCCTTCTTCATCTGGAACGGTGCGCTCTTCACGATGCCGAGCACGAGTGACGACCACTTGTAGTTGCTCTGCGCGGCTTCGCGAGAAATCTCGCGGACCAGCGGCATATCGGTGTAGTCGAGTCCTCGACCCAGGCCGTAGGTCATCAGCTTCTCGGTCACGGTCCGCACGAACATGTCGGGATGCTTGTTCAGCGCGTGACGAAGCGCGACCGGCCCATCCACCTTGGTTCCGTCGGCGAGCTGCCCGATCGGGTCGACGGCGCCGCCCTGTTCCTTCACGCGCCATTCGCCGACGCCATCGAAGTTCTCGAGCGCAAACCCCAGCGGGTCCATCACCCGGTGACAGGTGGCGCACGTTGGCGTCCGTCGGTGCGCTTCCATGCGCGCGCGCAGCGATTGCGCCTCCTGCCCCGGCTCGTTGTCGTTGAGCGTCGGCACATTGGGCGGCGGTGCCGGAGGAGGAGTGCCGAGTACGTTCTCGAGAATCCACTTGCCGCGCAGTACGGGTGAGGTGCGATTGGGATAGGAGGTGACCGTCAGGATGCTGCCCTGGCCGAGCAGACCGCGGCGCGCTTCCTGCGCGACCTGCACGCGACGGAAGTGACTGCCGTAGACGTTCGGGATGCCGTAGTGGCGCGCGAGGCGTTCGTTGACGAACGTGTAGTCCGCGTTCAGCAGGTCGAGGATGCTGCGGTCTTCACGCACGATGCTCTGAAAGAACAGCTCGGTCTCGGTTCGAAATGCGTCGCGGAGCTCGTTGTCGAAATTCGGGAAGTCCCCTGGGTTCGGGATGTGGCTCTTGAGATTGCGCAGCATCAGCCACTGGCTCGCGAAGTTGTCGACGAGCGCGCGTGAGCGCGGATCGGCCAGCATGCGCCGCACCTGCTGTTCGAGCACAGCCGGCCGGCTCAGTCTGCCTTGTGCGGCCGCATCGAGGAGCTGATCGTCGGGGATCGAGCTCCAGAGAAAGAACGACAAACGGGTCGCGAGCTCGAGATCGGTGATCTTCGCCACCGCAGGGCGGGTCCTGTTCTGTGGACCCGCCGTTGTCCTGTCGTCTGGCCCCGCCGCATCTGGAGATGTTTCCGTCCGGAAGATGAACTTGGGATTCGCCAGGATCAGCCGCAGCCCTTGCTCGACGCCGTTGTCGAACGTTCCTTTCGCGCGACCGTCGGCAAAGCGCTGCAGGACCGGGTCGAGATCGGCGTTCGTCACAGGGCGTCGATACGCGCGCCGCGCAAGACCAGACAGGATCGTCCGCGCACATGTCGCCTCGTCGGTGGGCTTGGATGGTTGACACGTGAATATGCGACGACGGCTCGGTGTGTCGCCGGGCCCTTTCGGATCGAACGGACCGGTCACGCTGACGAAGTCGATCAGCGGCAGACCGTTCATGTCCTGCAGATCGTGATTGCGCTCGTGCGGCTGCAACGGTTCGTCCGACTCGGCGTGATTCCGTTGGATGAACGTCACGCCAACCATGTGCGGCCCCGCCTTGACGAAGACGCGCTTCTTGAGGCGCTCATCGATCTTGTCGGCGGTCGCAGACATGGCCAGGTCGGAGGCGCGGTTATCCTCCTCGCCGCCTACCTGCGCCACGAACACCCGTTCACCGTCGATGCTGATCTCGACCTGGTGCGCGAACTCGAGGCCAGTCAGGTAGCCGACGATGTTGCGGAGAAGCTTGATGCTGAACTGGTACTCCGCATCCTGCGGGAAGTTGTGCTTGAAGAGCAGACCTCCGCGGGTGCCAAGCGGCAATCCCTCGACATGATCCTCTTGCCCATCGTCGGGAGGAACACGATAGTCCGCGCGAAGGAGGTCGGTCTCGGTGCCCACCGCCAGGCTGCTGATCGTTCGCGCCGCGGCCAAGTACTGCTCGAGCAGCGACGGCGAGATACGAAGCACGCCGGCGATGTTGTCGAAGCCATGGCTCTCATCGTCTGCGGGCAACAGGCCTGTGACGTCCACATCGATGGCGAGCAGATCGCGAATGGCGTTGCCGTACTCGGTCCGGTTCATCCGATGAACCGGCTTGTGACCTGGATCTGGTGAGCGAAGTGCGCGTTCGTCGATCGTCTTTTCGATCGTTGTCGCAAAGGTCTCGAGCGTCGCGGCGTCCGGCCGTGGCATCCCCTGTGGCGGCATCATGCCGCCGCGCAGCTTCATCGCGACTTTTTCCCAGAGCTCGGCGTGGGCCGCCGCTTCAGCTGGGTTCGCATCTTCGAGCGAGAGCCCGGCCGTCTTCGCGCGAGCGTTGTGACAGGTGGTGCAGTACTTTTGAATCAGAGCCTGATCGCGCACGGCCGGAGGTGCAGTGGGGGCGGATTGAGTTACCGGCGCCGATGCCACAGTTGGCGTTTGACCCTGCGGAGCGGCCGGATCGGCTTGCAAGCCGCTCGAGCCAGCGGCAAGCACCCACACGACACAGCTCACGAGCAGGCAAACGCGGCCCATCGACACTCCAGACACACAAACACTTACGCCCGGGGGGCGCGATCTATAACCAGCCAAGGGCGGCCTCTTAACATGGGTCGGAGAAGGCTCTTGGCTAGTGCCAGTATCTTTGGTGCGCCGTCGCGCACGTCCCTGACCGCCCGTCCCGGGGCGGACCAGAATACCTATTATGACTCGCAAGTGGCTGTGCACGCTAGGGATACTGGTCTGTGGAGGCACGTCCTTGGGCAGCCGAATGCCGACAGCTCCCGTCGTTCAGACCGGATCGCGCATCACTGAGTAATAGACTATGGGCCGCTCTATCTGGGGATAATTCATTCGCTTTCCTGAGCTTCCGATGACATTCAACCAACTCCCGATCTCCAACTTCCAGGCACCGCGGGCGGAACGTGGGACCAATCGGCTCCTGAGCGCGGCCGTGTGGATTGGTATTGCGGTGGCCGGCGCTGGTGCGTTGGGGTACGTCGCCCTGGAGCGTGGCGAGACGATCAGCGCGGCATGGCTCGTCGTCGCCGCCGTTTGTTCGTATCTCGTCGCGTACCGGTTCTATTCGCGCTTCATCGCTGAGAAGGTCTTTGAGCTGGATCCGAAGCGCGCCACTCCGGCCGAACGCCTCGACAACGGTCGCGACTTCGTGCCGACGAACCGGTGGATCCTGTTTGGCCACCACTTCTCGGCCATCTCGGGCGCCGGTCCGCTGGTCGGTCCCACACTCGCCGCGCAGTTCGGTTTCCTTCCCGGGACGATCTGGCTGATCGCCGGCGTCGTGCTCGGCGGCGCGGTGCAGGACTTCCTGATCCTGTGTGCGTCGATGCGGCGTGACGGCAAGTCGCTCGGTCAGATCGCGAAGGAGGAGGTCAACCCAGTCGCCGGCCTGGCGGCGATGGTCGCCATCTTCGCAATCATGATCATCCTGCTCGCCGTGCTGGCGCTCGTCGTCGTCAACGCGCTGCGTGACAGCCCGTGGGGACTCTTCACCTTGTCGATGACGATCCCGATCGCCTTGCTCATGGGGTGGTGGATGAACGCGGTCAGGCCGGGCAAGGTGGCCGAGGCCACGGCCATTGGCATCCTGCTGCTGTTCGTCGCGCTGATCGGCGGTCAGTGGGTATCACAGAGTCCGACGTGGGGACCGGCATTCACCTGGTCGGGCACGAGCCTCTCGTGGGCCATCATGGTCTATGGCTTCATCGCATCGGTGTTGCCTGTGTGGCTGCTGCTCGCGCCACGCGACTATCTCTCGGCGTTCATGAAGATCGGCACCATCGTGATGCTTGGGGTGGCCATCATTCTCGTGATGCCGCCGC
>Ga0310810_10010075_pt1 | contig 10987 bp, 9 predicted proteins | sample NCmetagenome_FD_207641 | JGI IMG/M metagenome (GOLD analysis project Ga0310810, IMG submission 207641) | Soil microbial communities from experimental microcosm in Duke University, North Carolina, United States - NC | ecosystem: Engineered > Artificial ecosystem > Soil microcosm > Unclassified ... | reverse complement strand
GTGCAACATTCCGCAAGCAAATCAAGACGAGGGCTCGTCTGACGACTCATTCGCTTCCTCTTCCGGCGAAAACGCATGAAGCCGTTTCTTGCCGTTCCTGTCCTGGACCAGGACTTCGACCTTCCGCTCGGCATCTTCCAGGATTTTCAGGCAACTTTTGGACAGGCGAATGCCCTCTTCAAAGATTTTCAACGATTCCTCGAGAGGCAGGTCGCCTTTTTCCAATTCACCGACGATCGCTTCCAACCGTGCCATCGCCTGTTCGAATTTGACCCCACCCACGGCCGTTCCTGTCCTTTCTTAAAGGGTGACAGCCCATTATACCGGCCTTGCCGAGTGATTTACACCAAGGGATCGGGCAGGACGCGTTTGACCGTACAGTGGAGCTGGCCTTGCGATAATCGGGCGAGGATTTCGTCGTCGGTTTGGACTTCATCCGCTTTTTTTAAGATGACGCCATCACGGAGACGCGACAAGATGCTGTATCCACGTCCGAGAATCGCCAGCGGACTCAAATGCGTGAGCTGGGCCGCGATCGCCGAGATACGGCGTCTACGCCCGTCCGCCAAGACCATGACTTGACGCTCCAGGCGTTGCATCAAAAAGCTGATCATGGCGATGCTGCGTTTGACAACAAATACCGGATTCAGGCCGGCCAATTCCCGCTGACGGTGGCGGACTAGGTCGCGGCTCGCCGCAATCCGGTCGCTGGTCAGCGCCCGTAGGCGATCGACAGCCTCCTGTGTCCGTTGCCATTCCTGTCGGATGCGGAGACGCACTTGGGCCAGCCTCCCGATCTGGGATTCGAGCCGGCGCTGCTCAAACACACACTGCCTGCCCATGGTGTGAGTGGCCCGTATCGTCAAGACGCGCAACCGCTCGACCACTTCCGCGAGCACGGGGACCACGGTTTCCGCCGCAGCCGACGGTGTGGGCGCCCGGCGGTCGGCGGCAAAATCCGTCAGCGTGACGTCCGTTTCATGGCCGACCGCGGAGATGACTGGAATCCTAGAGCCCGCCACAGCGCGAACCACGACCTCCTCGTTGAAACTCCAAAGGTCTTCCATCGACCCTCCGCCTCGCCCCACGATCATGACGTCGACCAGATCCTCTTCGTTCAGCCAAGCCACGGCCTTCGCAATCTGCTGGGCGGCGCCTTCCCCTTGCACGGGGACCGGGACCACGATCACATGGAGTGTGGGCCACCGGCGGTGAAGTACGGACAGTATGTCTCGGATTGCGGCACCCGTTGACGACGTGACGATGCCAACCCTCTCGGGAAAGGGCGGCAGCGGCGATTTTTTTGCTTCATCGAATAAGCCTTCGGCGGACAAGCGCGCCTTGAGTTGCTCAAAAGCCAATTGCAATGCCCCCATCCCTTTGGGCTCAACGCTATCGAGGACGATCTGATATTCGCCTCGTGGCTCATATACCGTTACCCGGCCGCGCACAATGAGACACATGCCTTCTTGCACGGTGAACTTCAACCGCAGGGCAGTGGAGCGAAACAGCACAGCGCGAATCTGGCTAAATTCGTCTTTGAGCGTACAATAGATGTGGCCGGAGCCCGGCATGCGAAGGTTCGATACCTCCCCTTCAAGCCAGAGATCTGCAAACTGGGATTCAATCGAAGTGCGCAGAAGGCCGGTGAGTTGGGACACAGTCAGCACCGATCTGGCGTGCGGGAACAGGGTCTGTTGTTTGGTGGCGGACATCCGTTAGTCGAGAATGCGCACACGCTCGATCGACAGGGCCTTTCCAATCCGCGCGTCCAAGTCAACGAGGGCGGCGCAAAATACCGTGGGGCCGGAGGCGACTTCAAAGCGCCGCGGCATCCCCGTGAGAAACTTTTCGATCGCGAGTTCCTTCTTCACGCCGATGACGCCGTGCAGAGGACCGGTCATCCCGATATCAGTCAAATAGGCCGTGCCTCGCGGCAAAATCTGGTCGTCGGCGGTTTGCACGTGCGTGTGCGTGCCTAGGACTGCCGTAGCTTCGCCGTCGAGATAATGGCCCATAGCCATTTTTTCAGAGGTGGCCTCGGCATGCATGTCGACGAGCACCGAGGCCACGCGCTTTCTCAACCGGGCCAGCTCGCGTTTAGCAACCTGGAAGGGACAGTCCAGAGTCGGCATATAGGCGCGGCCCATTAACTGTAATACAGCGACCTCTTCGCCGCTTTTGGCCTGGACGATCACGCTCCCCTGGCCGGGCACACCGTCCGGATAATTCGCGGGCCTCAGCAAGCGGCGCTCGCGAGGGAAGTAATCCAAAATTTCCTTCTTATCCCATGCATGATTCCCGGTTGTGATCGCCGATAATCCCGCCGCAAACAGCTCTTCAGCCAGCTCCGGAGTGATTCCGAAGCCTCCGGCCGCATTCTCGCCGTTACCGATCACGACGTCGATGCGCCGTTGAGACACGAGGCGTGGGACAATCCGGGCAACGGCGCGCCGACCGGGCTCTCCCATGATGTCCCCAATGTACAACACCTTCATTTTGCATACTCGATGTAGCGGCTTTCCCGGATCACCGTCACCTTGATCTGACCGGGGTATGTCAATTCCTGTTCAATCTTCTTGGCCAGTTCTCTCGAGAGCTGGAATGATTCGCTGTCCGTCACGTCTTCCTGGCGGACGATCACGCGGATTTCCCTTCCGGCCTGAATCGCATAAGCCTTTTGAACGCCTTTTTGCGCGTGCGCGAGCGATTCCAATTTTTCCAGCCGTTTCACGTACGACTCGAGCGCTTCGCGCCTTGCGCCAGGACGGGCGGCCGACAACGCTTCCGCGGCGGCGACCAATACGGATTCGGGACAGATCGGCGGGACCTGCTCATGATGCGCGGCGATGGCGTTCACGATCTTTTCGCTCTCGCCGTACTTTTTCGCGATTTCCGCTCCCAGCATCGCATGGGGCCCTTCCTCTTCGTGGCTCACAGCTTTGCCGATGTCGTGCAGCAAGGCGCCGCGCCGGGCGAGCCGCACGTCCAATCCGAGCTCGGACGCCATGATGCCGCAAATATAGGACGCTTCCCGCGCATGGTAGAGGTTGTTCTGTCCGTAGCTGGTCCGGTATTTCAGCCGGCCCAAGACTTTGATCAACTCAGGATGGAAATCCGACAGGCCGAGCTCAAAGATAATTTTCTCCGCCTCTTCGTACATCAGCTTGTCGATATCCACCTTGACTTTTTCGACGATCTCCTCGATCCGCGTCGGATGGATGCGCCCGTCGTGCATCAAGCGCTCGAGCGACACTTTGGCAATTTCCCGCCGCAACGGGTCGAATCCGGAAATGATCACCGCCTCCGGAGTCTCATCGATAATCAGGTCGATGCCGGTCGCGGCTTCGATCGCGCGTATGTTGCGGCCCTCACGGCCGATAATGCGGCCCTTCATGGCATCGTTCGGAATGGGCACGACGGAGATGGTGGATTCCGACACATAGTCGCGAACCACCCGCTGGATTGATGTCGTAATGATTTCCCTGGCTTCCCGCTCGGCATTTTCCCGAGCCTCTTCCAGCGTTCGCTTGGCGATCCCTGCCGCATCGAGGCGGGCCTGGCTCTCCAATTCCTGAAGCAGCTGTTTCTTGGCTTCATCGGCCGTCATGCCGGCCACCCGTTCCAGCGCCTCGCGATGCTCGCGTTCCGCCTTGGCGCAGGTCGCCTCTTTGGCGATGAGCCGCTCCTCTTTTTTGATCAGCTCCTGTTCACGTTTTTGGCCTTCCGCATCCCGTCTATCCAAGGCGCCGATGCGCTTGTCGATGGCCTCTTCCCGCTGCACAAGGCGCTTTTCGGCGGTGGCGAGCTCCACCAGCTTCGCCTTTTGTTCCTTCTCCAGTTCCGCCTTGGACTGAAAGATGAGATCCTTTGCTTCGAGCTTCGCCTCTTTCACGATGTTCTCGGCTTCACGCTGGGCGTTCTGAATCGCCTGGCGAGACTGTTCCGCTTCTCGAGCCCGCTTCGCGTTCAGTGAAGAGCGGCGTAAGACTTCATAGACGCCGACGCCTAGCAACGCGCCCAGGATTCCGACGAAGATGTACAGGAGCATGGAGGTCGACATAAGACGGACCCTTTCACATTTGAGGCCACGCCACCGTACTTAATACGGTAGGACGTTGAGAGGTAGCGGAGCGGGAAGACGGCAGATGGGAGCGAGCGAAGAGACCGACCGACCGGAATCTAGGCCGAAGAACGACTTCGGAAGGATGAACGTGTTGTTGGAAGAGCGGAGCGCGCCTGCCTCCAGACCTGTCCTCCGACTGCGCCTCGAAGCGGACTGACTCGCACAAGACGCAATCCAAACGGTCCCAGCGGTTCTGACACCGATACGGCCGTCCGGGTGCCTGCACGGAACCCCTCTTCGGCGGCCACGACGTATTCGGTGATTCCTTCTAGGATGGCAGCGACGGTCGCAAGGAGTAATAGGACTGCTTGCGGCACATTCCACTCTTTCAACGGAACCAGCATCGACGAACCCACATCCATTCTTACAGCGACGTAAATCGTATCCCGGATTTGCTACCGGTTGGTGCTTGACCTCTTCTTGTCCCGATCAATGAACCTGCTTCCGCAAATACCACTACCGCAACACCACGATAGCAAAGGCTTCCCGGCCTTTGCAAGCGCATTCAGCGAAAGAGCGACGTGGGGACCTGCTCTTCGATCGATTCCATAAGCGACATCATCCGGCGCTCCACATCCGCCTCGCCCTGAGCTCGTTTTTTCTCCGCTTCGAAAAGCTGATGGGCGAGATTGAGCGCCGTCAAGACCGCGAGTCGGGAGGGGGTGGTGGTGTTCATTCCCTCGGCGACCTGCCGCATTTGACCGTCCACGAAGCCGGCCAGGCGACGGATATAGGCTTCATCCGCTTCCCCTCTAATCGTATAGCGTTGGCCGTAGATCTCGACTTCCGTCGTCTTAGTCAAAGGCCACCTCCTTGCGTTCTTCGAACCCCTCCAACACGTCGACATCGCTGAGAACCTTTTCGATGCGGGTTTTGATGTCTGTTCGTTCGCGGGCCCAGCGCCGGTTTGAATCGGCTTCATCGGCCAAGCGCTGGCGCGTCAACCGCAGATCGTCTTCAAGCCCCGCATTCCGCTTTTTCAACTCTTGGATGAGCTTCACAAGGTCCTTGATGCGCGTCTCCAGTGCATCCAATCGGTCCAATGCCATGTATGGTCTCCAGAATCCTCCACCATCTATTGTGGCGCACTATAGGAACTTACCCACAGCTTGTCAACGCTGTCAGGACAGCCCCCCGAGGCGCACATATTCACGGTATGCTCGCAAGACCCTCTTCACGTATTGCCGCGTCTCCTGATACGGAATCAACTCGACAAACTCGTCTTGACCCTGCCCGCGATACTGGGCGATCCAGTTGCCGACGGCCAGCGGCCCCGCATTGTACGAGGCGATCGTATACACGAGGTTGCCGGAAAACTGCTCCAGCAACTGCTCGACATATCGCACGCCGATGCGGATGTTGGTCTCTTGATCGAAGAGATCTTCACGACCCACGGTGGGAAGGCCCACGCGCTGGGCGACGGTGTTGGCGGTCGTCGGCATGACCTGCATCAGGCCAATGGCCCCCACGCGTGAGACGGCTTTCACATCATATTGGCTTTCTTCGCGGATAATGGCGGCGATTAGATACGGGTCAACGCCTTTGGCTCCCTGGAGCCTGATCGTCGGCAGCAGCCCGGTCGGATAGGCGGCGTTCCACAGGGACGGAGCGAACGTCCCTCCCGTTCGCTCCAATTGATCACGGAACCGTGCGCGCGCCAGCCGCAGCGCCTGATGATAGGCGCCGACCTCATTCAACATCGTCGACAATGACACCAGCGCATCCGGGTCCCGGCTGTATCGCTCTGTCAACCAGGCGACTTCATGGGCTGCATCAGCATTTAATCCGATCGTATGAAGCTCCACGGCCCGGCGGTATGCGCTCTGCTGGGCAATATCCGCCCGCGAGACGGTGGCGGCCACTCCATCTTTGCCCGGCTCGGCGGAGACCATACTTGACTCGAGCGGAGATTCCGGGCCGGGCAAATCCTTGATGCGCTCGCGGGCGAGCTGGCAGTAATAGCTAAAGCGATGCCGCTGACAAAGCTTCTTATAATAGTCCTGAGCTTCAGCCTGGTGCTGCTGATCACCAGCTCGAGCCATCCAGTAAAGCGCCTGAGGTTCGAATTCGCCGTCATGCTGTTCCACAAGCGCCCTTAAGCTTTCACCGGCCTCCCGATAGCGTGCTGTGCGATAATACGTCCATCCCACCCGCCATTGACCTTCCGCCCGCTGTGCCGCGGGCTCACCCTGCTTGGCCACCTGCTGGTATTTCGCGATGGCCTCGTCGTATTGTTTTTGGTCCTCGAGCCACATGCCGACGAACAGCGTGATCTGCCCCTTCTGTTCGGCAGACAAAGACGTTGAGGGCAGCGCTCGTGCGGCTTCCAACAGCTTGTCCCCCTGTCCCTGCCGTAAATACACGCGCGCCAGCCATACCGCCGCCTCATGCGATTCAGGCCCGCCCTCTTTGGCTAACGCGCCGAACGTTTCCCTCGCCTGATCGTATTGTTTAACACGGACTTGGGCGATGCCCAGCTTCAGCTTTGCCTCGGCCCGCCGCGAAGAGTTCGGATCGGCGGCGAGGAATTTTTTCAGTTCGTCAATGGCCTCAGCGTGATAGGCCTGACCCAAGAAGGCCTGCGCCCGGGTGAGCCGGTCGGAGGGCTGGACGGTCCATGTCTCTCCACCCAAATTCGACGACAACAACGTTTCAGCTTCCTTCGCCTCCGGCGCATAGGGAAACCGAACCCACAGCTGCTGAAGCAAGTCACGTCCCTCCACTAGGTTATTGTCACGGAGGCGGCAGGCACCTCGCCGAAGATAGGCCTGCGGAGCACTCGGGTCCTTGTCGTTCATCGCCAGGGCCTTCGTAAACCAGGCCATGGCCTCCTGACAGAGCGTCGCTTCATACCAGGCCTGGCCAGTTTTGTACGCCGCCTTGGCGAGGATATTCGAGTCGGGCACGGCCGTCGGAATACTTTCAAGCAGCACTGCGGCGTCTTTCGCCTCGCCGAGATTCAACTGTGCCTGCGCAATCCAAAGCCGGATGTAATCATCGAGCACGGGAAAATCGCGCTGCGCGGTTCGAAGAAAAGGGATCGCTGCGGCGGGGTTCCGATCGATCGAGAGCACGCCGGACAGCATTCCAGCCCGCTTACTCCACACGGTATCCGGATACCGATCCATTAAGCGTTGCAGGCCCTCGAACTTAATCGTCAACACCTGCTCTTTGGTCATGCCCTTTCCCAGACGTTCTTTCGGAAGCACGGCCGACTGAAAACAAGCCTCCGGCCGGTCACAGCTATCCGGTTCGTTTGAGAGGGCAGCAGGCCCGGTCAGGCCGCCGAGAAAAAGCACCAGACAACAGGCACACCACCGCATCACGATAGGCAGGACTCCAACCTCACAACCCTATCTGCGCTCTACCATATATAACAGTGTCGTCCCATCCTTGCCAGCAGAGGACGACGATGTGATAGGCTGCCTGGATGCAGCGCGCACACACGCCGGTATCGTCGTCGAAGGTCAACTTGCTCTCGCTTAGCGAGCCCGAGATGGCCGCGCTTGTCGCGTCGTTCGGCTGGCCAAGCTACCGGACAGGACAGATCTTTCGGTGGATCTATCAGCGGCGTGCGCGGACAATCGCCGAAATGACGGATCTGAGTCTGGGAGACCGCGAAGAGCTGAACGCCCGGGCCTGTATACGAAGGACGCGTGACGTCGTGGTCTTCCGCGCGGCAGACGACACCCGAAAACTGATCCTGAAGCTCGAGGACGGACTTGAGGTGGAAGCCGTCCTCATCCCTGACGAAGAGCGGCTCACGCTGTGCGTGTCCACACAGGTCGGCTGCACGCTGGACTGCGGCTTTTGTCTCACCGGCACCATGGGCCTGAAGCGGAATGTCAAGCCGCATGAGATCGTTGAGCAGGTGTTGAGCGCACAAGATCAACTCGACACCGGCGAACGCTTGTCGAACATGGTGTTCATGGGAATGGGCGAACCGCTCGCTAATCTCAATGCCCTCTCGGAGGCGATCGCGCGGCTCACGAACAAGCAGTGGGGACTGGGCTGGTCTCCCCGCCGCATCACCGTCTCAACGGCGGGCCTGGCCTCACGTCTGAAAGACATTGCGCCGCTGGGCGTGAACCTCGCCGTCTCGCTCAACGCCACAACCGAAGAGCAGCGCGCCCGCCTGATGCCGGCCGTCAACGGCATCGCCCCGCTCAGCACCTTGCTGCTCGCCTGCCGACGTTATCCCTTGGCGCCGCACCGGCGACTGACATTTGAATATGTCTTGCTTGCAGGCGTCAACGACCGGGAGACCGACGCCGTGCGCCTGGCTGAACTCATTCGCGGCATTCGGTGCAAGGTCAACCTGATTCCGTTCAATCCGTTTCCCGGCAGCGTATTTCGCAGACCGTCCGACGAAGATGTGGCCGCGTTTCAATCAATCCTGCGAAGCGCCGGCATCGACGTCTTCATTCGAAAAAGTCGCGGTCGCGATGTGTTGGGCGCCTGCGGACAGTTGGGGAATCTTCCGGATCGTGCGTTTCGAACCTTGACACAAATTGAATCACGTTGTTAGCATGCATCGGTCCGTTTCTCACCATCCATCATGACCAGTCTGCCCTTCCAACACAGCCGCCTCTGCTGGCTGGCAATCCTTATCGCGCTCTTCTGTTTCTCCGCTGACGCGGTGCTCGGTGCCGAACCTCATGAACACGTCCTCTCAAACGGCATGAAGGTGCTTTTGGTTGAGGTCCCAAAAGCGCCGGTCGCCACAGTGCAAGTGTGGTACAAAGTCGGCTCTCGCAACGAGGTGATGGGCCGCGCAGGGCTTTCGCACATGCTCGAGCACATGATGTTCAAGGGCACGGCCAAGTACCCGAAGGGCTCCTTTTCGCGACTCATTCGCAAAAACGGCGGCATGGACAATGCCTTTACGAGCCAGGATTTTACGGCGTATTTTGAAAATCTCGCCGCCGACCGTGTGCAGCTCGCCCTGGAAATGGAAGCGGATCGCATGCAAGGGCTTATGTTGGACCTGAATGAACTGAAGACCGAGCGCGAGGTCGTGAAGGAGGAACGCAGGCTGCGCACGGAGGACGATCCGCAAGGCGCGCTCGTTGAAGCCCTCTTCGCCCAGGCCTATCTCAGCCATCCCTATCATTGGCCAGTGATTGGGTGGTTCGGCGATCTGGATGCGATGACGCTCGACGATCTGCAGCGCCACTATGACACTTACTATTCGCCGAACAATGCGACCTTGGTGGTGGTCGGCGACATCAAGGCGGACCAATTGCTCCCCACGATCAAGCACCTGTTTGAGCCCATTCCCCGCGGACCGGAACCAAAGCCCGTGGCGACGATGGAGGCGGAGCAGAAGGGGGAGCGGCGCTTTCTGTTAAAGCGGGAAGCGCAGGTGCCGTTCGTGATGATGGGCTATCGCGTCCCCAATTATGTCAGCGAAGACTCGTATGCCTTGGACGTGCTCGAATCCATTCTCTCGCACGGGAAAAGTTCTCGGCTGTACCAAAGCCTCGTGTACGACCAAAAGCTCTCGCTGGCCGTCGGCGCGGAATACGGTCTCATGCAGACCGACCCTGGTCTGTTCTATTTTTACGCGCTCGTGAGCCCGGGCCAGAAAGTCGAGGTCGTCGAGGAAGCGCTTCAGAAAGAAATCAAACGGCTCCAGACGGAGCCGCCGACCGAACAGGAACTGCAACGCGCCAAGAACCAGGTGGAAGCCGCCAGAATTTTCGAGCAAGATTCAAATTTTCGGCATGCCATGCTGCTTGGTCAGGCGGAATCCGTCGGAGCAGGATGGCGGAAGGTCGATCAGTTCCTCGAGCGGATTCGCGCCGTGACGCCGAAGGACGTGCAGCGCGTTGCCGCCCAGTATTTGATCGAGGACGCACGCACAGTCGGGACGCTGATTCCGGTGACGGCGAAACCACCCGATTCACCGACCGCGGCCGTTCAGGGAAAACCATGATCATCGGCGCGATGATCACAATCAACCATTTCATACGACTGTCGCGCGCTGTGTGCGGCTCGGGCTTGCTCGCCTTGGTGATGGCTGTGGTCTTGACCTCTCCTGTGGACGCGGCCGACATCGTTCCGACGAAATTCGTCACGCCAAACGGCATGACCGTCCTCGTGCTCGAACAGCACTTTCTGCCGATTGTGGAGGTCCACGCGCTCATCAAGAGCGGCTCGGCGCAAGATCCGTCGGATAAGGCCGGTCTCGCCAATCTGGTCGCCAGCCTCCTGGATGAAGGAACCATGTCCCGCTCGTCAAAACAATTGGCGGAACAAATAGACTTCGTCGGCGGCGCCTTGGAAGTGAAGGCCTCGGAAGATTTCACGACGGCCTCGGTGCGCATTTTGAAGAAAGACGTCGAACTAGGGTTCACGCTGCTCGCCGACATCATCCAGCATCCCGCCTTCCATAAACCCGAGTTCGAGCGGATCCGTTCGCAAATCCTCGGCGAGATGGCCAGCGACAATGACGATCCCGGTCATGTCGCGATGAAGGCGTTCAACCAGCTCGTCTTTCACGGGCATCCGTACCGCTGGCCATTGAACGGTACCGAAGAATCGCTCAACAAGATCACTCATGCGGACGTCCTCGCCTTCTATACGCGGGAGTACGCTCCCAGTCAGGTCATCTTGACGATCGTGGGCGACGTGACGTCGGACCAAATGACGGGCCTCGTTCAGACCTATTTCGGCGGGTGGAAAAAACCCGCTCCGCCTTCAAGAAATGTGAAGAATGCGGCGCCGGTCGATAAAAAGACGGTCCAGCTCATCGAAAAGGACTTGACGCAATCCAACGTCATACTCGGCCATGGAGGCATCAGCCGCAACAATCCGGATTTTTACGCCGTGACGGTGATGAACTATATTCTCGGCGCC
>Ga0310810_10010074_pt1 | contig 10988 bp, 12 predicted proteins | sample NCmetagenome_FD_207641 | JGI IMG/M metagenome (GOLD analysis project Ga0310810, IMG submission 207641) | Soil microbial communities from experimental microcosm in Duke University, North Carolina, United States - NC | ecosystem: Engineered > Artificial ecosystem > Soil microcosm > Unclassified ... | reverse complement strand
GCGCTCGCGCCGACGGGGGAGAGCGTGTTCCTTGGCATCGCGGACAACGCCGCACGATTCGGCATCGCGCTGGACCCGGAAGCGACCAGAGCGCTCAAGGGGCGGCCCGACCTGCTCGTCATCGACCTGCGCTCGATCGCCGTGCAGGGGCTGGTCGGCCCGGATCAGCTTGCGCCGCTCGCCGAAGCCAAGGCGCTGCTCGCCTGGCATGCGCGCCATCGCTTCTGCTCAAATTGCGGCGCGCAGACGAACGTGTCGCAGGCGGGGTGGAAACGCGAATGTCCGGCCTGCAAGGTCGAGCACTTCCCGCGCACCGACCCGGTCGTGATCATGCTGGCGATCGACGGCGAGCGCTGCCTGATGGGCCGCGCCGGGCGCTTCGTCGCCAACATGTGGTCGTGCCTTGCGGGCTTCATCGAGCCGGGCGAGAGCATCGAGGAAGCGGCGCGGCGCGAGACGCTCGAGGAAGCCGGCATCGTCTGCGGCCGCGTGAAATATTTCGCCTCGCAGCCCTGGCCGTTCCCGATGTCATTGATGATCGGCTGCCACGCGCAGGCGACCTCGACCGAGATCACGGTCGATCGCGAGGAACTCGAGGATGCGCGCTGGTTCACGCGCGACGAGGTCGTGCAGATGTTCCGCGGCGAGCATCCCGAGCAGATCACGATCCCGCCGCCGATCGCGATCGCACACCACATCATCCGCGCCTGGGTCGAGTCGGACGATGTCTTTGGCTAATGCCCCGCTTCCGAAGTTCGTAATACGTTGCAGCGCGCTCTCGCACGAACTTCGGAAGCAAAGGGGCATTAGCAGTGGATACGATTCTAGTGCCGCTTATCGATTTGAAGTTCCTGAATGAGGTTGCCGCGGATGGAGCAGGAACTTCAAATCGGCGGCACTAGCCGGAAACATGTGTTGTGCACCGGCATCGCGGTGCTCGACATGCTGTTTCGTGTCGAACGCCATCCGCGGCCGGACGTGAAGACGCAGGCGAGCGAGATCCGCACCATCAACGGCGGCAACGCGGCGAATGCCGCAGTCGCGATCGCACATCTCGGCGCGCGCGCGAGCTTTGCGGGTCCGCTCGGCGGGCCGGCGGGGACGGACAGCGTGGGTGATACGATTCTCGCCCTTTCGGCGCGCGAAAATATCGAATGCGTCGACTGTCCACGAATCGACGGGATTACCTCGCCGCTTTCGGCGATCTCGATCGACGGCCGCGGTGAGCGGGCGATCGTTAATTTTCGCGACGAGCGGCTGCTGGCGGTGCGGCCCACCAATCCCGATGCAATGGTGACGGATTGCGATGCGATCATCGCGGACAACCGTTTTCCCCTCTTCGTGCGCGACGTGTGCACAGCCGGGCTGAAGCGCGGCATTCCGGTGGTGCTCGACGCCGACGAGCCGCGCCACGACGCGAGCGCGCTGCTCGCGGCAGTGTCGCACGTTGTGTTCTCGGCCGAAGGTCTGCGCGCGACCGCCGGCACGGATCACCTTGGCCGCGCGCTCATCGATATCGGCAAGCAGACCAACGCGTTCGTCGCCGTGACCGACGGCGCGAACGACGTGTTGTGGCTCAAGGACGGCGAGTTGCGACAGATTCCGGCGTTCACGGTCGACGTGGTGGATACCTTGGGCGCCGGCGACACCTTCCATGGCGCGTTCACGCTGATGCTGGCGGAAGGAAAGTCCGAGCGCGAGGCGATGCGCTTCGCGGCGGCCGCGGCCGCGCTGAAATGCACGCGTTATGGCGGAATTCTCGGCGCGCCGGCGCGCGACGAGGTCGAGGCGTTTCTGGCCCGGCAGGATTGAGCCCGCTTTCGGCGGGCGCCACCCTTGCGATAGAATATTATTCTATATAAATATCACGGCGACCGCGAATTGGGATAATCTTTCGTTCCGGCCCAAACGGCGGAATTTCCATCCATTTTCAACGGACGCCCCATGGACGCAATCGACCGCAAGATCCTGACTGTGCTGCAGCAGGATGCTTCACTCTCCGTCGCCGAAGTCGGCAACCGCGTGGGGCTCTCGTCCACCCCCTGCTGGAAGCGCATCCAGAAGCTCGAAGCCGAAGGCGTGATCCAGAAGCGGGTCGCGGTGGTCGATCCGGACAAGGTCGGCCTCGGCGTCTCGGTTTTTGTCGCGATCGAGACCGGGGACCACTCGGAGGAATGGCTCGCGAAATTCGCCGAGGCGGTGCGCGCAATGCCGGAGGTGCTGGAATTCTACCGCATGGCCGGCGACGTCGACTACATGCTGCGCGTCGCCGTCGCGAGCATCCAGGACTACGACGCGTTCTACAAGCGGCTGATCGCCGCGATCCCGCTCAAGAACGTCACCTCACGCTTCGCAATGGAGCGGATCAAGCAGACCACCGCGCTGCCAATCGCGTGACGAGCCAACATCAACACGCGTTGCAGGCGACCGTGTCGGACAGCCGCGGGCGCATGTAGATCTGGTCGTGGAGTGTCAGGGGCCCGGTGATCACGTAACCGATGGTCGGCGTGTAGGTGTATTGGGATTCGGCCCAGATGACGGACGTGCTCGCGGTATTGAGCGCCGCGGGCAAGGTGACGGTCGAATTGACGGGGCGAGCCGTACCGTTCTGGGTCTTGCTCCAAACGACTTTCGCCACGCTGTTGGCGTCGACGTCGACACGCGACACGGTCACCTGGATCAGCGACGACGAATACGGCTGCACGACCGAAGATGCCGCATTGAGAATGTTGGTCATGTCGGTCGCATTGACGCTAGTCGACTGCGCCACGAGGTCGCCAAGCGTGCGTGCCACGAGGGTCACCTTGCGATCGACCGCGATCGCCGACGACACCTCGACGCCGCCGATGTAGAGCGTCACCATCAGCGGCAACAGCATCGCGAATTCGACGGCCGAGACACCGCGCTTGTCCTGATGGAAACGGCGCAGCAGGCCGCGCGCGCGCGCCGCAAGGTGAGCTGAACGCATGGAACGCACTCTCATTGATAGGGTTCGTTGCGGAACGCGGCGGTGGCCATCAACAGGCGCTTGTTGCCCGCCATGTTGCCGAGGTTGAAGCCGAGCAGCGACGCATAGGTCGGCCACTGGTACATCAGCCGCACCACGACGATGTCGCCGGGGCCGCCCGGCGTGTAGCCGAAGCTCGATGTTTTCAGGTTGCCGTTGGAATCGATCGGCGCTGAATTGTCGACGCCGCCGAACGAGGAATACTTCTTGACGTCGACATAGAGGCCGCCCGAGCAGTCGAACAGGCCGCTGATCTTGCTGCACACCGAATTCTTGAATGCCGCGGCATCGAAGCTCTGCGACTGCGCCTGGCCGGTCATGATCAACCGCGCCGAATCCGCGACTGCCGTTTCGAGCGTCTGGCTGGCGAAGAAGACGAGCGCGGTCTCCATGATGGCGAACATCAGCGCCAGAAACGGCGCGGCCACCATGCCGAATTCGATCGCCGCGGCGCCCTCCTCACCGCGCGCGAAGCGCTGGAGGGTGTCGATGCGGCGAAATTTCAGTCGAGAGAGTCGCGAGGGTCTGACGGCAAGCGCAGCCCGGATTGCCTGCAACATCCGATTGCTCCGGATCGCTTCTCGGTGCCGGCGGCACCGCGCTCAAGCGATAAACGTGATCCGGTTGAGCATTAGCAAAATCGTGTTGTCGAATTGTTGCGCGGATTAACCGCAGAATGAGATGCGCGGTTCACCACTCGCTAACCATGCGGCCATTGAAGGATGAAAAGCGCTGACCTGTCGGCGCGCCATGGGGCCGCTATGCGTGCGCCGGCGTTCTTATTTTTTGGCGGCCGCTGCGGCGCTGCCGCTGGACGCAGCGCCATTCCGCGTTTCCGCCTGAGTCTGGATTGCCGTGAAGTAGTCGGCCGAATCGCCGAGCGTGATGCGGCGCTCGCATTCCGGCGCGCAGCTGAAGGTCTCGCGCAGCGGCCCGCGATAGACCTGCACGGTGTCGCGTCCCTGCGGCCCCTTCACCAGGATGGAGCGCTCCATCAGCACCGTACCGGAACGGTCTAGGGCGATCAGGTTGGTCGCGCCGAAGCCCTTGCCGGTGACGACCACCAGGCCGCCCGACTGAATCGCGACGTCCGCGATCATCGGGTTGCCGATGACGATCGTGGAAACCTTGTCCGGCAGCTTCATCAGCGACGCCTGATCGAGGATGACTTCCATCGTCTCGCCGGCTCGGGCCGCCGCCGGCATCAGGATCAGCGAGAAAAGCAGGATCGCAATGGCGGTCGTCTTGCCGGCGTGGATCGCCTTCATCACAGCATTCTCCAGCCCACGCTTGCCGGTGGGTCAGTCCATGGCGCAAACCGCCGCGCCGGATTTGACTGCAAAATGGTGAATGAAATGCAAATGCAGCGTGTTCGTGGCGCCTGCCATCTGCGGTTTGCACGAAGTCTAGTGAATTCGCACGGACAATTCTTAGCCCGATGGATCAATTCTCCCGGTCAATTCTCAGCTATACGTTAGATGTCTGAACTATTGGACGCGACAACTCAAACATTCGCGACATTGTTTACTTTATGAAATCTCAGAAATCGACTATTAACCACATCGTTAACCTCGGGAACAACTACGTTTTTCCTGCCGCCGATTAACTTTGTTGCAATTGGTCGCTGTTAACTTCCGGCACCATCGCATCGGGTCGAAAAAAAGCCCGGGCGGAAAGTGCTCAGACAGCCACGTGTGGATCCACAAAGGAGCTATCCAAATGAAGACCCTCAAGCGCTTTGCCAAGGACGAGTCGGGCGCGACGGCCATCGAATACGGCCTGATCGCTGCCGGCATCTCCGTCGCGATCATCACGGTCGTGCAGGGCCTCGGCACCAAGCTGAACAGCACGTTCGGCAACATCACCAATAAGCTGAACTAACCCTTCAGCCGCGTCGCAATCAGAAGGGCTCCGGCGCTGGCCGGAGCCTTTTCGTTTCTGCAGAGCGCGCACCTTTACCTTCCATTTTCCGAAATTTGAGTTGGCAAATTTTAGCATGGAGACTCACGGGTCCTTATAGGTTGCCCTGTATGGTCCATGCTCGGGACGGGTCGGGAGACTCTTCGGCTTACCCCTCGGGAGAAACAGCATGGCAATCCTCAAGTCTTTCCTTCGCGACGAATCCGGCGCCACGGCAATCGAATACGGCCTTATCGCGGCCGGAATTTCGGTCGCCATCATCGTGACGGTTCAGGGTCTCGGCACGAAGCTCGCCGGCGTGTTCGGCAACGTGACCAACGCAATCAACTGACGTCGCAAAGGGTTTCGCCGCGGGGCCGAGGGGCGATCTCGTCGGCGCTAACCGATCCGCAAGGGGCGACGGATATGGTGCTGGCCATCGCGCCGAGTGGGCGCGGTGGCCGCAGCAGGTTCACAGTATGGTGGGTGACGCAGTCAGGCTGCTGTTGTTTCCGGCGCTGATGGCCTTCGCGGCCTCGAGCGACCTGCTCACCATGACGATTTCCAACCGGATCTCGTTGATCCTGGCCGGCGGCTTCTTCTTCCTCGCCGTGTGGTCCGGCATGCCGCTCGCCGACATCGGCATGCATGTTCTGGCCGCGCTTGCGGTCCTCGTCGTGACTTTTGCATTCTTTGCGCGCGGCTGGATCGGCGGCGGCGACGCCAAGCTCGCGGCCGCCACGGCGCTGTGGCTCGGCTTCGATCAGCTGCTCAACTATCTGACGATCGCCTCGATCCTCGGGGGCATTTTGACGCTCGTGATCATGCGCTTCCGGCTGATGCCGCTCCCAGCGCTACTCGCCAACCAGGAATGGGCGAAGCGGCTGCATCGCATGGATGCAGGCGTCCCCTATGGCATCGCGCTCGCGATCGCTGCGCTGTGGGTCTATGCCGATACGCCGTTCATGAAATCGCTCGGCATGTAGCCGGCGCTTTTCTTTACGCTCGTTAAGATCTGGTATGCGGCGCGCGTGCATGATTTTGCGCGCATTGAATCGAACTTGCCCACAAAACTCCGTGCAATATTCGGTTAACTCAAATTGGATACGCGCCATTAACCATGGATTGACGTTTCGCTGGTGAAATCAGCGTGTCGGCCGCGTTCGGCCACAGCGTCATTGTGGAAAGTGAAGCGTATGAAAGCCGCGCGTCTTGTCGTGCTTGTGGTTGCGGTTGCCGCCGGTGGCGTTGCGGCGTTGCTCGCCGGGCGCGGTGGCGACGAACCGCCGCCTCCCGCACCCGTCCAGACCATCAAGATGGACACCGTCGACATCCTGGTCGCGCGCGGGGACATCAACCTCGGCCAAGCCGTATCGGCGCAGGACCTATTGTGGCAGCAATGGCCGACGCAGGCGGCAAGTCCCGCCTTCGTGCGCCGGACCGACAAGCCCGATGCGATCGAGCAGCTCTCGGGCGCGATTGCGCGCTCCCCGTTCGTCGCGGGCGAGCCGATCCGCGAGGCGAAGCTGATCAAGGCGAACGGCTCCGGCTACATGGCCGCCGTGCTCGACAAGGGCATGCGGGCGGTCTCGACCGAAATTTCCCCCGAGACCGGGGCCGGCGGATTCATCCTGCCGAACGACCGGGTGGACGTGATCCTGTCGAGGCGCGACCGCGAGGCCGAGAAGGCCGGCGCCGCCGACACGCAGGTCAGCGAAACGATTCTCTCCAATATCCGCGTGCTCGCGATCGACCAGACACTGGGCGAGAAGGACGGGCAGAAAGTCGTGATCGGCAAGACCACGACGCTCGAGCTGACCCCGCGCCAGGCCGAGACGCTCGCGCTCTCGCGCCAGCTCGGCACGCTCTCGCTTGCGCTGCGCAGCCTCGCGGACGCCGGCGAAACCACGCTGCCGAACGACGACGATCGCGCCACGGGACGGCGCGCGGGAATCAATACGGTGCGCTTCGGCATCAGCACCATGTCGACGCCGAAATGAGTGGGTTGGGGGAAGAGTAATCATGACGCGTACACTGACACGGGCAGCAGTTTCGGCTGCGGTGCTCGCCGTGTGCCTTACCATGGCGCTCGACGCACGCGCCGCCGAGCCGGCCGGCTATGCGCCGCCGCAGGGCGGCGCCATCCAGGTCGTCGGCTCGGATTCCAGCTCGCGCTTCGTGCAGCTCGGCGTCGGCAAGTCGGTGGTGATCGACCTGCCGCGCGACGTGAAAGACGTGCTCGTCGCCGAGCCGAAATTCGCCAACGCGGTCATCCGCTCCACGCGGCGCGCCTATCTGATCGGCGTCGCGGTCGGTCAGACCAACATCTACTTCTTCGATGCGGAAGGACGGCAGATTGCCGGCTTCGACGTCGCGGTCACGCGCGACCTCAACGGCGTGCGCGCCATGCTGCACAAGCTGCTGCCCGACTCCGACGTGCGGGTCGACGGTGTGGGTGACGGCGTGATGCTCTCGGGCACCGTCGCGAATGCCGCCGACGCGCAGAGGGCCGTCGAGATCGCGGCGCGCCTGGTCGGCAGCGCCGACAAGGTTGCCAACAGCCTCGCCATCAGGGCGCGCGACCAGGTGATGCTGAAGGTCACCGTCGCCGAAGTGCAGCGCGACGTCATCAAGCAGCTCGGCATCGATCTCAACGGCAGCTTCAGTTACGGCAGCGCCATTCTCAACTTCAACAACGCCAATCCGTTCACCGCGCTCGGCCAGCCACTGGTCGCCGGCAACGGCGTACAGGGGAACTTCAAGACGGTGTCCGCGACGCTGCGCGCCATGGAGCAGGCGGGCGTCATCCGCACCCTCGCCGAGCCGAACCTGACTGCGATTTCGGGCGAGACCGCGAACTTCCTCGCCGGCGGCGAATTCCCGATCCCTGCGGGTTATCAATGCGATCCGCAGACCCACATCTGCCAGCTCTCGATCCAGTTCAAGAAATTCGGCGTCGGCCTGAACTTCACGCCGGTCGTGCTGTCGGAAGGGCGCATCAGCCTCAAGGTGACCACCGAGGTTTCCGAACTCACCAACGAAAATTCGATCACGCTGGTGCAGGGTCAGAGCACGCAGAACATTCCGGCGATCAAGACGCGGCGCGCCGAGACCACCGTTGAAATTCCCTCCGGTGGCGCGCTGGCGATGGCCGGCATGATCCAGGAGCAGACCAAGCACGCGATCAGCGGGCTGCCCGGGCTGATGCAGCTTCCGGTGCTCGGCGCGCTGTTCAAGAGCCGGGACTTCGTCAACCGCCAGACCGAACTGATGGTGATCGTGACGCCCTACATAGCGCGCGCGGTGGCGCGGAAGGACCTCTCCCGCCCTGACGACGGCTTCCAGGATCCGGCTGACCCGGCGGCAGTTCTGCTCGGGCGCCTGAACAAGATCTACGGCGCGCCGGGCAATGCGGTGCCCGCCTCGGGCTACCAGGGCAAATACGGCTTCATTCTCGATTGACGCGACGAGGAACAAATCGATGACAAAAACTCTCACCCTCGCGCGTGTGCTGGTCTTGGCCGGCACTGCCGCCATGCTGGCTGGCTGCAACAGCGCCACCGTGGACGTCGCGCAGAACATGCCGTCCGATTACCGCCTGCGCCACCCGATCGCGGTGCGCGAGAAGGTGCAGTCGCTGACCGTGTTCATCGGCGACGCGCGCGGCACATTGACGCCGACGCAACGGGCCGAGGTCGGTGCGCTCGGTTCGCGCTGGCGGCGCGAGGCCACCGGCGGCATCGTCATCGAGTTGCCGGTCGGCGCGCCGAATGAGCGCGCGGCAGCGAGCGCTACGCGCGAGATCCGCTCGATCCTGAGCGCCGCAGGCGTGCCGCACCACGCGGTCCAGATCCGCCCCTATCCGGCACAGGATCCGGTCCGGCTCGGCACCATCCGGGTGAATTATCCGCGCATGGCGGCCGAAACCGGGCCCTGCGGGCTCTGGCCCGACGACATCGGGCCGACCACCGACCCGATCCACTGGGCCAACAAGCCCTACTGGAATCACGGCTGCGCGAACCAGCGCAATCTTGCGGCGCAGGTCGCCGAACCGGCCGATCTGGTGCAGCCGCGCAGCGAGACGACGGTGCTTGCTTCGCGCCGCGGCACCGTCATCGAGAAATTCCGCAAGGGTGAGCCCACCGCTACCCAGTCCCCGGATGCCGACAAGGCCAAGATCAGCGACCTAGGCAAATGATCAAGTTCGCACTCAAAGGCGGCGAGGCCGCCGCATCCGCCGAACCGGCCGTGCAGGAAGAGCACATCGCGCCGGTCCCGCGCATCTCGATCCAGGCATTCTGCGCCTCGCCCGAGACCGCTGCCGCCATGCAGGCGGCGAGCGAAGACCGCCGCATGACCAAGGCGCACCTGAAAGTGCAGATGGGCGGCATCACGGCCGCAACCGAGGCCTACCGGGCGTCCGCCACGCCGAATGTCGTGATCGTCGAATCGGACGGCCACGGCGAAGAGCTCCTCAACGGCCTCGATATGCTCGCCGAAGTTTGTGACGCCGGCACGCGCGTGATTGCGGTCGGCCATCTCAACGACATTATCCTTTATCGCGAGATGGTGCGGCGCGGGGTGAGCGATTACCTGATCGCGCCGGTCGGACCCGTCGATCTGATCCGCGCGGTGTCGGGGCTGTTCTACGCCGCGGATGCCAAGCCGGTCGGGCGCACGCTCGCGGTGGTCGGCGCCAAGGGCGGCGTCGGCGCCTCGACGGTCGCGCACAACATTGCCTGGGCGATCGCGCGCGATGTCCATCTCGACTCGGTGGTCGCCGACCTCGATTTGCCGTTCGGCACGGCGGGGCTCGACTTCAACCAGGACCCCCCACAGGGCATCGCCGACGCCGTGATGTCACCGGACCGCATTGACACCGCCTTTGTCGATCGCCTGCTCTCGAAGTGTACCGACCATCTCAGCCTTCTTGCCGCGCCCGCGACGCTCGACAGGGTTTATGATTTCGGCACCGAGGCGTTCGACTCGACCTTCGACGTGCTGCGCTCGAGCGTTCCCTGCATTGTGCTCGATGTCCCGCACCTGTGGACCGGATGGGCCAAGCGCACGCTGGTCGGCGCCGACGACATCCTCATCGTGGCGGCGCCCGATCTCGCCAACCTGCGCAACACCAAGAACCTGATCGACCTGTTGCGCGCCGGGCGGCCCAACGACAACCGCCCGCAATACTGCCTCAACCAGGTTGGCGTGCCGAAGCGGCCGGAGATCAAGGCCGCGGATTTCGCCAAGGCGCTCGAATTTGAGCCGCTTGCCTCGATTCCGTTCGAGCCGCAGCTGTTCGGCACCGCGGCGAACAACGGCCAGATGATCGCGGAAGTCTCGTCCGGACATCGTGCGGCCGAAACCTTCCGCATGCTCGCGCAGACGCTGACCGGCCGCACCGAGGTGAAGCGCGCGCGTTCGAGCCTGCTCACCCCGCTCATCGAAAAGCTCAGGCGCAAGCAGTCCTAGCGCCCGGAGACAAGCGTGTTCGGAAAGCGTTCCACATCGGGCCCCGACCTTCGCAGCCCGGCTCCGCCGCCTCCGGTCGAGCCGGTGCGCTCGTCCGCGCCGCCGGCCGGGGCGGAAGTAGGGCTGACGCCGCTCGTGTCGGCGGGGCTTGCCGCGCCGATCACCTCGCCGCCTCTCGCCCCCGGCAACGGTCCCAAGCCGATCATCCCGACGGCGCGCGACACGCGCCGTTCCGAGACCTATTACGAGGTCAAGGGCGCCATCTTCTCCGCCCTGATCGAGGCGATCGACCTCTCACAGCTGGCGCGGCTCGATTCGGAGTCGGCGCGCGAGGAAATCCGCGACATCGTCAACGAGATCATCGCGATCAAGAGTATCGTGATGTCGATCTCCGAGCAGGAGGAGCTGCTCGACGATATCTGCAACGACGTACTCGGCTATGGCCCGCTTGAGCCGCTGCTGGCGCGCGACGACATCGCCGATATCATGGTGAACGGCGCCAACACGGTCTACATCGAAGTCGCCGGCAAGATTCAGCAGACCAATATCCGTTTCCGCGACAATCAGCAGCTGCTCAACATCTGCCAGCGCATCGTCAACCAGATCGGCC
>Ga0310810_10010073_pt1 | contig 10988 bp, 7 predicted proteins | sample NCmetagenome_FD_207641 | JGI IMG/M metagenome (GOLD analysis project Ga0310810, IMG submission 207641) | Soil microbial communities from experimental microcosm in Duke University, North Carolina, United States - NC | ecosystem: Engineered > Artificial ecosystem > Soil microcosm > Unclassified ... | reverse complement strand
CAGTATCGAGATCATCGCGCCGCTGTCAAGGGCTACGAGCGCCGAGGTAGCGTCTCAGCCCTGCGTGTGCCGCAGCAATTCGCGGAGGGCATCCAGCGTGTCGGCTTCCCCCGCGGGCTTGTCACGGCGCCAGCGGAGCATGCGGGGGAACCGCACGGCGATGCCGCTCTTGTGTCGCGTGGACGCGGCGATGGCTTCGAATCCAAGCTCGAAGACGTGCACCGGATCGACGACGCGAACGGGGCCGTGGCGCTCCTTCGTATGACGGCGGATCCAGCGATCCATCTCCGCGATCTCGGCGTTCGACAGGCCCGAGTACGCTTTCGCGACGGGCACGAGCTGGCCGTTGTCCCAGACGCCGAACGTGTAGTCGGTCAGCAGGCTGGCGCGCTTCCCGCTCCCGGGCTGCGCGTATATGAGCACCGCGTCGACGGTAAACGGGTCGATTTTCCACTTCCACCAGTCGCCCCGGCGACGGCCGACGCCATACGCGGACGAACACCGTTTGAGCATGAAGCCTTCGACGCCGCGGGCTCGCGACTCTCCGCGTAACCTGCCCAGCGTCGTCCACGTGTCCGACACGACTTCCTCCGACAGCCGGACGACGCTCGTGCCGGTGATGATCTCCTCCAGCATGCGCCGCCGTTCGGTGAGCGGCGAGGATCGAACGTCGGTGCCACCGCGCTCGAGCAGGTCGTACGCGATGAACGCGACCGGAACCGCGCGCATGATCTGCGCGAGCTGCCGCTGCCGCCCGATCCGCTGCTGCAATGCGGAGAACGGCATGGGCCGCCCTTCGGCAAACGCCAGGATTTCGCCGTCGACCACCGTGCCGTCGGGAAGATGTGTCGCGGCCGCCGTGACTTCCGGGAAGCGGTGCGTGATGAGTTCCTCACCGCGCGACCAGATCCAGCATTCGCCGGCGCGGCGGACGACCTGCGCGCGGATGCCGTCCCACTTCCACTCGACGAACCACTCGCGGATGTCGCCGAGGGTTTCCGGATCCGCTTCGAGCGGCGACGCGAGGAAGAACGGGTACGGCTGCGAAGGTTCAGCGGCCGCCGGCACGGACGACGTAATCGACGAAAACCACTCCGCCGATGGCGCCCAGTCGCCCATCAGACGCGCCGCAATCATTTTTTGATCGATCCCGATCGCTTGAGCCAGCGCGCGCATCACCAGCGTCTGTGCGACGCCGACCCGGAATTCACCAGTGATCAGCTTGTTGAGCACGAAGCGTTCGCTTCTGTCGAGCGTCCGCCACCACGAGACGACGCGATCCCGCTGGACCTCGGCGTCCTCGCCCGCGAGCGGCATGATGCGCGTCTCGACCCATCCGGCGAGCGGCAGGTCGCCATCTTCAGGTGCTCTTGCCACGCCGTCGAGCACGAGGGCGATCAGTTCGGCGAAATCGCCCACGGCCGCGTAGCTCTCCATGAACAGCCATTCGGGGACGCCTGCCTCTGCCTGCGCCCACTCGCGAAGCGACGCCGACGGCAGCAGGCGCTTCAACCGTCGTCCAGTGAGGAAAAAGACCGCCCATGCGGCGTCAGCGGGCGGGGCGCTGCGGAAGTACGCCACGAGCGCGGCGACCTTCGCGTTGGTCGACGTCGTGCGGTCGATCGCGTCGTAAAGCGCCGCGAACTGCTTCACGAACGCTCTCCGGTCTCGTCGGCCGATGCTGCCGCCGCGGCACCGAATTCACCCGCTTCTCCCTCGAACGCGGTCCTCATTACCTGTGTCTCGAGCCCCGCTTCCGCCAGGTAACGCGCGAGCGCGTCCGACCAGCCGTGCGTCACGAACACCCGCGGTGCGCCCGTCTCGCGAATCGTCGCGAGCAGACCCGGCCAGTCCGCGTGATCCGAGAGCACGAAGCCGCGATCGAATCCTCGCTGGCGGCGTACGCCCCGCACGCGCATGAGCCCCGACGCGAACGCGGTCGAGGGACGCGGCAGCCGGCGCATCCACACGGTTCCCCGCGCCGAAAGCGGCGCCAGCACGAGCGATCCGGCGAGTGTCGGTCCGCGCATGTCCTCCGTAATCCGCTCAGTGGCGGCGAGCGCGATGCCGCTCTCGCGGTAGGCGTCGGTGAGTCCCGCGAGGGCGCCGTGAATCCGGATTGGTACATCGGCGAACGGCTGCAGCAGCGCGAGCACGCGCTGGGCTTTGCCAAGGACATAGCAGAACAGCACGCACGAGCGCCCCTCCTGCCGTGCCGCATGCCACCAGTCGACAATCTCGCGGACGACGATGCTTGGCGGATCCCACGTGTAAATCGGAAGCGCGAACGTCGCTTCCGTCACGAACACATCGCAGCGGAGAGGCTCGAACGGAGCGCACGTCGCATCCGGGGCCCGCTTGTAGTCGCCCGACACGACCCAGACTTCGCCGCCGCGCTCGAGCCGAATCTGCGCAGAGCCGAGGATGTGACCCGCCGGGTGAAAGGACACGCGCACGTTCCCGATCGTGACGGGGACGCCGTAGTCGATCGACGCGATCGTCGCGTCGGGGAGACGGCGCCTCAGGATCTGCGCGCCGGGCGTGGCGCAGAGATACGCCCGCGATCCGGCAGACGCGTGATCGGCGTGGGCATGGGTGATGAGCGCTCGATCGACGGGTTGCCAGGGATCGATGTAGAAGCCGCCGCCTTCGCAGAAGAGGCCGCGGGGCGTCTCCGCGATCATGCCGCCTCCACTCGCCGCCAGCGCATGAGCATGAATACCAGTGCGGCTCCCACCGCGCCGTACTCGATCGAAAGGACCCACGTGGGCACCACCCACGGTCGACGGTACGCCGGTACGGCCCAGACGAGATAGACAGGCAGGATCGAGTACGTCCACACGACGAGCGGAATCGTGCGGCGTGTGAACAGGAACGGCGTGAAGTAGAGGAGGTACCAGGGATAGATCACCGGTGCGCACGCGACCGAGGCCGCCATCGGCCACGCCCACGCATCCGGCGCGTTTACGGGGCGCGCGAGCCGCATCCATCCGGCGATCGCGAGCCCAATCGCAATGGCAAACGCGGCGGCCGCGAACGGACGGAGGTGATGCGCGAGCGTGTGAAACACGGGGCCGTTGAACCGGATGCCCTCGACGACGTTCGGCACGTTTCCCAGCGCGACGGTCCCGGCGGCGGCAAACGGCAGGTAGCAGACGAGCAGCAGCGCGGCAGCAATCACGACATCCCGCGCGCGAACGCGGCGCCAGAAGAGCGGCACCAGCACGACAGGGAGGAGTTTCGTCGCCACCGCGAGGACGAATGCCGCGGCCGCACGCATGCCGCGACCCGTGCCGAGCATCCATGCCGACAGCGCAATCCACAACGCACCGAGCGCATCGATGTGACCGCTGTGCGCGACTTCCAGGATGACGAGCGGGTTCCACGCATACGCGAGCGCGAGCCAGCGCGAGCGATTCGTCTCGCGGAGCCACTGGAGCAGCACGACGATCGTGAGCAAGTCGCAGAGGACCAGGGCGACCTTCATCGCGCGCGGTGTCTCGCGGACAGTTGCGACGAGCCTGAAAAAAAGCTGTGCGGCGGCAGGATACGGCGTTCGCGAGCGGATGCTCGGCATCCGGCGGGTCTCGTCCGTGTGCGTCCAGGCAAACGCGGGATCGGCCGGCACGATCGTGAACGGATTGACTCCGAGCCGCTGCACGCGACCGTCGTACAGATACCGCACCATGTCGTTGTCGGCCCCGACCGGCGCGGCGGCGAGCGGGAGGCGGAACAGGACCGCGAACAGGAGCGCGACGTTCAGCAGCCGTCCCGGCGCGTCGGGCTCGGCAAGGACACGGGGCAGCAGCAGCGCGTAGACGAGGCACGGGACCGCCGCGAACGCGTAAAAAAGCGGCGTCCCCAACGGTGCCTGGGAGATCGCAAGGCCCGACAGCGCCGCGACGACGGCCGTGCCGCCGGCAACGATGAGCAAAAGCACGCGCTACCGATTATAGGAAGACGGACGAATTCTCTCGCCGACGACGGAGAGGGTGCCACGAATTCTCTCGCCGAGGACGGAAAGAACCAGAGAGGGCGGAGAGGAAGTGCCCGCACCCTCCACGGACAGAGGGGCGCGGACAGAATTGCACAGCGTGGCGAGAGCGATTAACGACGGGAAACGGGCACCGGGGCGCCGATCTCGTCCAGAAAAGATGCGTTCGGCGTGGCGGCGGATCTTGCGAAGAACTCCTGGCCGAGGATCGGCGTTGCGGCCTCGGGTGTGAGCCACCAGAACGGGCTGCGCGATCCGACCTGCGTGCGGTGCGCCCGCAGCGCGTCGAGCTTGCGGCCGACGTACGCGGAGACGTCGACGACGAGCGTGGGCGGCGGCGCATATGCACCGAACGCTTCGGCGTCGATGTCCCACAATGTCAGCTCCTCGTGCGCCGGCGCCTGTTCCCTGGCAAGCTCCAGGACGTTCTTCATCAGGTCCTGCGGGAACACGACGTAGTAAAGGGCGGGCGGATTCGGCGCGAGCTGCGCGACCGCTTCGGTGACGCGCTCATGGATGTAGATGTGGTCCGGATGCCAGTAGAGGCCGTCGGGGCCGAAGGTGACGACCGCATCCGGCCGTACGTAGCGCATTGCGACGACCATTTCCTGACGGAAGAGTGCGTAGTTCTCGCCCGGCAGCTCGCCGTCAGGATGATCGAGCAGGATCAGCTCGTGGATGCCGAGGCGTTCCGCCGCGTCGTGCAGTTCCCCGCGGCGGACGATTCCGAGCCCTACGTCGTCGCTGCAGCCGGGCACGCGTTCGCCCGCCTCGCCGCGGGTGGCGCACAGCAGCGTGACGCGCGCGCCTTCGGCGGCGCAGCGGGCCAGCAGGCCGCCGCACGCGAGCGACTCGTCGTCGGGATGGGCGAACACGGCCAGCAGCCGCCTGCCTGCGAGCGGCCCGTCCGGTGTTATGGGACGGATCGTGATGCCTTCGGTCATCGTGAGCGGCCCGCGCCGATGAGGCCCCGTCCGTCGGCGTGCGCGCGCACGAGCCGTTCGTAGACGGCGACGTATTCGTCGACCATTCGCATCGCACCGTACCGCGCCGCACCGCGTTCACGGACGCGGCGGCGGTCGAGCGCGAATACCCGCGACAGCCCGGCGGCCATCGCCTCTTCGTTCTCGAAGACGATCCCGGTGACGCCGTCCTCGATCACCTCACGGACGGCACCGCGGTCGAGGGCCGCGACCGGTGTGCCGCACGCCATCGATTCGGCGAGCACGAGGCCGAACGGCTCGCCGGACTGGACAGGATAGAGCAGCGCGCGCGCGCCGCCGAAGAGTTCCACTTTGCGTTCGTGGCCGACTTCGCCGGCGTAGATCACGCGCTCGCCGTCGACCAGTGGTTTGATCTTCTCGTGGTAATACTCGTCTTCGGGCGCCGCGAGGACGAGACGAAGACCTGCTTTTTTCGCGATGTCGATGGCCTGAATCGGCCCCTTGCCGTCCGTGAAGCGGCCGAGGAACAGCAGGTAGTCGTCCGGCTGCTGACGGAACGTGAAGCTGTCGGTATCGATCCCGTGAAGCACGGTCGCGACGACGTTGAGACCCGCGAGCAGGCGCGCCTGTTCCTTCGAGATGGCGACGAACGGCGCTTCAGGGTAGCGGCACCACAAGCGCACTTCTTCGACCGACGGCGAGTGGTGGAGCGTCTGCAGCAGCGGAACCGGACACAGCCGCGTGAACCCGAGCGACATCGGGTAATACGCCGCCTGATAATGGATGACGTCGAAGTCGCGCGCGCGCTCGATCGCCGCCGCGAGGTTCAGCATCTCGTACAGTTCCCACGGCCACATCGTCGTGTCGTGCCAGTAGCCGTGCGGGTAGACGGATTCGAGCGTCGCGGACGTCGTGCTGTCGCCCGTGGCGAACAGCGTCACGTCGTGCCCGCGTTTGACGAGTCCTTCCGTCAGCAGCCACGTGACGAGTTCGACCGAGCCCGAGCCAACGGGCGGAACGGCCGTTGCGACGGGACAGATTTGCGCGATGCGCAGCGGACGGGTCATGCGGCCCTTTCGAGGAACGACGAGAGGACGGTCGAGGCCTCGAAGTGCTCGCGTGCGATGGCCGACGCGATCCTGGAATGCCGCGAGTAGTCGCCGTCGACCCTAGCGATCGCGTCCACCGCTTCCTCCGGGGTCGTGAACGAGAGCAGTCCTTCGCCGGACGGCAGGTGGCGCGACCACTCTGTATCCTGAACGATGGCTGGCCGGCCGGCGGCGAGATAGCATTCGGTCCGATCGCTGAACCATCCGCAACGCGTCGACACGTACGTATGTTTCGCGACGCCGAATTCGCCGCGCGACGACCGAATGAACGCGCGGTATTCGTCGGGCGTGCGCGAGACCTGCATGGCCGGGAGCGTGGCCCAGCCATGCTGCTGCAGGAACTGCTGCGGCCCGTTCACCGCGAGTTCGAAGCGCGGCCCCAGCCGCGACGGCAGGTCGAGGAAGCGCAGGAACTCGACGTCCTTGTTGCCGCCGACATCGGTGAAGCTCTCGATTGTCCAGCTCATGACGCTCGTGTAGCGGTCGCGTGTGGGGGGCGCGTCGGTCCGCCACAGCGAGGTGACGACGGGCTGCCACGTTTTCAACCAGACGAAGTCACCGGTCGGCACCCGGCAGACGTCTGTCCCGATGTTCGACCCGAACGTGAAGAGCGTGTCGAATCCGCGAAAGAACTGCACGTACCACTCGTCGTTCTTTGCGATGGAGAGCTGCGTAAACGCCGGGTCCGAGTCGATGAACGCCTTGCGCGGAATTCGTGCGTATTCGTCGCGCCAGAACCACGTGCCGCCCGACAGGTTGATGAACAGGTCAGCGGAGCTGGCGTAGTCGACGACCTGCGCGCGCGAGGCGCCGTGATAGCTGCCGTCGTAGTTGACGAACGACCACGCATCGCCGAGCCCGTGCGGGCGCAGCGCGCCGTCGATGTAGCGCAGACCATACGAGGGATCCACGGCCCGCGTATTCTGCTCGGGGTCGTAGATGCACTCGCCGGTGTCTTCGATGTAGAAGACCTCGTGGCCAAGGGCACGAAGACCGAGGAGATACATCAGCGAACACCACGTCACCCCCCCGAGCGGGTAGCGGGCGATGATCCCCGCGAAGAGGATCCTCACAGGACTTCCTGTGCGAGCTCGTCCACCGTGAGCGGTTCGTCGAGTGATTTGCCGACGACCAGCCGCTGCCACATACGCCGGTAGAGGTCGCTTTGCTGGAGGATGTCGTCGTGCCGGCCGCTCGCGACGATGCGGCCGCGATCGAGGACGAGAATCCGGTCGGCATCGCGGATCGTCGAGAGCCGGTGGGCGATGACGATCGTCGTGCGGCCGGCGCGCAGCCGCCGCAGCGCGCTGAAGACGATCTCTTCGGAGATGGCGTCCAACGACGAGGTGGGCTCGTCGAGGATCAGAATCGGCGCGTCCTTGAGCACGGCGCGTGCGATCGACATCCGTTGGCGCTCGCCGCCGGAGAGGCCGCTGCCGGTTTCGCCGATCTGGTCGTCGTAGCCGTTCTCGAGCCGCGTGATGAACTCGTCGGCGTGCGCCGCGATCGCGGCGCGGCGCACCTCCTCGTCGGTCGCGTCGAGACGTCCGTAGCGGATGTTCTCGGCGATCGTGCCTCGGAAGAGCACCGGATCCTGCTGGACGAGCGCGATCCGCTCCCGCAGCGCCCGGAGATCGTAGGCGCGCACGTCATGGCCGTCGATCAGCACGCGGCCCGACTGCGGGTCGTAGAACCGGGGAATCATGCTGACCGCAGTCGTTTTGCCCGATCCGGTCAGCCCGACGAGCGCGACGGTTTCGCCTGGCCTCGCTTCGAAGCTGATCTCGTGCAGCACGCCCGGATGCGTGTCGTAGCCGAAGCTGACGCGATCGAAGACGACATGGCCGCGCACGCTGCCCGGGTTCATCCCACGCGGCTCGTCGGCTACGACCTCGGGGGTCACCGCAAGCGTCTTGCGCACGCGACGCGCGCTGGCGAATGCTTCCTGGAGCGAACCGGCGGTGTGTGCGATGGCGGAGAGCGGGCCGTAAACGGACTCGAGATAGGCGATGACGACCAGCAGCGAACCGATGGTCAGTTCGCCCCGCAGCACGTGCATCCCGCCGACCCACAACACGAGCGTCGTTCCGACGATCGTCACCGACGTGATGCCGACCGAGAAGAGCGACTCCTGCCATGTCAGGCGGATGCGCGACTGCATCGTCTCGCCGGCGCGGCGGCCGTAGCGCTGCTGTTCGTACCTCTCGCGCGCGAAACTCTTGATGACCCGAATGGCAGTGAACGACTCGTACAGACGCTCGGAGAGCGTGGACTCGAGTTCCTTCACGCGTTCCGCCCGCTCGCCCATCGGCGTGGTGTAAACGCGCAGAATCCAGTACAGAAAGGGCACCACGAGCAGCGCCAGGAGCGCGAGCGTCGCGTCGAGGCGCACGAGAATCGTGAGCATGACGACGAGCGTCAGGGCCGCGGAGGCGAGCGGGAACAGGCCCGTCATGACGATGTTGTCGATGCAGTAGGCATCGGCATCGAGTCGATAGACGGCGTCGCCGGCGCTCACGCTGTTGTGATACCCCATGTCGAGCGCCTGCAGATGCGCGAACAGCGTTGCGCGGAGGTCGTAGACCATCCGCTGACCCGTGTCGACCTGAATCTGCGTGTGCCACATGGAGATCAACTGGCTCGCCACCTGCAGCACGAGGCCGCCGACGAGCACGATCGCCAACAGGCCGACGGCGGTTGCCCCGCCGATTGGATTCACGATCACCTGCGCCCAATGCGGCAGCGGATGCCCGACGAGGACGTTGTCGACGACGACCTTCATCGGCCACGGCGTCAGCGCGCCGACGGCGACCTCGATGACCGACACGACCGCCAGCAGGGCGAGACGCCATCGGTAGGGCCCCATGTAGGACCGAATCCATCGTGTCAACGAGCGATCGATCATCACACCTCTAACCTCTCACCTCTAACCTCTCACCTCGCCCCTCGCGCCTCGCCCCTCCCGCCTCGCCTCTCGCCTCGCGCCTCGCGCCTCCCGCCTCGCCTCCCGCCTCGCGATCACGTCCTGCGCCGTTCCGACACGCCACGCGTGCGCATCAACGGCGGCCGCGCGGACGGATTCGGCTTCGCCTTCCGCGTCGCGACCGGCGGTTTCGGAGCGGCGGCGATCACGCGCGCGGCTGGCGGCTCGATGATCACCGACGAGATCGGCTGCACCGCGACTTTCTGCTGATGGGCCGCCGGGAAGTAGTCGTCTGCCGCGTCCCAGACCGTCGGCGCGGCCGTCATCACGAAGAAGGCGCCGGTTGCGAGCACGGTCAACGCCTGCAGCGAACCGGCAGCAAAGCCCGCGAACGCGGGGCGCCACGACGGACCCTCGCCGAGCACCTGGAGTGCACTCGCCGCCGCAACTTCCTCCAGCGCCGCCTGCATGCGTGCGCTCGCCAGCGCGATCCGGCGGAACGCCCACCCGAGCGCGAATGCACAGACGAGGACGAGCGCCAGCGATTGCGCGTTCCGCCCCGCGCGCTCCAGCAGCATGGCGGTCAGGATCGCCGCCGAGAGCGCCGCCATCGAGGCGATGCCTGACGCCGTGGGACGCACACGCGTGGACGTGCGCACCAGGCATTTGCCTTTCGCGTGCTCCTCGACCAGCCCGCGCGCCTCGAGCCGGCCGAACCCGGCGATCGGCAGCGCGACGTCCCACCGCTGAGACCAGCCTTCGTCGACATCGACGCGGCCCGCTCCTCGCTGACGCCGCAGCGCGGCGACGAGTTGATCGAGCAGCGACGGCAGTGACGTCCACTGCTCGGTCCAGTAGCGGCGTTCGAGGCGAACGCCGGCTGTCAACACCAGCGCGCGTCCGATCGAAGGAAGGCTGCGGATCGACGTCGCCGCCATGTTCTCGCTCAGATGCGACGGCGCGGCGAAGTGGCCGCGAATGCGCCCGCGGAGACGCGCAAGCGGCTGGACGATGTGCAGCCACGCCACGAGCAGTCGATCGATTACGCCGCCCGACGCGAACTCCACGTCGAAGGCGAACGACAGGCACCGCGACAGCGTCGTCATCAGGCCGACCGTGCCCAGCGCCAGCGCTGCGCGCCCGACGTCCGGTACGAGGAAAAGACCCGCAACGCCGGCGAGCGTCAGCAGGATCGACAGCACGATCCAGCCCGCCGACGTCGGGAGGAACGAGAGCCCGGATGCGCCGGCGTTGTACACGGACGGGAATGCCGCGGTACCCCAGGCGCCCGTGTTGAGCCGATCGCGATAGAGCGCGCGCACGAACGGCAGCGGACTGTAAATACGCCCGCGCCAGAGCATGTCCCCGCCGACGAATTTGTCCGGGTGCTTCAGCGCCAGCCAGGTTTCCCCCTCGCCGTAGCCGACTTGCTGGCGCCAGTAGGCGCGAACGCTCGCGCGGTGGCGGTGCCAGACGAGCGCCGACGGGGAGAAGCCGATCTTCCAGCCGCGCGCCTGAAGCCGCCAGCACACGTCGACGTCGTCGCCCGCGCGCAGAAAAATCGGGTTGAAGCCGCCAATCGCGCGGAGCGCCTCGGCGCGGAACGCCATGTTGCAGCCGGGCACGTGTTCGGCGATGCGGTCGTCGAGCAGCACGTGTGTCGGACCGCCGGGCGCACGCGCGACGGACTGTGCGATCCATGGGTCATCGCTCGGGACCACGTTGGGGCCGCCCGAACCGACGACGTCGGATCGGAGGAACGGCTGCACCAGATACGCGAGCCACAACGGATCGACGCGAACGTCGGCGTCCGTGTAGGCGACGATCTCGCCGGTGGCGGCTTCGAGCCCGATGTTGCGGGCGAGGCTCAGTCCGCCGTTGGGCACGTCGATGACTCGACGGATCGTCTTCCCGGAGCCACGCTCCGCCCAGGCATGTGCGCGCGTGCCGGTATCGTCCGTCGAGCCGTCGTTGACGACAATGACTTCGAGTCGCGGATAGTCGAGCGCGTCGATCGA
>Ga0310810_10010072_pt1 | contig 10989 bp, 9 predicted proteins | sample NCmetagenome_FD_207641 | JGI IMG/M metagenome (GOLD analysis project Ga0310810, IMG submission 207641) | Soil microbial communities from experimental microcosm in Duke University, North Carolina, United States - NC | ecosystem: Engineered > Artificial ecosystem > Soil microcosm > Unclassified ... | reverse complement strand
CGCTGGGCAACGTCGTCGTCCCCGCCTTGCGCGGCGTGACGCTGGACGTGGTCGAAGGCGATTTCATCGCGATCGCCGGCCCGTCGGGCAGCGGCAAGACGACGCTGCTCAACCTGATCGGCTGCGTCGACACGCCGACGTCGGGCACCGTCGAGGTGGACGGCAAGAACACGCGCCAGCTGTCGGAGCGTCAGCTGACCAACCTGCGCCTGAACACCATCGGCTTCATCTTCCAGAGCTTCAACCTGGTGTCGGTGCTCAGCGTGTTCCAGAACGTCGAGCTGCCGCTTCTCTTGCAGCGCAAGCTGTCGGGCTGCGGGCGCAGCGGGTCATGGGCCTGCTCGAAAAGGTCGGCATTCGCGAATACGCCACCCACCGTCCCAGTGAGCTGTCGGGCGGGCAGCGCCAGCGCGTCGCCATCGCGCGCGCGCTCGTCACGCGCCCCAGCATCGTGCTGGCCGATGAGCCGACCGCCAACCTCGATTCGGTCACCGGGCAGAACATCCTCGATCTGATGAAGGAATTGAACCGGACCGAGAGCACGACCTTCATCTTCTCGACGCACGATCAGCGCGTCATGAAGCACGCGAACGCCATCGTCCGGCTCGCCGACGGCAAGCTGGTCGATCGCGTCGCGCCCAGCGCGCTGGGGCTGTCGGCGGTGCAGCCGGGAGGGACCGCATGATCTCCTGGCTCAGATCCTGGTTCGCCACCTTCGGCGTCACCGCGCAGATCGCGTTCCGCAACCTGTTCGCGAGCCGGCTGAAGACGTTCATCGTCGGGGGCATCATCTTCTTCGGCGGCATGCTGGTCGTCGCGGGCAACTCGCTGCTCGACAGCCTTGTCGCCTCGATGAGCCGCAGCGTGATCGGCAGCGTCGCCGGCCACATCCAGGTCTACAACGCCAAGTCCAAGGACCCGCTCGAGGTGATGGGTCGCATGATGATGGGCGACCCGGACATCGCGCAGCTCGACGACTTCGCGAAGGTCCGCGAATCGCTGCTCAAGGTGCCCAACGTCAAATCGGTGGTCCCGATGGGGATCAGCGGTGCACTCGTGACCTCGGGAAACACGATCGACCTCGCGCTGGAGAAGCTGCGCAACGCCGTCTACGCGCGGCGCGACGCCAAGACCGACGCCGACAAGGCCCGCGCCGAGGCGCAGGTCGCCAGCGAGAAGGGCCACGTCAAGCAGATCGTCTCCGTCCTGCAAGGCGACCTCAAGAACGCGAAGACCGTCCTCGACGAGCGCGCGATCGACAAGGAGGACGCCTCGGCCGTCACGCGCGCGGCCTCGGACCAGTTCTGGCAGGACTTCGACAAGGACCCGCTGGAGTCGCTCGAATTCCTCGAAAACCGGATCGCGAGCCAGGCGGCCGACGCCGATCTGCTGTTCCTCAACTACGTGGGCACCGACTTCCAGGCCTTCCAGAAGGCGTTCGACCGCATGAAGATCGTTGACGGAACGCTGGTCCCGCCCGGCAAGCGCGGCTTCCTGTTCGCGAAGAACGTCTATGAGGAGCAGGTCAAGCTCAAGGCGGCCCGCCGGCTCGACAAGATCCGCGAGGGCGTCGAATCGCAAGGCGAGACCATCGCGACCGACCCCGATCTGCAGCGCATGGTCCGCGAGAACGTGTCGCAGGTGCGCGAGATCCTTCTCCAGCTCGACGCCGCGAAGACCACCGACTTCCGCGCCAAGCTGCAGCGCGCGCTCGGCAGCCAAGAGAGCGACGTCGGCAAGCTGCTGGCGGCGTTCTTCCAGACGACCGATCAAAATTTCCGCGAGCGCTACGACTTCTTCTATAAGGAGCTGGCGCCGTCGCTTGAGCTCTACCGGGTCCGGATCGGCGACACGCTGACCATCAAGGCGTTCACTCGATCGGGCTACGTCCAGTCGGTCAACGTCCCCGTCTACGGCACGTTCGAGTTCCAGGGCCTCGAGAGATCGACGCTGGCGGGCGCGCTGAATCTGATGGACCTGGTCTCGTTCCGCGAGCTGTACGGCTTCATGACCGGCGAGAAGCTGGCGGAGATCCAGGCGCTGCAGAAGGCGTCGGGCGCCCGCGAAATCAGCCGCGAGAACGCCGAGGCTGAGTTGTTCGGCACCGCGCAGCCCGCGGACAAGGGTGACGAGAAGACGCCGGCGCCTCGCCACGTGCAGGCGACGACCACTCCAGGCGTCGGGCCGGTCCTGCACGATCTCGGCGAATCGCTGGGCGGCAAGCTGCAACGCGAGGAGGCGCGCAGCCGCGTCTTCCCGCCGGGCGAAGTCGAACGCGGGGTCGTGCTCAACGCCGCCGTCATCCTCAAGGACCCGAAGAAGATCCGCGAGACGATGGCCGCGATCGAGGCCCAGGGCAAGGTCGACGGCCTGACGCTGAAGGCGATCGACTGGCAGACCGCCGCCGGTCTCATCGGTCAGTTCATCAACGTGATCCGGATGGTGCTCTACATCGCGATCCTGATCATCTTCCTCATCGCCCTGGTCATCATCAACAACGCGCTGGTGATGGCCACCCTCGAACGCGTCCGCGAGATCGGCACGCTGCGCGCGATCGGCGCCCAGCGGCGGTTCATCTTGACCATGCTGGTGATCGAATCGCTGGTCGTCGGCGCGATCTTCGGAGGGCTCGGGGCCGGCATCGGCGCGCTGATCGTCAAGCTCGTCGGCAAGGTCGGGATCCCCGCCAAGTCCGACGTCTGGTTCTTCTTCTTCTCGGGGCCGCGCCTGCACCCGTTCATCGGCACGAGCAACATCATCGCGGCATTCGCGATCGTTCTGATGGTCAGCGCGTTCTCCAGCTTTTACCCGGCCTGGATCGCGATGCGTGTGACCCCGCGGCAGGCGATGCAGGAGGACGAGTAACATGTCCAAGCTGTTTGTCGACCTGGCGATCGCGTGGCGCAGCCTGGTGCAGCACCGCCGGCGCACGCTGTTTCTCGGCAGCGCGATCGCCGCGGTGACCGCGCTGCTCGTGCTCCTCACCGGGCTGTCCACCGGGGTGCGCGAGACGATGATCGACACCGCCACCACCCTGTCGACGGGCCACGTAAACGTCGGCGGCTTCTTCAAGGTGACGGCCGGCCAGGCGGCGCCGGTGGTCACCGACTACAAGCGGGCGATCGAGGTCGCCAAGAAGACCGTCCCCGAGATGGCGTTCGTCGTTCACCGCGGGCGCGGCTGGGCGAAGATCGTCTCCGACACCGGGTCGATGCAGATGGGCATCACGGGCATCGATGTGACGAGCGAGCCGAAGTTCGCCTCCGTCCTCCAGCTCGTCAGCGGCAGGCTCGATGATCTGGCCCAGCCGGGCACGATCCTGATCTTCGACAACCAGGCGGAGAAGCTCGGGGTCAAGGTCGGCGACGCGGTGACGATCTCGGCGCCCACGACGCGCGGGACGAACAACACCGTCGACGTCCGCATCGTCGCGATCGCCCACAGCCTCGGGCTGCTCAGCACCTGGAACTCGTTCATCCCGATCGACACGCTGCGGAAGCTGTATCAGTTCAACCAGGATTCGACCGGCGTCGTGCAGATCATGCTGGAGCGCAAGGACCTCGATCACATCCCGCAGATCTCGGCGCGCCTCCGCAACGCTCTCGAGCAGGCGGGCTGGCGGATGATGGCCCCTGACCCGCGCGCGTTCTGGATGAAGTTCCAATCCGTCTCGCGCGAGGACTGGACGGGGCAGAAGCTCGACGTCACCTCCTGGGAAGACGAGATCTCGTTCATGACCTGGACGCTGAAGGCGCTGCAGGGAATGTCCTTCGTCCTGATCGCGATCCTGATCGCGATCATCATCATCGGGATCATGAACACGATGTGGATCGCGATCCGCGAGCGGACCCGCGAGATCGGGACGCTGCGCGCGATCGGCATGCACCGCCGCGAGGTGCTCTGGATGTTCCTGCTCGAGTCGATCATGCTCGGCCTGTTCGCGACGGTCGCGGGGGTGACGATGGGCGCTGCGATCGCGACCGGTCTGAACGCGCTCCACGTTCACGTCCCCGTGGGCCTGCAGTTCTTCCTGATGTCCCCGTTCCTGCACATCTCCGTTCACGTGTCGGCGCTGGTCTGGTCGGTCGTGGGGATCACGCTCGTAACTACGGTCGCTGCGCTGTATCCATCGTCGCGGGCGGCGCGGCTGCGGCCGGTCGTCGCCATGTCCCACTTCGGTTGAGAGCCATGAAACAGAGAACGAAATCGATCGCATTCATCGCCGCGCTGCTGGCCGGCCTGGCTGTCCACGGACGGGCGTTCGCCGCCCTGACCACTCCGCAGATGGTCGACCTGCTCAAGATCGTCGACGATCGCCAGAAGAACAACGGCGACTGGCGTGCCAGCGCGTACCTGGAACAGAAGGAAAAGGACAAGGTCGACGTCGTCTACGAGACCGAGTACTACCGCCGATCCTCCGACCAGAAGTTCATGATCCTGTTCCTGAAGCCGAAGTCGTCGGCCGGGCAGGGCTACCTGCGCATCGACAAGAACCTGTGGTTCTACGATCCCAGCGTCGGGAAATGGGAGCGCCGCACCGAGCGTGAGCGCATCGGCGGCACGAACTCGCGGCGCTCCGACTTCGACGAGTCGCGGCTGGCCGAGGAATACGATCCCACCGACGAGGGCGAAGAGAAGCTCGGCGCGTACACGGCGCACAAGCTGCTGCTCAAGGGCAAGTCCGGCATCGACCTGGCGTTTCCGATGATCCGGATCTGGATCGACAAGGACTCGAAGAATGTCCTCAAGCGGCAGGAGTACGCGCTCTCCGGCCGGCTCCTGCGCACGTCCTACTACCCGAAATGGAAGAAGGTCCACAGCGAGTCGAAGGGCGGCGACGTCTGGTACCCGGAGGAGATCCGCTTCTACGACGAGGTCGAGAAGGCGAACCAGACGCTGGTGATGATCAAGGCGGTCGACCTGAAGGCGCTGCCCGCGAACCTGTTCACGAAGGCCTGGCTCGAGAGCAAGTCGCGGTGACGCGGGCGCTGGCTGGCGGCGTTGCTGGCCGCGTGGACCGGTGCGGCCTGGGCGCAGGATCGCCCCAGCGAGCAGGACATCTTCGGCGGCACCGCGCCCAAGCCGGCGACCCCCAGCGCGCCCGAGGCGACGCCGCCCCCCGCCGGCGCCAACCAGCCGGCGGCAAGCACGCCGCCCGCCGCGGCGGCCGCGACCGAGGCGAGCGGCACCGAGCGCGATCAGGCGGTCCTCGGGACGCCGAGCGGCGGTGAACCGCAGCACCTCTCCGACTATCAGGCGCCCGAAAACCCGCTGCAGATCGGCGGGCAGATCTACCTGCGCGCGCAGAGCACCGCCTTGCAGGGCGACTACCCCGATCGCTGGACGTTGAACGCGCCCAGCCTCGTCGACGCGTACTTCGACGCGCGCCCGAACCCGCGCGTGCGCGCGTTCATCCAGGGTCGTATGAGCTACAACTCGACGGCGGCACCGTCGGGCTCGGGGTCCACCACGTTGAACGGCCTCCCCACTGGCAACCAGGGCGCGTTCGCGGGCGGCTCGCCGACCGGGTTCACGACGTTCAGCGCGTCGCGCGGGCCGACGTCGATCCTCGATCAGATGTGGATCCGCGCCGACATCGCCCAGCGCGTGTTCGTGACCGCGGGCAAGCAGCACGTGCGCTGGGGCACCGGTCGCTTCTGGCAGCCGACCGACTACCTGCATCCGCTGAAGCGCAACCCACTGGACGTGTTCGATGCCCGCCCGGGGACGTCCATGCTGAAGCTGCACTTTCCCTGGGAAGAGCGGGCCTGGAACTTCTACGCGTTCGGCGTCGTCGAGGATCCCAACACGGCCAGCAATACGCTGCGCACGGTTTCGGGCGGCGCGCGCGCCGAGATCGTCATCGGGGGCGCCGAGATCGGCCTGGACGCGCTCGTGAAGCGCGACACCAAGCCGCGCTTCGGCATCGATTTTTCGTCGGGAATCTGGGATTTCGACGTCTACGCGGACATCGGCATCCGTTCCGGCCAGGACTTCCAGACGCCGGTGGCGATCACGCCCGATCCGGCGACGCAGGCGATCTGCCAGGTCGACGTCGACGACCCGGGCAAGGGACGATCCACCGTCGACCCGCTGTCATCGCACTACCAGCTGAACACCCTGTCGGGCGTGAAGACGCAATCGGTGTTCGGGATCAACTGGTCGCACCGCTACAACGACAACGACATGTTCGTGATCGGCGCCGAGTACTTCTACAACCAGCCCGGCGTCTCCGATCCGCACCTTTACCCTGGCCTGCTGTTCAACACGGCGAACACGCCGATGTTGAACTTCTTTTACATCGGCCGGCACTACGCCGCGCTGTTCGCGTCGTTCCCGGCGCCGTACTCGTGGAACTACACGACCTTCACGCTGTCGACGCTGGGGAACCTCTCCGATCAGTCATTCGTTTCGCGCGTCGACTACTCGGTCACGCTGCTGACCCACCTGACGCTCGAGGCATTCGTCGGCGTCCACTACGGCACGACCGGCGGCGAGTTCCGGGCCGGCTTCGACATCCCCGGCCAGACGCTGGGCACGCCCACCACGACGGCGAACGGCGACCCCGCGCTGATGTGCAACTTCCTTCCCGAGCAGAAGTTCAGCCCGGTGCTGCTCGACCTCGGCGTCGCGCTGCGAATGAAGATCTGACGCGCCCGCCACGCCGGGCGCGAAGAGTGGGGGCTATTCCTCGGGCGGCTTCTGCGGGCCGCGCCCGGGTCCGCGCATCGGCGAGCCGCCCCAGCTGGTGCGGCGCTTGCGCGGTGGCGTGACGGGACCCGCCGCGGCGCGCGCCGCTTTCTCCGCCGCCTCGCGCGCCGCTTGCGCCGCCACGATCGCCGCTCGCTTGTCTTCAGCTTTTCCCACCGGTTCTCTCCTCTCGCATTCCATTGCGTGGTTTCGCAAACGGATGATCCTGGACGATGCGCACGGACGTCCGCGTGAGCCGTTCGATCGCGCGCAGAGCGGAACGTTCCTCGCGGTCGCAGAATGACAGCGCGACACCCGACGCCCCGGCGCGCGCCGTGCGGCCGATGCGGTGGACGTAGCTCTCCGGCTCCGCCGGCAGCTCGTAGTTGATGACGTGGGTGACGCCCGCGACGTCGATGCCGCGCGCCGCGATGTCGGTCGCGACCAGCACGCGGATGCCGCCGCGCTTGAACGCCTCGAGCGCACGCTGGCGCGCGCCCTGCGACTTGTTGCCGTGAATCGCGTCGGCGCGGACGCCGTTCCGATCCAGCTCCTCCGCGACCTTGTTCGCGCCGCGCTTCGTTCGCGTGAACACCAGCACGCGCGTCATCTTCGGATCGCGCAGCACCTCGCGCAGCAAGGCGCGCTTGTCGCCGCGCTCCACGTGCAAGACCCACTGCGAGATCTGCTCGACCGTGCTCGAAACCGGGGCGACCGCGACATTTACCGGATCGACGAGGATGCTGTGGGCCAGCTGCGCGATCTCCCGCGGCATCGTCGCCGAGAACATCAGGTTCTGCCGTCGTCGCGGCAACGCGGCGACGATGCGACGGATCGGGTCGATGAAGCCCATGTCCAGCATCCGATCGGCCTCGTCGAGCACGAGGATCTCGCACGCCTCGAAGCGCGCGTGCCCCTGCCCCATCAGATCGATGAGGCGGCCGGGCGTCGCCACCACGATGTCCACGTTGTGCCGCAGCGCCTGGACCTGCGGTCCCTGGCCGACGCCGCCGAAGATCACGGCGCACTTACTGGCGACGTTGGCGCCGTAGTCGGCGAAGTCGTCGGCGATCTGCGTCGCGAGCTCGCGGGTCGGCGTCAACACCAGCACGCGCGGGCCCCGCCCGGGCCGCCGCGGATGGCGCGCCAGCCGGTCCAGGATCGGCAGCGCGAACGCTGCGGTCTTGCCCGTGCCGGTCTGCGCGGTGCCGAGCATGTCGCGGCCGGCCAGCAGGTGCGGGATCGCCTCCGCCTGGATCGGCGTCGGCTTCACGTATCCGGCGGCGGCGACTGCGCGCTGCAGCGGATCGATCAGGCCCAGCGTTGCGAAGGAGGCAGGCCCCGGTTGGGGTGAGGGAACAAACGATGTCGTCATGTGAACGGAATCTCTCTTTCGTCCGCGGCAGCGTCTCGGTCGCGCCGCCGTCGCAAAATGCGACGGGTGCCGATGAAAGCCGCGGTCTTGGTCTAGTTGGGGTGGGTGGCTGTCCGTGCGAAAACCGTTCAGACAGCGACGCCGCCAACCGGTCCCGGCGCTCTTCCGCGACTGGCGCGGAGGCAGGACGAACTCTCTATCGATGCCCAACACTGCGCGACGCCGACCCAAAAGTCAAGCACGACGCGCAGTTACCTTTCGTTACAGGCCTTCGGTCGAGCGGCGGCTAGGCGCCCTTTTTCGGCCGCGGGATCCGGTAAGCATCCAGCTTCGACACGAAGGTGCGGCGCGGAATGCCGAGCATCTTCGCCGCGCGGCTCTGGTTGCCCGCGCACGCCGCGAGCGCCTCGATGATCCGATCGCGCTCGCTGCGCGCCGGGCCGGCGCCGGAGGTCGTCAGCTTCTGGCTTTCGGTCAGCGGCCGTTCCAGCGGCATGTGCTGCGGTTCCAGCATCGGCCCCTCGCACAGCAGCACCGCCCGCTCGATGACGTTCTTCAGCTCGCGGATGTTGCCGGGCCAGCCATACGCCTCCAGGTGAGCCACGCTCGCGGGCGGCAGCAGCGGCGGTTGCCGCCCGAGGTCGCGGCAGATCTGGCGCAGGAACGTCTCCGCCAGCGGGCGAATCTCCTCCAGCCGCGATCGCAGCGGTGGGATTGTCAGCGTGATTCCGTTCAACCGGTAGTAGAGGTCGGCGCGGAACGCGCCGCGCGCGACCTCGGCCTCGAGATCCCGGTTGGTGGCGGCGATGAAGCGCACGTCGATGCGGTGCGGGCGCACGCTGCCCAGGCGGGCCACCTCGCGCGTCTCGATCACGCGCAGTAACTTCGCCTGCGTCGACAGCGGCAGCTCGCCGACCTCGTCGAGGAACAGCGTGCCGCGCGCCGCCGTCTCCAGCAGGCCCAGCTTCGCCTGGACCGCGCCCGTGAACGCGCCGCGCTCGTGGCCGAACAGCTCGCTCTCCAGCAGCGTCTCGGACAGCGCCGCGCAGTTCAGGCAGACGTAGGGCCCGCCCCGCCGCGGCGACGCCCGGTGAACGGTCTCGGCGAGCAGCTCCTTGCCGACGCCGGTCTCGCCCGTGATGAGCACGTTGATGGTGCCGGCCGCGGCCCGCTCCGCCAGCTCGTGCACCCGCCGCATCGCCTCGCCCGCGCGCGGCGGCGGCGCCCCCGGCAGCGTGATCGGCAGCCCCTCATCGCGCAGCGTCTCGGGGCGAATCAGATCGGCCTGCGCGGAGCGCCGCTGGACGATCAGCACGGACGATCCGATCTGGATCGTCTCGCCGACCGCGATGCGGACCCGCTCGCCCGGTTTGACGACGCGGTCCTTCACGCGGGTCCCGTTCACGCTGCCGACGTCCTCGAGGTACATCGCCTCGCCGACGTGCAAGCAGGCGTGCGTGCGCGACGCCAGCGGATCGTCGACCCGCACCGCGTTCGTCTCGCCCCGGCCGATCGTCAGCGCGCCCGACGCCGGAAGGTCGTAGGTCGCGTAGGCGTCCCGCCCGACCACCAGCAGGAAGGTGCCGGCGACGTCGCTGGCGCCTTCGGTCTCCTGCGACTTGGCGGTTTCCCTCACGGCCACAGCGGGCGAGTATGCGGACGGAAGGCCGGTGGCGGCAAGGTGCTTGCTCAACTTGTGCAAAACGGCACAACTCGCGCACAAGTCGTCCCAGTGATTTCCAAAGAATATAGGTACTTACGATGGCACATCGGTTGCGTAAACGACGCGCCAAATGCAAACCACGGAAGAACGGGTCTCTGACTACGAAGGTGTCCTTTTTGCGCGGGCGATGCGGCTGGCGCGCAGCCACTCGGACGCCTGGGACCTGGTGCAGGACACCTACGAGCGGGCGCTGCGCGGTCAGGCGTCCTTCCAGCCGGGTACCAACCTGCGTCTCTGGCTGATGACCATCATGTACAACCTGTTCCTCGACCGCTGCCGGAAGCAGACGCGCGAGCCGCGGGTGATCGCGATCGACGAGGGCGACATCCCCAACCCCGAGGCCGAGTCGCCCGAGCCGTGGGAGAGCATCACGCCCGAGCAGGTGCACGCCGCGGTCGCCGATCTGGAAGGTCCCTTCCGCGAGGTCTACGAGCTGCGGCTGATCAGCAACTGCAGCTACGACGAGATCGCCGACAAGCTGACGATTCCGCGTTCGACTGTCGGCACGCGCCTGCTGCGGGCGCGCCAGAAGCTGAAGAGCCGCCTGCTCGACCTGGCCGCTTAAATGCGGTCGCCGTCGGTGTTGTAGAGAACCGGCGCCGGCAGGCCCAGCTCGCGTAGCCCGGGCTCGATGGCCGCCCTATCGCCGACGATCGCGATGCAGGCCGCCTCCGGATCGACGTAGCGGACGGCCAGCGCGCGCAGATCGTCGGCGGTCGTGCGTTGCAGGGCCGCCACGAAGCGCATCGGCTCGTCGAGCGGCAGGCCGTAAAGGCCCAGCTCGCCGAACGTGGTGGCCATCCCGCCCGTCGTCGCCAGGCCTTCCGCCACGCGCATCAGCAGCGTCGCGTGGGCCTTGGCATGCTCGTCGGTGGTGATCGGGCGCTCGCGCAGGCCGGCGAGCTCGCCCAGCATCTCGCGCACCGCGGGCGCCGTCGATTCGACGAACACGGCGGCGCGCGCGGCGAAGGCTCCCGCCTGTCGCAGGAACGAGAAGCTGGATGCGGCGCCGTACGTGAACCCGTTCTTCTCGCGCAGGTTGAAGTTCAGGCGGCTGGTGAAGCTGCCGCCCAGGATCGCGTTGAGCATCGACAGGCCCGGCCGATCGGGCGAGAAGCGATCGATCCCCGGCGCGACCAGGCGGACGATGCTCTGGGGCGCGCTCGGGCGATCGACGATGACCAGGCGTGGTCGCGCGGGC
>Ga0310810_10010071_pt1 | contig 10990 bp, 9 predicted proteins | sample NCmetagenome_FD_207641 | JGI IMG/M metagenome (GOLD analysis project Ga0310810, IMG submission 207641) | Soil microbial communities from experimental microcosm in Duke University, North Carolina, United States - NC | ecosystem: Engineered > Artificial ecosystem > Soil microcosm > Unclassified ... | reverse complement strand
ACATCGAGTCGTTTATTTGTAGCGGCGATCAATCTGACGTCCACCGTAATCGAGGTGCCACTACCGACAGGTTCAAAGCGTTGTTCTTCGAGAACTCGCAGAACCTTCGCCTGAACCTTTGGACTCATGTCTCCCACTTCGTCCAAAAAGATCGTCGCGCCGTCGGCCAATTCAAACTTCCCTTTCTTTGCCGCAGTCGCTCCGGTAAACGCGCCCTTAACATGACCAAAGAGCTCCGACTCGATTAACTCTTCAGGAATCGCCGCGGAGTTGACTTCAACAAACGGCGCACCTGCGCGCCTTGATTCTGAATGAATCGCATGGGCCACAAGTTCTTTTCCTGTACCCGACTCTCCGTAGATCAGGATTCGTCCATCCGTTGGCGCGACAATTGAGATCTGCTTTCGCAATGCACGCATCGCCACTGACTCGCCGACCATCGTGTATTCCCGGGCGAGCGCCGCTGCCATGTCTGCATTGATTCGTTCCAGTCGTTGTTGTCGTAAAGCATTGCGAACCGTCAGTATTGTTTTCTCAATTGACAGAGGCTTCTCGATGAAATCGAAAGCGCCAAGCTTTGTGGCCCTGACAGCGGTCTCGACGTTTCCATGACCTGAAATAATGACAACGGCGGCTTCCGATCCGAGAGCTCGAAGTTGTTTCAACGTTTCCAATCCATCGATCCCCGGCAACCAGACGTCGAGCAAAATACAGCCATACGCTCTTCGCCCCAACGCCTTCAAACAATCCTCCCCTGACGGGACGGCATCGGCGACGAAACCTTCGTCTTCCATGACCGCACGCAACGTATCGCGAATGCCGCGTTCGTCATCAACTATGAGAATCGAATCCATCTAGTTATTTCAGATTGAAGATTTCAGATTTCAGATTTAGGTTGTTGCAGGGAGTTCGATAATAAACCTGGCGCCAGTTGGATGATTCTTCTCGGCGCGAATTCGCCCGTGGTGTTCCAGGATTATTCGTTGAACGATTGCTAGCCCTAAACCAGTTCCGCTGTCTCTGCGGGAGAAATATGGCTGAAACAGTCGCTTGAAATCGTTAGGTGCTATTCCGTGTCCGGTGTCAGCCACTTCTGCGACAAGCAAACTCCGCTCAGTATCGTGGTAGGTAACGATGGTAATCCGCTTCTCGTTTTCTCCACGGACTAAGGCATTGAGCGCGTTATCAATCAGGTTCACAAACACTCGCTTGATTTGCTCCACATCGAGCATCGCGGCAGGTAATTCCGGTGACAAGTGTGCAGAGATCGTAGCGTCGTCGAGCCGTTCCTCGTAGAGTCCGATAGCCTGAGTTATCACCTCGTTGAGATTCGAACTTTCGAGTTGAATTGCTGGTAGTCTCGCAAAACGCGAAAATTCGTCAACCATCGCTTTCAGACCGGCGACTTCCCTGCTGATCGTCTCTGTGCATTCCGCAATAACAGCGCCCACCTTATCGACTTCAACCGACTCCTCTTGCGGATGGTTTCCGTTCTGACCGTTCGCGGACGCAACGCGTTTATAGTTCTTGGCAATCCGTTCCGCCGAAAGTTGAATCGGCGTCAAAGGGTTCTTAATCTCATGGGCCATGCGCCGCGCAACTTCGCTCCAGGCCGCTACTCGCTGTGCTGCAAGCAACTCAGATAAGTCCTCGATGACGAGAACCGCGCCCCGGCCGGAAAATAGGGAATTAGTTAACGCGGTAGCTGTCATCGCCACTGGTAACGGTCCAGCTCCATTACCGCCACTTTCCAGTTGTGTCTGTTCCGCCGCATGTCCTGCACGTCTCGCGCGTCTCAATAAACGACTAATCACTAACCAATCTTCGGGTCCGATCACTTCACTAAATAATCTGCCGCTATCTGGTCGATTCTCCAAACCAAGCATTCGAGCGGCGGACGCGTTGAGCGTTGTTATGCGATCGGCATCGTCGATGGAGACGACACCGGTTGAAAGTGATTGCAAGACCGTTTCGATATAGTTTCGCCGCTCCAGCAACGCCAGGTTTTTCTCGCGTAGTTCTTCGGCGCCTGCTTCTATGCTTTTTCGATTCTCCTCGAGTTCGCTTGTCATTTGATTAAACGACTCAGCAAGCATAGCCAGCTCGTCATCAGCGACGGTGTGAACCCGATGTGATAAATGACCGCGGGCGATCTCTTTTGACGCTTCCGCAAGTGCCTTGATCGGAGTGGCAATACCGCGCGCGAGGTAAATAGCTACCCAGCTCGAAACAAAAAATAGAATCAACGTCATCAAGCCCAACGTTGACAGACCCAACATTCGAATACGGCGCTGCTTCCGAACCAGATCGCGATACCCCTGTTCAGAAGCTGACATCATTTGATCCAAATCGTTATCAGCGCGTTTAGGGGGCGCGACGATCAGCGTCTGCGATTCGTTTAGAGGAACTCCGACAACATCGAAGTCCTTGCCGTCAGCAAAGGCATTGCCCGTGGGAGCATTCGCTTTACGTGCTTCGGCAAATAATTCGTCCAGTCGCTCGACATCACTTGAAGAGAGATTCGCTCGTCGCTTGAGTTGAATTGTGCCGTCTCTCGAGACGATTTCAACACCGGCTAATTCTCCCGAAGACACCAGCTGATCTACGGCCGCTTGTTGCTCGATGGGGGACTTGTGACCTAGCAGCGTTACCAGCAATGACGAGATGTCCTGCAGGTTTCGCGCCTGAATGTCGATAGTCTGACGACGGACTGAACTCGCTTGCTGAAGGATCACCTCTGGATAGAACCACTTCTCAAGTGATCGATTAAGAAACAGGTACGAGAAGACCGCCATCGCTGTGATGGGAAGGAAGCTGATCGAGATGAAATAGACCAGCAAACGAGTCCTAAGCTTTGAACCGAGCTGACGCTCTGCCCTTTCGCGTCGCAACTTCAGGATGTTGCGAACGAATATAAAGGAGAAGACTACAAAGCCGACGAAATTCAGCGTCGATAGGGCGTACAGAACAATCGCATCAGAAGGCGTGTCGGGCGTTACAACCGTCCAGAGCCACAGTTGCTGCGAAACAATAATTGATAGGAGAAGAGCGACCGTGATGCCCAGAGCCCAAAGCAGTAAACGACGCCGGCGACGCCGACGTTGCTTGAACTCAGGACTCAGGTTTTCTGGGTCGAAACTCATGAAATGTGTGGAAAGTTTAGCATAGGCGATTGAACACCACCGGCTCCACGTGTCCGATATGCTTCTGTCTTGTCGTGACGAGACCAACGAGGCGCCGAAGATTTAGAGCTTTTGAAAACTCGGCGCATGGTTGGTTGCGTCACGACAAGCTAAAGCATATCGGACACTAGAAGCCAACTTCGGTTAGAATGCGAGGCCCATCAACATGACCCTGCGCACCCCTTTCATTAATGACGCGGGCCGACTACGAAGCGGCTGGCGAATAGTAATTTTCATCTTTGTATTTCTGAGCGGTATCAAGATTTCCGACCTGCTGGTGCTACGGCTCAACTGGGGTGGCATTCCTCATGGCTATCAACTGCTAGACCTTTTCGCACGTATTTTTCTTTTGCTCTCATCATTAGTCGCCGGCTATTTGTGCTTACGCATCATCGAAGATCTTCCCTGGCGATCGCTTGGTCTAGCATTCACGTCGCGGTGGTTTTACGACCTGGTGGTCGGCTCCGTCATAGGTGTACTTTCCCTCTCTTTGGCCGTCGCAATTGCCGCAGCAGCAGGTGGCCTAAGGTTTACCTTCAGCACCGCTGACGTGTTCTGGCCAACAGTCCGAGCTGTCGTCGGAACCGCCGTGGTCTTCATAATTGCCGCACTTGCTGAAGAGGCAGTATTCAGGGGTTATCCACTGCAAACTCTCACAAGGGCAAGATTAGCGTGGCTCGGAGTTCTGCTAACGTCAGTGCCCTTTGCTTTGGCACACTTCTGGAATCCAAACATCGTGCGCGGTGTGACTTTTGCCAATACCGCTCTGGCTGGTGTGTGGCTCGCCGTCGCCTACCTCCGAACGCGCAATCTTTGGTTCCCGCTGGGCGTTCACTGGGGCTGGAATTGGGCACTCGGTTCGATTTTTGGTCTGCCCGTCAGTGGTCTTACGTTGCTCTCTCACCCATTGATGTACGGAAAAGACTTCGGACCCAGATGGTTGACCGGCGGAAATTACGGGGTCGAAGGTGGCGTTGCAGGAACGCTGGCAATTGTCGCGTCGATATTGTTCCTATGGCGAACAAAAATCATTTCGGCAGATCCGGAATTGTTGAAGTTAACTTCCCAGGAAAACCCTGTCCGAGGAGCTTTGTCCGACGAACTTTAGGAGCTCTGATCAAGTCCGATCTAAGCGTGAATTAGAACGGCGAGCGAAGCGACCGATTGACTTCAGCAACCAATAAGCGAGGGGCAAATCGGTCGCTTCGCTCGCCGTTCTAATTCGCCTTAGAGCCGACTTAATAAGAGTTTCCTTTAGTTTGTCGTGCGTTGTTAAGTGGCCGCTTGAGATTCGCAGTGCTTGAATCCTACCGACGACAAACTAAAAAGTTCGTCGGACAAGTTAACAATCTCCGTCCCTCTCCCGTCTTAATCGGTGTCAAAACGCTGATCGAAAACGAGCGTCAACCGATCTTCCTAAGCGTTTTGACGTTTCAAGGAGTTCAGCCGGCACCGTGAACCGCATTGAGGCGACGAATGTTCGAGCTTGAAGCGACAGCAGACATGCTTTTACCGACCCCGCAAGCGAAAGCATCGACTGATACGCCCGAGACCAGGATCGAAATAGTACTGGTGAAAGCTGTGCTCGCGGGAGATCGCGACTCTTTCGGCCGGCTTTACGAACTGTACGCTCCCATGGTTCACGGCATCTTGCTGGCTCGTATTCCGCGCAGTGAAGTAGACGATCTCGTACAGGACATCTTTCTTCACGCTTTTCGAAAGCTTCACACGTTGCGCGATTGGGCAGCTTTTGGACCCTGGATAGCGATGATTGCCCGTAATCGGGCGATGGACTTCTACCGGCGTACCAAAGAGACAGTCGAGGTTACGGAAGATCTGCAAAGTATGGATATGCAGACGTCGAGGGCGAATGAAATTCTTGAGTTAATACGCGCTTTGCCCGAAGCGTATCGAGAGACTTTGATTTTGCGACTTGTCGAAGGCATGACTGGCCCGGAGATAGCGGCCCGAACTGGATTAACTCCTGCTTCGGTTCGAGTGAATCTTCATAGAGGAATGAAACAGTTACGGAAAAAGCTCGGTTATGCGGAGGGCTTATGAACGAAGAGTACTTGTGGGACAAGAGCGGTGAACCAGATCCAGAGATACAACAACTGGAGCAGATCCTGGGAGCGTTACGTCATCAACCAAAACCTTTGGATCTGAGTGATGAAGTTCAACCGCGTTCTCGCAATCGGTATCTGCCGCTGATCGCGATTGCAGCGACGTTGCTTATTGCGATGATCGCTGGTGCGCTTTGGTTGCGGGTAAGAAGCAAGACGGTCCCACAACTCAATAACGTGCGGATTGAGTCGCCAAAGCGTCAGCAAGATATTCCAAATATCGATGACAAGAAGACAAACGACATCCTTGCAACTGTTCCTGGTAAACCCAATCGTGAGCCCCGACCAAAAGTAAAGGAAGTCAAACACTCCCGAACTCTGGAAGCGTCCAACATGACCGCAGTCGAACGCCAGCAAGCATTGGAAGCGAAAGAACAACTAATGATTGCGCTGCGCCTTACCAGTGAAAAACTGAATCTCGCGCACCGAAAAGCCCAGGGAGCATCAGAAAACCAAATTCGCAATCAACATAAAGTAGGATGAATGGAGCAAGTATGAAATTACTCTTCCACAGAATAACGAGAGCCTTACTCATATCCGCGTTGTTTGTGATCGCAGCAACGATCACAACCCACGCTCAGGATCCGAGGATCCGCCTGGCTCATCTCGATCACCTCGCGACGAAAGCGTCTGAAACAGTCGACGTAAATATCGACGAGCGCTTGATTCAACTAGCTGCAAAACTCTTCAACGACAAAGATGAAGATGAGGCAAAAATCAAGAAGCTGGTGAATGGTCTCAAGGGGATCTACGTCAAGAGCTTCGAGTTCGACGATGAGAACGCGTACTCCCCAGCTGATGTGGATTCCATCCGCTCACAGTTGAAGGAGCCAGCCTGGAGTCGCCTCGTCAACGTCACAAGCAAACGGGATGGAATCGTTGAGGTTTACCTCGCATTGAACGGACCAGACGTTCTTGGACTCGCAGTCTTAAGCGCAGAACCGAAAGAACTAACCATAGTGAACATCGTTGGTCCAGTGGATCTGGAGAAGCTGGCCAAACTCGAAGGCAATCTGGGTATTCCTGACCTGGGTATCCAGCCTGGCAAACACAAGACAAAGAACGAGCAGTGAGGTTTGTCAATGAAACGCTCTGCAACCAGAAAGCTCGTAATCGGACTCCTCGCCGTAACGCTATGGTCGACCATCTCGTTCGCGAAAGGCGACGACTTCAACTCCGTCGTGAAAATGATCGAGGAGTTTTACAACGTCAAGCACGAAGGTCTTCCCTTCCTTGCAAAGGCCGCGATGAAGGCGGTCGGTGTTGGAGCAAAGATCAAGGGGGGCGACGCCAAACGATTTGCAGAAGCCGGCAGCATTAAGTTAGCCACATTTGAGAATCAAGAGTTCAAAGGCGACTTCATTAAGTTTCGTCAAGTACTAAACGATTCTCTAACTCAGACATGGATGCCGTTGATTCAGACTCTGGCAGCTCCCGATCACGAACAGTGTTACATCTTTGTCAGAGAGAACGGCGACAAATTCAGGGTGCTGGTTGTGACGATCGAACCACACGACGCGACCGTTGTGCAGGCAACCGTGTCGCCAAAAAACCTGGCCTTACTGATGAAGGATCCTGAAGAAGGTGCAAAGGCAATAACTCAGGAAGCAACGATCGTTGATCAGGAATAAGGTGAAGCTCATGGAATCTCGACAACTCAACTCGATGCAGACATCGACGCAAGGGCGTAAAGCCATGGACACAACTCGACTACACCGCTCTCTCAATAACGGGTCAAGTCCATCACAACCGTTGTTCTGTGGCTTTTCGCCTTTGCGTCTGTGTCTGACGATCCTTCTTGTCGGCTTGTCATGTGTCTCAGCAATGGGACAGGAAGTTGAAGACACGATTCGCATCAAGACGCGGGTTGTTTTTCTTGACGCTCTCGTCAAAGACAAAAAGACCAATCTGCCGATTTCGACTCTTGCGCAGGAAAATTTCGAAGTACTGGACAACGGCAAGACACGACCTATCTCTTACTTCACACGCGAAGGACAAGCACGAAAACCGTTGGCTTTAATCCTCATCCTCGATTTACGCAACGACGGCGCGGGACGATTTCTCAAGAAGCCCGAAATCATCAAGGCGATGGAAGAGCAACTGGCCAAACTTCCTGCCGGAGATGAAGTAGCGATTATGGCAATGGACACTAATGAAGATGAAAAGCGAATTTGGGTGACACAATTCACGAACGAGCGAAACAAAATTGCCGAGGCGCTCGCGAAAATCCAAGCGATGTGTGCCTCAGATCCGGAGAACCCAGGCGAGCACGCTGCTCAAGATAAGCAGACAGCTGCGACGAACGAACAAGCAGCGAAAGAGATCAAGGAAGCTGCTGATTCGAAAGATCCTTCGACAGATCCGAAGGCGATAGTTTCGACCGAAGTTATCAAAGGAAAGAACGGAACGTTGACGCGCAGAATCAGACGCGATGGCAGTAGTGACATAACACGAACGAACAAGAAAGGTAACGTGACGATCGAGATGGACGATATTTACGATATGGCATCTGCGATACAAGATGCCTCTCAGCAGGCGCAAGTGATGCGCCCTAACTCCCAGCTATCGATCGTCTGGATATCGGATGGGATTGCTCCAATCTTCTTTGAGGATCGTGAGGCAAGCGAACAAGCATTGATTCGTAGCAATGTCATCTTCAACTCGCTTACGGTTGAGCTTCGCACGCTGTTTAAGTTTTTGATGCCGATCGGCAAACCGATTGCTGGTTGGATGGGAATTAGTCTTTACGGGAGTGCCAAGTATCTCGCTCAACAGTCTGGTGGCGAAGCAGTCAAGGTCGGGAGTCCAAAAGACTACGGCACAGGTCTGGCACGGATCATCGCCAATCTTACAGCGCGCTACAGTCTTGGTTTCGCCCTGGCAGAAGATGAAATGGACGACGGGAAAATACACTCGCTCGAAGTGCGGGTGAAAGCGAAAGACGAAAAAGGAAAGAGCCGAAAACTATTGGTGAGTTCGCGGCAGGGTTATTACATGTCGAGTGTTGCCCCGAAGGATACGGCAGCAAAGGCGTCAAACTAGAGAGGCCACAAATAAACACGGATTACACAGATTTCTGATCTGTGCAATCCGTGTTCGTCTGTGGCTAATTTTATCGCTCGTCAATTGGAACGTAATTCACGTTGCGTGGGCCAACGTATTCAGCACGAGGTCGGATCAACTTATTGTCGGCATACTGCTCGAGGATGTGTGCAGTCCAACCCGTGATGCGACTGACTGCGAAGATCGGGGTGAAGAGATCCAGCGGAATGTCCATCATGTAGTACGTTGATGCGGAAAAGAAATCGACGTTTGGATAGAGTCCCTTTTCGCGCATCATCACTTCTTCTACTTTGCGCGACATTTCGTACCACTTGGTGTTTCCAGCGCGCTCACCCATCTCCTTCGAAAACTTTCGCAGGTGTGTAGCACGCGGATCCTCCGTCTTGTAAACAGCATGACCAAAACCCATCATCTTCCGCTTTTCAGCTAACGCCTTTTTCACATAGGCCTCAACGTTGTCCAACTCACCAATTTCGAGCAACGTCTTCATTACGGCGGTATTCGCGCCGCCATGTAGTGGACCTGATAACGCACCAATCGCCGCAACCACGGAGGCATAAACCGTGGCCAATGTTCCGGCCACCACGCGAGCCGTAAACGTCGAAGCATTTAGCTCGTGATCTGCGTGCAAAATGAGGCAAACGTCGAACAGTTTTGCATCGTGTTCAGAGGGCATTTCGCCCTTGAGCATATAAAGAAAGTTGGTTGCGACATTGGCGTTCCGCAAAGGATCAATGGGATCTTTGCCATTCCGAATACGATCGACTGCGGCCACGAGCGTTGCGAATTGACCGGTGAGTTTAGTTGCAATCTCTCGACTGTTAGCGTTCGAGATGTCGCGCGCGGTTTTATCGTACGACTCAAGCGCTGACACAGCGGTGCGCAACGTGTCAATTGGATCTGAATCACGCGGAATCTGCTTAATCACATCAAACACTTCGCGGGGTACTGCGTAGGTTTCGCCGAACCGTTGCTTCAGCTGATCCAATTCAGTGCGATTCGGTAGCCGTTTGTTCCACAACAGAAAAGCTACTTCTTCAAACGTTGAGTGCGCGGCTAAATCGTGAATGTTGTAACCCTGGTATATCAGTTCGCCTTTGTCACCAACGACGTCGGAAACGGTTGAGGCTCCGACTACAACTCCACGGAGACCGGTCGCTGCGGCAGTAGCACTGGGAGTGTCTTTCACAGTATCTGGCATAAAGTTTCAGTGTGCGGCGAAGATAACAAACAGGTACGATAGAAACAAGCGAGCGCGTGTTAGGGCTGAGTACGAAAGGCTGTTAGCCTGTCGTTGCGTCCGAGCAGAGCCTTTCAGAATTAAACAGCGAACGGAAACCGCGACAGGCTAACAGCCTGTCGTACTCAGAGCGACCCATCAACCATCAAATTCAACTGCGACTGAATCACCGCGCTTGGCCTTTAACATTTTCGCTGCGGATCGATTCCGTGCGGAGATTTCGAGGAAACCGGCACTCCCCCAAAGCGCAAATAGCTTGTGACCGTGTCCTTCTGAATAGGAACTCTGCACTGATTGAGTTTTCCTTCCATTCACCAATAACACCACCCTCTGTTCTTCCAGTCCGTTGAAAGACTGACGATCAAGATTAGTCACGCAGTTCCCGAAACGATCGATGTGAATAATCCGTCCTTTTAACTTCCCTTTTTTGGTGACCTCAGGTGTCAGGGCTTTGAGCCGAACTTCATCTCGAATCTCCTGCCCAAACGATTCGAGCAAGACTCCGCGGGACAGCTCAGCAGCAACGGGGGCAAAGACGTCACGTCCATGAAATGTCTTACTGACCGGATGTCGAAAATATTCTTCGGCAGTTATGTGGATGATTCGACGATTCGTCTCCTGGTCAAAAATGTAGCTGAAGATTCCGTTATCTGGTCCAACAAAGAAGTAGTTTCCTGCTTTCGCTAGGATCGGGCGACGAGATGAACCAACGCCAGGATCAACGACGGCAAGGTGAATCGTTCCGTCCTGAAAGGAGCGATAACAGGCAAGCAACGTAAACGCAGCCTCCTCGATATCGTGTGGCGAAATCTGATGACTGATGTCGATGATGTGGGCGGTGGGATTGATCGAAAGGATCACGCCTCTAACTGCTCCGACGTAGTAGTCAGATGTTCCGAAGTCAGTAAGCAGGGTGATCTGTCCGGAAGTAGAAACAGGGAGACGGCCAGACCGTACTCCCTGTTTAGTTCCCCTTGAAGACTCTTTTGGATCGTTCACAGAGCGCCTGTGTCGGTCGAAGTGCGAATTTTCAACTGCTGACCTTGCTCAAGTCGGATATCTTTTCCTCGCTGAGTCATGGTTCCAGCAGTTCCGGCACCACCACCGATGATGGCACCAATCGCAGCTCCTTTTCCTCCACCTGCAATGGCACCGATGATCGCACCCACACCCGATGCAGCTCCAATTTTCGCAGCATCGTCCTTAGTGGAATCCTGACCACGAACTCCGCCTTCCGGATCAACATCGGCACGAATATCAGAGTTTAGCGGCACTACTTCCATTAGCTCCGCATGAAGAGTAGCCGTGCGGTTGTCGGGAGTGCGAATTTGATCAAACGACAATTGCAGTTCGGCGACACCCTTTACTTTGCCGGGCCGCTT
>Ga0310810_10010070_pt1 | contig 10990 bp, 10 predicted proteins | sample NCmetagenome_FD_207641 | JGI IMG/M metagenome (GOLD analysis project Ga0310810, IMG submission 207641) | Soil microbial communities from experimental microcosm in Duke University, North Carolina, United States - NC | ecosystem: Engineered > Artificial ecosystem > Soil microcosm > Unclassified ... | reverse complement strand
ATTTCGATGCCGCATCGCGCGCCTGCTGAATCCCGAACTGATAGTCGAACACCGCCTTGCCGAGCGCCGCTGTCGACGACAGCCCCGGTACTTCGAGCAGCGCGCCGTCGGGGCGGGCAAGTTCGGCCTTGACGAACCCGCGCGGATCGGAAGCAGCATTGACGAAATCGCCCGATGCGCCGCCACGCGCGCCAAATCCGAACCGATTGAGCGCAACCAGCGCGGCTTGCGAATCGCGGGCCATCGGATTTCCCTCGGGCTGGGCTCGGTATATGATTTGCGCGAGATGATAACGCCATTGAGAATGAACCCCGAATGAAAAACCCGGTCGAAAAGCCGCGCAAATCATGACAAATCGGTTAGAAATTCCGCCCTCGCGCCGCCTTGCCTGCGCCGGCTGCGGCACCGAGTTCACCTGCAGCCTGTCGGGACCATGCTGGTGCGCCGAGGAGGATTTCCGCATGCCGATGCCATCGGATGACGGCGACTGCCTGTGCCCGGATTGCCTGCGCAAGGCCGCGGCGCGCGCCGCGGGTGTGGCCGCGACGTGACCGACCTATGGGACGTCCGGGCGGTCCTGCTCGACATGGACGGAACGCTGCTCGACACCGAGCGGGTCTATTTCGACAGCCTCGTCGGTGCGCTCAATGCGTTCGGCTATAGCGACGACGTCGAGGCGCTGTGCCACGCGATGGCCGGTCTTCCCGAGCCGGACTGCGAGGCCATGCTGCTCGCACGCTATGGCGAAAACTTTCCGCTCCCCGCGATCAACAGGGCTTCCGTCGCACGGCGCAACGCGACGGTCGCCGCAGGCTTGGCGTTGAAGCGCGGTGCCATCGAACTGCTGGACGCGCTGCGGGGCGCCGAATGCCCGATGGCGATCGTGACCTCGTCGTCGCGACGGACGGCGGAATCGTATTTGACGCTGGCGGGAATCCGCTCCCGCTTCGAAACCATCCTGACGTGCGACGACGTCAGGCGTGGCAAGCCGAGCCCTGATCTCTATCTGCTGGCGGCGTCGAGGCTCGGCGTGCACCCGGAGTTCTGCGTCGCCATCGAGGATTCCAATCACGGCGTGACGTCGGCGCATGCTGCGGGGACGATCGCGATCATGGTGCCGGACATGCTGCCGCCGACCGAGGAATCGCGCGCGCGATGCGCGGCGGTGGTGGATGATCTCGGCGCGGTGCTCGAGATGCTGCATCGGCGCGGCGGGCTCAAGCGTCGTTCCGAGTAAACCTCTACGGCGGATATCCCGGCGAATTCCGCGCCATACCGTCGAACGCGTCGAGCAGCCGCTGGCGCCAGGCATGGATCGGGTCGCCGCCTTCGAGCAGCCTGAAGGGGCTCACCACGCGCGCCCACTGGAACGGGCCGAACACGATATAGTCGGCGTAGTTCGGCGCTTGGCCGCCGAGATAGGGCTGCGTCTTCAGCGTCAGTCGCAGCGGATCGAGTGATTTGCGAAAGCCTTCGACCGCCTTGTCGCGCCCCGCCATGACCTCTTCCAGCGGCTTGCCGAAGCGCGCCTCGCGCGATTTGCGGAAATAGGCGGCATCCACCGGTTTCAACCCTGTGGGTATGTCGGCGATAATCAGCGGAAATATGCCGGCGATCACGACGACGTCGCCCCACCAGTTCAGCATCCGTGCCATGGCGCGGCCGCCCGCGCCGCCGAACAGCGACGGCCGGTCCGGATAAGTGTCCTCGAGATAGTTGGCGATCGCCCAGGAATCGGCCACCGAAGTGTCGCCGTCGAGCAGCACCGGCACCTTCTCGGACCCGTGCGGCGCGATCGCATCTTTCTCGGTGAAGCACCACGGGATGGTTTCCGCGGAAAACCCCTTATGCGCCAGCGCCATCCGCGTCCGCCAGCAGAACGGGCTGAATGGGCGGGCTTCGTCGGTGCCGACGAGTTCGAAGAGTTTGAGAGTCATGGGGTGATTGTGCGCGAATGGTAGCGACCAGACAAGTGCCGTCATTGCGAGGAGCATAGCGGCGACGCAATCCATACTTCCGTCGCGGCTGGATGGATTGCTTCGCTGCGCTCGCAATGACGGTGACGAGGTCTGCGCGCTCTACCGCACCACCGCCGCGGTCTGGCCGAACAATATCCTGCGCTCTTCCTCGGTGCGATTGACGGGCTGGCCGAAATTCGGGTTGACCTGTTTCGCCAGCGCATAGGCGCGCTCGGTCGCCGGCCTCGCGCGGATGGTCTCCAGCCAGCGCTTCAGATGCGGAAAGTCGTCGATGTTCTGTTCCTGGTTCTTGTAAGGCACGATCCAGGGATAGCTCGCCATGTCGGCGATCGAGTAATCGCCGGCGATGAACTCGCGGTCGGCAAGACGCTTGTTGAGCACGCCGTAGAGCCGGTTGGTCTCGTTCACGTAGCGGTCGATCGCGTATTTGATCTTTTCCTGGGCGTAGTTGCGGAAATGATGATTCTGCCCGGCCATCGGCCCGAGCCCGCCCATCTGCCAGAAAGTCCACTGGATCGCGTCGTAACGGCCGTAGAGATCGGCGGGCAGGAACTTCCCGGTCTTCTCCGCCAGATACAATAGCATCGCGCCCGACTCGAACACCGAGATCGGCTTGCCGCCGCCTTTCGGCTCATGATCGACCATCGCAGGGATTCGGTTGTTCGGGGCGATCGCCAGAAACTCCGGCTTGAACTGTTCGCCCTTGCCGATCTGGACCGGGAAAATCTTGTACTTCAGGCCGGTCTCTTCGAGGAACATCGTGATCTTGTGGCCGTTCGGCGTGGTCCAGTAATGGAGGTCGATCATGGCAACGATCCTGCTGCTGTTTGTGAATGAGGCATCGAAAGGCTGGCATCGCTAAAAGGATGCGGATGCATGAAATGTGGCAGGTCGCGCCGTCAAGTCAATGCCAATGACCTGACGCGCGCGAAAGTGATGACCCTGTGCCGGACGCCGTCCGCCGTGCATTTAGAACGCCAGCGCGCTCGAGCGGGTGAACAACAGCCAGCCGCCATAGAGGATGTAGTAGCCGGCCACCGTGGTAATCAACCGTCCCGCCCAGGTGCGAAACTGCGCGTCGCTCATCGCTTCGAGAATCCGCCGCGCCAGCGTCGTGCCGAGCATCGAGGCCGCGATCGCGACCGCCGCCAGCACCGGATCGAGGCTGGCCGCCTGGTCGATAATGCCGCCGAAATAGATCAGCTTGGTGAAGTGGCTCGCCACCTGGCAGGTTGCTTTCGTCGCCACCACTTCGCGGCGGCCGAAATTGCCGCCGAGGAAGAAGGTGTCCATCAGCGGCCCGGAGACGCCGGTCATCAGCATCAGCCCCATGCACATGAAGCCGTAAAAGCTCCCCTGCCAGACGCTGTCCGGGTTCGGCTTGATGCCGGCCGGCATCAGCCGCGCCATGAACGGCGTCACCCCGAGCAGCAACAGCGCGATCGGCTTGTCCGGCACGTAGCGCATGACCGACCAGAGCCCTAGCGCCAGCGCGCAGCCGATCAGATAGACGAACACCGGCCGCCAGCGGATATGGGCGCGCCACAACAGCGCGCGCCAGCCATTGGACGCCATTTGCGTGATCGCGTGCAGCACCATCGCCGTCGGCAGCGGCATCAGCGTCAACAGCACGCCGATCAGGATCAGCCCGCCGGCCATGCCGAACAGGCCCGACAGGAAGGCGGTCGCGACCATCAGCAGGCCGAGGGCTGCAATCATCAGCGGCGTCATTGCGAATCTCCGATGCGAGGTGTAGCCGCGCTTGGACGGGCCGCGCAAACTGAGTTATCTTGTCCTGGCATCAGTTTTCCTGAGGGTTGAAATTCGCATGCGGCGGCTGCTCTTTCTCAACGGCATCAAGGCGTTCGAGGCCGCCGCCCGCAGCGGCAGTTTTGCCGCCGCCGGCCATGAGCTCAACGTGTCGGCGGCGGCGATCAGCCGGCTGGTGCATCTCTTGGAAGACCGCCTCGGCGTTGCCCTGTTCGAGCGCAAGGCCAATCGCCTGGTCACGACCGCGGCAGGCCGCGCCTATCAGGGCGGGCTGACGCCGATCTTCGATGCGCTGGCAAGCCTCACCGCGCAGGTCACCGCGCCGGCTGGCGTCCGCGTGCTCACCATCGGCGTCGGGCCGACCTTCGCGATGCGCTGGCTGATCCCGCGGCTGGCGGATTTTCGTAAAGAGGAGCCGAACATCGACGTCCGCATCACCACCGGCGGCGCCGCAGCGCCGTTCGGCGACGACTGGAGCTGCGGCATCCAGCTCGGCGACGGCGAATGGCCCGGCCTGATCGCCGAGCCATTATTCGCCGCCGACCTGCTGCCGGTTTGTGCGCCGCGGCTTGCGAACGCGCTCAAGCGGCCCGGCGATCTCAAGGGACCGATGCTGCTGCGGGTGGCGCATTCGCCTGACGATTGGCCGTCCTGGCTGAAAGCCGCCGGCGTCGCCCGCGTCGGCGCGCGCGGGCCGGAGCTGCAATATTACGGCCAGGCGCTGCAGGCCGCGGTCGACGGCCTCGGCGTTGCGATGGGGATCCGCCCCTATATCGACGACGACCTCGCCGCCGGGCGCCTGGTCGCGCCGTTCGGCCTGAGCGTGCCGAAGGGACGCTGGTACCTGGTCTATCGCGACTTCCGCACCGGACAGCGCGATTTTACCGCATTCCGGCGCTGGATCATCCGCGCCGCCACCGGGCCCGCCGCCCGCCGCAAGGGCGCGCGCGATGCCGGCTGAAGCGATCGACACGCTGGTGATCGGCGGCGGCCAGGCCGGACTCGCGATGAGCTACCACCTCAAACAGCGCGGCATCGCGCATCTGGTGCTGGAGCGGGCGCGGGTCGCCGAACGCTGGCGCAGCGAACGCTGGGACGGGCTGAAATTCCAGTTTCCGAACTGGTCGGTGCGGTTGCCGGATTTTCCGTTCCCGCAAAATGCGCCGGACGCGTTTGCGACGTCCGCCGAGATCGTCGCCTTCATCGACGCCTTTGCGGCGTTTGCCGCGGTGCCTATCCGCTGCGGCGTCGAGGTGACGCGGCTCTCGCGCGGCGATGGCGGCTTCATCGCCGAGACCGTGGACGGGACCATTGCAGCCAAAAACGTCGTGGTCGCGACCGGCCCCTATCAGCGCGCCCTGATGCCGGACCTGTTGCGCGATCACGCCGTGTTTCAGGTCCATGCTGTCGGCTACAAAAATCCCGGCCAGCTTCCACCGGGCGCCGTGCTGGTGGTCGGCGCCGGCGCGTCGGGAGCGCAGATCGCCGAAGAGCTCAACCGCGCCGGCCGCCGCGTCCTGCTCGCGGTCGGCCAGCACAACCGGATGCCGCGCCACTACCGCGGACAGGATCTGACCTGGTGGTTCGGCGCGCTGCGCCTGTTCGACATGACGCCGGAGCAACGGCCGCACCGGGTCAATCCCTCGATCACGGGCGCCTATGGCGGCCACACCATCGATTTCCGCCGTTTCGCCGCCGAAGGCATCACGCTGACGGGCAGGATCGTAGCGGCGCGCGACGGCTTGGTCGATATCGCCCCCGGTCTCGCCAAGAGTCTGGCGGACGGAGATGCCTATTACATGACCTTCCTCGACATGCTGGACGCCCATGTCGAACGCCTTGGCCTCAACCTCCCGAGCGACCCCGCCGCGCGGGCGATGCTGGCCGATCCCGCGTGCGTCACCACGCCATTGCAGCGCCTCGACCTCGCCAGGGAGGGCATCGGCGCGGTGATATGGGCCACCGGCTACGGCGTCGATTTCGGCTGGATCGATATTCCGGTCAAGGATATCAGCGGCGAGCCGGTCCATCGCGGCGGCATCACTGCGATACCCGGACTGTATTTCCTCGGCCTGCAATGGCTGTCGAAACTGTATTCCGCCTTCCTGTCGGGCGTCGGCGACGATGCCGCCGTGCTCGCCGAACATATTTCCGCCCGCGGCTGAATTCCGCCGCGCTTGCGCCCTTCCTCCGCCGGAAAAATACGGGGAACTGTGAACCGGTTCACATGGGCTGGCGCCGGCGCGTGGTTCACTGGATCCTGGATCATCCCGGGAGACACGCCATGATTTACGGCGGCTTTGAAATTCAGTCTTTCGAAGCGGGGAGAGGGCTATGGCACGCCAGGATTCAACGAGCCGATCTCGCGCCGGTCGTCATCGATGGCATGTCGTTTCCGACGCTCGAAGTCGGCTTTGCATGGTCCGATCCGGACGCGGCGATCGCCCATGCGAAAGCCTATATCGACCAGAACATGCGGCGCTATGTGACGGTGCAGCCTTCGCACTAACGGGGTCGGAAATGGCCACGCCCATGTCGCAAAGCGAACCCGAGCCGGCGCCGAAACCTTCCAGGCCGGTGATGTCCACTTGCCCGCAATGCAGCGCCGACCTCGCCGTGCTGCGCATCATCCCCGGCCGCGGCGGCGCCGAATACTGGACCATGCGCTGCACCCGATGCGGCGGCATCCATCTCGACATCGTCCAGGCCGCAGCGCCCGTCCCTGCCGCTACGGGCCAGGAATCCGGCGACCTCCACGCTTGAGGATGCGACAGCGTCCCCAAAAGGCCCGATGACGCCCGCCGGAAACCGGCAGGCCAGCGCCATGCGCTTGAACATCTTCGCGACTTGATGCGACCAAGCTATCGTCGGCGCCCGAAATCGCGCCGCAAGGCTTTACCCGACAAGAGTATTGAACTTCCAATGCGATATTCGAGCGACGATCTGCGCGCGGCGGTGAGCGCCGGAATCATCAATCCCGGCCAATTGGAGCCCCTGCTCGCGTTCCTCGCGACGCGTCAGCCCGCCCAACCAGCCGCGTCCGCCGCGAAATTCGATGTCGTGCATCTCTTGTGGTACATGGGCGCGCTGGTCGTGATCACGGCGATGGGCCTGTTCTCGACACTGGCGTTCTCGCAAATGGGTGGCCCGGCGCTGACCGCCACCGCGCTGGTCTATGCCGCGCTGTTTGCCGGCGCCGGACATTATCTCTGGACGGTGCGCAAGCTCACAACCCCCGGCGGCCTCCTGATCGCGGTCGCTGTGTCGATGATCCCGCTCGCGGTTTACGGCGTGCAGGACACCTATGACGCCTGGAACCAGTTCGGCAAACCCGGAACGGTTCGCGACTTCTACGTCTGGGTCAAGGGCAGCTGGATCTTCATGGAACTCGGCACCATCGCCGGCAGCATCGTCGCACTGCGCTTCTACCGCTTTCCCTTCATCGTCTTCATGGCAGCCTTTGCGCTCTGGTTCCTGTCGATGGACATCGTGCCCTGGATCACCGGCCAGCCGATCGGCAACTGGGAGGTCTCGCGCCGCGTCTCCGTGTGGTTCGGTCTCGGCATCATCATCGCGGCCGTCATCGTCAACATGCGGCAGCGTTCTGGCGATTTCGCGTTCTGGCTCTATCTGTTCGGCGTCATGACCTTCTGGGGCGGCATCACCGCGTCATCCTATGGCACCCCGGTCGACAAGGCGCTGTATTGCGCGATGAATTTCGGCTTCATGCTGCTCGCGGCGTTTCTCGGCCGCCGCGTCTTCGCGGTGTTCGGCACCGTCGGCATTGCGTTCTATCTCGGCGATCTCGCCAACAAGGTGTTCAAGGATTCGATGCTGTTCCCGTTCGCGCTGTCGCTGATCGGCATCGGCATCATCGCGTTCGGGCTGTATTACCACCGCCATCAGGCCGCCATCAGCAGCTGGGTGGAGCGGCATTTGCCGGAAGCGCTGAAGCGGCTGCGGCCCGCCAATGCGGTGGGGTGACAGCTGCTGCCAAAACGAACTTGGCTCTTTTCCGGACGCCGCCGCGGCCCCATATTCCGGCCATGGCGAAGAAACCCGACTCCCCCAAAAAACCCGGCAGAACTCCCAAATCCAAAGCGCACCGCCCCGACGTGCAACCGATCGGGCCGGCGCTGGCGGAACTGCTCAATCCCGCGATCAATCGCGGCGATGCCGGCATGGGATCGGGCACCGGCTTGCAGCCGCCGCCGGATAATTCCTGGGACCGCCGCGCCGGCGGCGAGGCCGCCGCGCATCGGGCGCGGGCATCGACGCGTGCGACCGGCGACGATGTGGCGAAGCGGGATGCTTCTTCCTCCCCTCCTCCCACGCGCGTAGCGCGTGGCGGGGAGGGGTCGGGGGTGGGGGGTGCTTCGGCGCGCTCCACTGGCAGCGAGTTTGCGGACACACCCCCCACCCCCGACCCCTCCCCGCCGCTTCGCGGAGGGAGGGGGGAAGATCGTCGCGGATTGGAAGAAGCCCCCCAGGCCAATTACGGCACATCAGCCACCATCCCCACCCTCGACCCCGAACTCGCAAAACAACTCGGCTTCACCACCGAGGAGGAAGACCTTGCCGCGCTGGCGCGGCCGCCGCGCAACAAGATGGAGGCACTGGGCGTTGCCGCCACTGCGGACGCGCTCGACGCGCTGATCCGCGAGGGCCGACCCGAATTCAAGGGCGAGGACGGCCAGGTCAAGATCTGGACGCCGCACCGGCCGCCGCGCCCGGATAAATCCGAAGGCGGCCAGCCGTTCGTGATCAAATCCGAATACGAGCCGAAGGGCGACCAGCCGACCGCGATCAGGGAATTGGTCGAGGGCATCGCGCGCAACGACCGCACTCAGGTTCTGCTCGGCGTCACCGGTTCCGGCAAGACCTACACCATGGCCAAGGTGATCGAGGCCACCCAGCGCCCCGCCATCATCCTGGCGCCGAACAAGACGCTGGCCGCGCAGCTCTATGGCGAGTTCAAGAGTTTCTTCCCCGACAACGCGGTCGAGTATTTCGTCAGCTATTACGACTACTACCAGCCCGAAGCCTACGTTCCGCGCACCGACACCTACATCGAAAAAGATTCTTCCATCAACGAGCAGATCGACCGCATGCGCCACTCGGCGACGCGCGCGCTCTTGGAGCGCGACGACGTCATCATCGTGGCCTCGGTGTCGTGCATCTACGGTATCGGCTCGGTCGAGACCTATACCGCAATGACGTTTGCGCTGAAGAAAGGCGAGCGCATCGACCAGCGGCAATTGATCGCCGACCTCGTCGCCCTGCAATACAAGCGCACCCAGGCCGATTTTGCCCGCGGCACCTTTCGCGTCCGCGGCGACGTCATCGACATTTTTCCGGCGCACTATGAAGACCGCGCCTGGCGCGTGAACCTGTTCGGCGACACCGTGGAAAATATCGAGGAATTCGATCCGCTCACCGGCCACAAGCAGGACGATCTCGAATTCATCAAGATCTACGCCAACTCGCACTACGTGACGCCACGGCCGACGCTGGTGCAGGCGATCAAGTCGATCAAATCAGAACTAAAACTGCGGCTCGACCAGCTCAACAACCAGGGGCGGCTATTGGAAGCGCAGCGGCTGGAGCAGCGCACCACCTTCGATCTCGAAATGATGGAAGCGACGGGGAGCTGCGCCGGCATCGAGAACTATTCGCGCTATCTCACCGGCCGCCGCCCCGGCGAGCCGCCGCCGACGCTGTTCGAATACGTGCCCGACAACGCGCTGGTGTTCGCCGACGAAAGCCACGTCACCGTTCCCCAGATCGGCGGCATGTTCAAAGGCGACTTCCGCCGCAAGGCGACGCTGGCCGAATACGGTTTCCGCCTGCCCTCCTGCATGGACAACCGCCCGCTGCGCTTCGAGGAATGGGACATGATGCGCCCGCAATCGGTCGCGGTGTCAGCCACGCCGTCAGGCTGGGAGTTGAACGAAAGCGGCGGCGTGTTCGTCGAGCAGGTGATCCGTCCCACCGGACTGATCGATCCGCCCGTTCACATCCGCCCGGCGCGCACCCAGGTCGACGATCTCGTCGGCGAGGTCCGCGCCACCGCCAACGCCGGCTACCGCTCGCTGGTGACCGTGCTGACGAAACGCATGGCGGAAGACCTCACCGAATATCTGCACGAGCAGGGCATCCGCGTCCGCTACATGCACTCTGATATCGACACCATCGAGCGCATCGAGATCATCCGCGACTTGCGGCTCGGCGCGTTCGACGCGCTGGTCGGCATCAATCTGCTGCGGGAAGGCCTCGACATTCCCGAATGCGCGCTGGTGGCGATCCTCGACGCCGACAAGGAAGGTTTTCTGCGCAGCGAGACCTCGCTGATCCAGACCATCGGCCGCGCCGCGCGCAACGTCGACGGCAAGGTGATCCTCTACGCCGACCAGATCACCGGCTCGATGGAGCGCGCCATCGCCGAAACCGACCGCCGCCGCGAAAAGCAGGTCGAATACAACACCGCCAACGGCATCACGCCGGAGAGCATCAAGAAATCCATCGGCGACATCATGAACAGCGTCTACGAGCGCGACCATGTGCTGGTGGAAATCGGCGACGGCGGCATGGCCGACGACGTCATCAGTATCGGCCACAATTTCGAGACCGTGCTGAACGACCTCGAAACCCGCATGCGCGAAGCCGCCGCCGACCTGAATTTCGAGGAAGCCGCGCGACTCCGCGACGAAGTCAAACGCCTCCGCGCCACCGAGCTCGCCGTGGTCGACGACCCCACCATCAAGCAGCGCGGCGTCGCGGCGAAGGCCGGCGCCTATGCGGGGATGAAGAAATACGGCGACGCCGCGAATTTGCCGACGGGTTCGATGAAGAAGCGCGGCGGAATGCGCGGCGGATCATCTTCACCCTCCCCGCGCGCCGGCGCCTCTTCCCCCTCGCCCCGCCCTTCGCGGGGTCGAGACGAGCGAAGCTCGCTCTTAGAGGGTCGGGGTGAGGGGCAATCCGCGGGCGGTGCCAGCGGCAGTCCCTCCCGCGTCCACAAACCCCACCTCGACGAAATGCACGGCCCCGAGTCCCTGCCCTTCCGCCCCGGCGGCGGAAAGCCGCAGAAGCCGTTCGGCAGCACCAGCCGGGTCATTCAGCCCACCGACTCCCGCCAGTCCGGCCCCGAGTTCGGCCCCGCCCCACGCTCCAGCGGCGGCGCGCCGGGGCATCGGGGTGGGTGGAAGAAGAGGTAGGGCTCAGGCGAGGGCAGACTGAAT
>Ga0310810_10010069_pt1 | contig 10991 bp, 7 predicted proteins | sample NCmetagenome_FD_207641 | JGI IMG/M metagenome (GOLD analysis project Ga0310810, IMG submission 207641) | Soil microbial communities from experimental microcosm in Duke University, North Carolina, United States - NC | ecosystem: Engineered > Artificial ecosystem > Soil microcosm > Unclassified ... | reverse complement strand
ATGGGGCCAAACCAAATCCGGGTTTGGCTTTTTTTTAAGTTCAAGACTTCTTATACCAAACTATAAGGCGTGGAAGGAATGAAGAATCAAATTTTCAGGTGAATTACCAGGTGAAATCGTGTCGCCTTACTTACGAGGCGACACCAGCGGGTGCCCGGTATCAGCATCTACAGCTCTTCCCAATTAAAAGGATTATCTTCAATTAGTATTATTAGAACTGTTGCCAAGGTTAATCTTCAATAATAAAAATGCAGTCTTCTTTCAATCGCTGAAAGAAGCGGCTGACGGATATTTCATTGGGAAGGGCATACCGAGAACTGGTGACAGGCGGCTGTATATAAAAACAGTTGTACTTTTTACCCTCGCCCTTGCTCTTTATCTTCTTCTACTTTTCCTGTCAATGCCGGCATGGACGATCGTTCTGCTTAGCTCAATACTTGGAATTACGTCAGCTTGCATTGGATTCAATGTGATGCATGATGCTAATCATAGCAGCTATTCGGCGAATGAGAAAATCAACAAGCTGCTTGGTCTTACATTGAATGCATTGGGGGGTAACAGTTTTATCTGGAAATTCAAGCACAACGTCATCCATCATACCTATCCAAACGTGGACGGCCTGGACGATGATATCGCCAAGAGCCCTTTTATTCGCATGTGCAGCACACAGCGCTGGGTACCCGCGCACCGGGTACAGCATATTTATACGCCGGTTTTGTATGCAGTAAGTTCTTTATTATGGGTGCTGTTCCAGGATTTTGAAAAATACTTTCGCCGCAAAATACACCAGACGGTTTTAGCTGAGATGAAACCAAACGATCATGTAATTTTCTGGCTCAGCAAAGTATTATACATATTCTTCTATGTCGCGATACCTGTTTTTATGATCGGTTGGGCGAATTGGTTTTTATTTTTTCTAAGCCTTCATATTGGCCTCGGTTTTACGCTCGCTATTGTATTTCAGCTGGCTCATGTGGTAGAAGAAACGACATTCGAATTTGCTCCATCTGATGAAACAACAAGAATAGAAAATGAATGGGCCATTCACCAGGTGAAAACAACATCCAATTTTTCTCCAAACAGCCGCATCATTTCATGGCTGGTAGGCGGGTTGAATTACCAGGTTGAACATCATCTCTTTCCCCGTGTCAGCCACGTACACTACCCGGCCTTGAGCAAGATTGTAAAAGAACAATGCGAAGCATTTAATCTACCTTATAACTGCATCCCTTCATTTCACAAGGCAGTGGCGTCGCATTTCAGGTTGATACGATTATTGGGCAAAAGGCCGGCAATGATCAGCCTGGCATAAAAAAATGCTGGCAACTGCTTACCAGGCTCATCATTTCGAAATCAGTGCGTTTAATGAATGGAATAAGGGACCTACTGCCATCAACCAACTGAATTTTCAAAAAACTGCATTCTATTAAAAATCGCTGGTCAAGGTTTTTGTTGTGGAGTTCGCGCCAACCCGGGTTGCAAAAAGCCCACCTGCTGAAGGTCAGCCTCCAGCAATACTCTACTACGTTTGCATTAATACTTTGATAGCGCCGGGGACGAGAAAAAAATTGAGTTATTCTGCACGCGAATATATCCTATAAATTTCAATAGCTTTGCTGGCAGGCGAACTAAAAGTTTTTATTTGCAAGAGCATACTGCGGTAAAGAAAAAAAATCAAAGGACAAACTTGGATATTTATCATTGTTATTCCCAGTTTAAAAATTTAAGGTAGTTGTTCAGCTTTTCAAACCCAAAATTGGGGGGAATAGAACCGCCACTACCTTATAATCTACTCAGTCAACAAGCTTTGCTCGGTACCTACCAGGACATTAACGCAAGGAACGCGCAATTTTCGCCCACTCCACTGGAATCAGCGTTAACTATGAACGTCAAACAAATGCCAGGCATATTATTCAATCAACGCACGCAAATTTTCACCATTAGTCGAGTCTACTTGACTTAAGGTCGATTCAATAAAAGCTTTTGTTTCAGCCCGACAGAGGCTTATGGCGACACCAGAATTGGTACATTCCAATAAATGTATCAGGATAAGATTGCTCGAACATTATCCATTCTTTTAGCTCGCCTCCATTAGACGCCGGGAACATTTTTCGGAATAAAATCTTAGTTTGTTCGGAGATGTCGAACCCGGCAAAAACCAAGTCGAGGTCTTGTATCATTTGTTCAATTTCTGGTAATGTGAACGTAGATTCCGATTCATGAAATAACAAATCTTTAAAGCCAGCTGCACTATAGAAATCGTTTAGTTGAAACAACTTGTTTAGGTATTCGTCGGTTCTGATCATCATGAGATAGTCTCTCCATTCACGTAATTGGTGCAACGACTGCACTTGTTGAGGGGATTTTAAATACTTCTGTTGCACCGTATGAATAAATTGCCTGGCTGTACGGCTATAAAGACCTATTTTCATAATCCCTCCTGTCTGCAAGCGACTGCATAAATTTTCCCAACTTTTGAATACGTTTTTTGTATGGTGTAGCACTCCAACACATTCGATCAGTGCATATTTTCTTTTCAACTTGACAGGTTCGACCAAATCACATTGCACAAAATTGATATTGCGAATTCCGAAAACTTCGGCTTTGGATGCGCCATATGCCAAACTGTGCAAACTTATATCTTCAGCATCAATTATTGCCTCCGGAAACTGTGCCGCTAAATGCAGTGCATGCCTCCCAGTCCCGCACCCTGCCACAAGAATATTTGTTTTTGGAAAGCGATCCGCAATTTTTGCCTCATTCAAAGGCACACCGAATTGTTTTTGGTACCACCCCAAAAAAGAAACTGATTTCGGCCAGAGCATGTCGGTCCAAGCTGGATACGGGAATCGCTCATACTGGCGTTGTACTTTACGGGATGTAGTATCAGTAACAAACGAGCGTCGTTTAATCTTCACTCGAAGATTGCTGCTTTTGGAAAATTCGAAAAATGTCCTGTGTATAAGAGATTGTGGAATCTTATATTCATCGATTCGCTCAAGCCATTGGCGAGGAGGTGGCTCGTACATTCCAAGCAAAAAAAGCCTAGCTTGGTAATCCAACGACATGTCATCGTTGCTTAAAACTCCGTTTCTAAAATCTTTTTTCAGCTGTAGTATCTTCATTTTTTCTTCCTCTGATATAGACCAGATAAATCCGCTGCGTTGACCAGCTAAAGCAATATCGCTCATAGCTGAATAATATTCTTGATATCCAAAATGAAAATGTTGAATGGAATTTTTAGAACTTTGCACATAATTAATGAACATATAGTTCAATAACAGGGATTTCCTCAAGTGAGTGAAAAATCTTTCGAAATTTAGGTCGGTTATATAGCACTTCCTTAGTATTAATTGAATTAATCGATCATCTAAAATTTCCTTGCAACTTTTTTCATCGAAGAGGCAAGCGATATACCCTCTACGCTTAACCTCCTCTGAAAATCTCGCAAATACGGGATGCCGTCTAAAGAATAATAAGGCCACCGGCAGCAAAAGCTGGTGATTTAATCTTTCTGTATTGAAACATCTAATTACGACCAGCTTTAGTTTCTCAGTAAGGAACTGTTCGTTAAAAAATTGGGTATTTTTTAAAGCTTGCAAGAAGTCCTGCTGACATCGGAATAACACCGGTTGTCTATTCAGCGCCTCTGTAAAATAGCTGATCGAAGTGGTCATCATGCCACGCCGGCTATATAATAATGCCTTGAAGTATGGTACTTCCGGTAGGCCACCCGATATTTTTTCAGCCTCGTCAAAACATTTCAGGCCTTGCTTGAAATCATCTAACATCTCATAAGTGCGTCCCAACATTAGTAAAGCATCTTTGTTTTCAGGGTCAATGGCGTGGGCTTTTTGATTGAATGCTAAAGCAACGCTGAAATCATTAGTATCTAAGGCTAGCAAGCCACGAAGCAAATAAGCCTTTATTAACCCCGGATTACTATGCAACAAATTGTCAGCCCAATAGACAGCTTCATCGATTCGATTGAGCTCCCTTAATACAATAATTTTTTTTATTAATAAGTTTGGCTCTTGTCCTTGTATGAACAATGCCTCTTCATAACATGTGAGAGCGTTTTTCCAGTTCCCATCAACCAAATGCTTATCAGCTGTGGTTTCTAAGTCTGCGGTTATATTTAATGTAAATTTGGATTTCATTAATCGAAAAAAACGGGAAATGTCAATGACGTCTATGATAATGTTCCCAAGAAATTGACAGTCGGCTTATATTCCCAGGTAAATTCTGGTACATCTAAATAGCCGCCAGGAAATTCTGACACCATGGGAACCTCTGGAATACTTCCTTCAAGAGCTAGTGCAAGGTATTTGCCCGATATCAATATCAACAGTTTGTTTTGGATAAACTCATCGATGTGATCAGAGAAAGCCTCCCAGGCAATACTTTGATCATTCATTTCTATTCTAACTTTATTAAGCAAAGTGCTTTTTGAGACAGGTTCGTAGCAAAAGCTATAAAGCTTTGCAGATATACCAGTAAAACAATATTTTCTTTTAATTGCAATTGGCCTTGTATCGATAATCGTTAAAGTGGTATGTTTAATCACAGCGCAAAGCAAAGGCCGACCGGCCATTCCCCAAAAATGCAAAGCCCAGCTATTAATGAGTTCCTGTAGCTTTTTCTGGGCAGTCGAAGTATAAAGCGGGTCACGTCCTACCGGTTTCTTTAGTGAGGCGGTGCTGCTATCCTCAAAAAAGTATGCGATTTCTTTCAGTTCGTCTTTTTCGCCGGGATAAACGTATGAATAAGCCGAAGAGGGTACAAGATCCAGATTGTATCTACTTTGTTGATTAAAATAAGGGCTAAATCGATCAAAACGAATTTTGGTAATGGCTTGCGGAGGTTGGAGGTGAAAAAGTAGGGGAAACAACCCCACCATTTCTTGAAACCAATGATCTGATTCTCCTGGTGCTCCGAATAGCACGTTCCAAGAGACCCGTATTCCAAACTCACGGCACCATTTCAACATTGCAACATTTTGTACAGCATCTACCCCTTTATCTATCGCTTTCAGAAAATCATCATTTAAACTTTCAATGCCTGGTTGAATCCATGTCACGCCTCCTTTTGCCAGTTTTTCAACCTGCGATCTACGAAGGTTCGATTTGGTTTCATAAAAGATCTTGTATTTTTTTTGTGACCTGGCAAGCCTAGGCATCACAGAATCGAGGTATTGTAAATCAAGAATATTATCGACGATTTCAAAATCATAAATACCATACTGGATAGACAATTGATTAAACTCTTCAACAACTCGATCAGCCGATTTGGAGCGAAAGGCCATTCCCTCACCATTCAGACCACAAAACGTACAATGATGCTTCGCTCCCCACCAACATCCTCGAGAAGTTTCCATGAGCAAACCCGGCCTGATAAAACGCCGAAGTCCAGACATATGTAACGCCGTGAAATAAGATCCATATTCAGGTGTTGGAATATTATCCATTTTAACCGCAACCGCTCTTGGCACCTGCGCAATTTTTTTGGCAAAACCCTGACTCTCTCCGATGAGTTGATGTTGGGTTAAAACACCTGCAGGAAACTTGTTGGTGCCTGGGGACAGTCTATCATCAAGAAGACGATACAGGAGTTCACTAAAAATTTCTTCTGCTTCACCCGAAACAATGTAATCAACCCAGGGAGCGATCTTTAGAATAGCCATCCCCATTTGAGCTTCGCAATTGGCCCCACCCATCATTGTGATTACTGAAGGTTGCATTTGTTTAATTTTCCTTAGTAGGGCAAGCGATGCACAATTTTGTTGGAAGGTGGAAGTACAACCCACTATTCGTGGATTCAAGGATAAAATCTGCTGTGAAAGTGAAGCAATAAATTCATCAGTTTTTGCTCTGACTGCGATGATCTTTGATTTTAGGACTTCATTCATGTCCCTAAACAGGTCAAAATATTTATTCCAATCTGGCGAAAATTCGGGGAATGCTAAACCACCAAAAGTCCATTCGCCTAATAAGTCTTCATTACTAGACAGTTCAATAAAGTAATAAGCATCTAAACCGATATGTTCTGCAAACAGGAGATTTGCATAAATCGAACGAAATGAGCGGTGATCTTTCTTCAAATATGCTTCAAGAATGCCAAGGCCGATAGAAGGCCTTTCCAATCCGGCATATGGCATATTAACAAGGCAAACATCCATTAAAAATTTATTGGGGATTGATGATAGGTTTTTTTTGTTCGATACCTGGAGAACATCGCCAAGGAGGGTTTTCCTCGAAAATTCCATATTCGAACATCTGGTTCAACATCAATAACGTTTCTTCAAACTCTACGCCAGCATCTTCTTTCATAGAAAGTGCGATCAATTCAACACTCATTGAACTGCCATCCAAAATTTTCCCTAGTTGCATCCAAGGTAGGGGGCCGCTAAAACTGTATTTCATAGTCCGTGCGTTCAAATTAAATCCCTGTTCCGTATACTCGATACTAAGATCGTCCCTAATAGTAATTTCCCGACTTAGTGAAAGCCTCGTCTTCATTTGCGTGACGATCATATTTGTAATGATGGCTTCCACATCTTTGGCAGTCTCAAATTTCTGCTCATCATAAATGCGATATCCCAAGGGCCACTCTTCGTTTGCATTGCACGGACTAATGAGACGCAAAACTTTATCTACCATGCTAAAGTGAAAACCAGATACACATGCAATGGTTCCTGTATGAACCAAATCCACGTGTTGCATACTCTTTTCCAGTTTGGAACGAAATCTGAGCTCCCTTGCCCTTCCTGCCACGGCTTTACCGGTTAGTGTTCCTTCATTCTGTGTTACAAGCTCCACGAATGTGAGCTCTTCAGCCGAAAACATCTCAAAGATTTTATCTAGTTGAGTAAGAGATATAATTGAAAAACGATTCAACTCACCATTAAGCGATTCACTTAAATCCAATAGTTTCCTAACTCTTGCCGGATCCCTTTGTGCAATGGCTGTGGTTGTTTGAGGAAAGATTCCAAGAATCTGATAAAAGTCTTTCAGAAATAGTTCGTAATCCGGATTGTCGAGGGGATCTGTCGCCCAATAGCAGAACCCTCGAGCCGCCGCAGAACCAATAATTCCGTTACTAATTTCAAGAATCTCCTGCCATAATTTTGCGTTTTCATAATTGTATAGCCAGTTGCTTACAAGCTTTGGAGCCGACACTCCGCAAAACCAGCAACCTACGGAACATCCTTTGCTTAACTCAAACACAATCGGTGCATGTACAATTCCATGTGCTTTTTCAATTCCAATTTCAGTGGCAGTTCGATAAACCTGTCGCTTGCGCCAATCTCTAAAAGCAAGGTTAGTTGGATGCCCTGCTAGTCGGATGACATCCCGATATTCCAATTTCTCCTGAACGAACGACTGATACCGGCGGACGGCTAAGGGGACGGCAGCATCGGGATTTATTGTTTTACCAGCTTCTACATCCCACAGCAACCTGATATCCTCCGGATCCGCCTGAAGATTGTATTTTTCCGCGGTTCGCCTTGCATCTCTACAGGTTTCACTCCGGAAAACAGGGTCAGCTGTCCATCTTTCTAAAAAACGTTTAGTATGAGCAATCCCACTGATATATTCTGATCCTACATTCCATCTCTCTTTCAATAAAAGTCTTATTTCGCCCGAAGCCATAGCCTCACGGCTCTTTTCGATAGTCGTAGCCCAACTCATGGAGATTTATTTTCTTTAGCTAAAAATTATATTAGGACAATTGCAGCAACAGCTACGGCAAGGGTAACAGCAGCAGCGTTTGCCCAAACAACCGCGTTAACTTCGGCTGCGGCATTGGCGGTCGTCCAAAGATTGATTGCTTCCCATCCGATATCTAACAAAAGTTGTGCATGGGATGCATCGATATTTATTCCTGAAACTCGGGGAGCCATAGGGATGACTATGTTTACTACCCTGGAAGTATTTTGCACAATATTGACTTGCTGACCTTCAAGAAGGGGAAGAGACTTTCTGATAATTTCAGAAATAACTGGGAAAAAAGTAATGGATGCTTGATCGGCCGGAAGCACTAGGTGTTTTTTAAGAACCGTATTCTCCAGTACATTTATCTGGATATCTTCGGAAATACCTTCGATTCCTTCTTGCTCGAGAACACCTTTTGGGTCGTGAGCAAGCTTCCTAATATACTCTGGACTCTTCCAACACTGGACAATAACGTCGGCCAGTAATAATCGATTTTTTTCGCTTTTTACATTCATAAAATAGAATTTAGGATATTTAAAAACAAAACATAACTGCTAAGACGAGTAACATCGAGGTCCTCTTGAAACATTAATGAATCAAGTTGTATTGAACACCCGTGATAATAAAAAGGTCAATCCTCCATAATTTACCGAGCGTAACTGAACAAAATCACCCTGAAAATAATTCTTGTTGCAAAGGCCAGCTCCTTCTGATACACTACTCTCCTCAATTGAAATATCCAAAAAGATAAATTATGTCTGATCCTATTTCTTAGTTTCTGCAAATGAGCTCGTTGCTAAGAACCTCAGTTTTAAACAGAATAAATTGGAAAAAAGAATTTCAAAATATACTACTGTGCCCGTTTTTTTATAAGCTCAGTATATTTATCAATTACTTCATCAATTTTTTTTGAAGCCACTTGTTTTGAAAACTTGTCATCGCCAATATGTTTTGCTATTTGAACCAGGACATTCTTGTGATATGCCTTTTCAGACAGGGGAATTCCTATAACAACAATTGGAATCGCAGTTGCAGTCACTACCTTTTGAAAAGTAACAACAGCAGCTATAAAGTAAACCACTGCTGAGCTATGGACTAATGCTTCGACATGAACAAATTTGGCCAGCCCAACGGAAGGATTTAGTCCTTGTGCCAATACAGCATCTATGAAAGCATTTACATCTCCGTTTTTGGCCGCCTGTCTAGCTACTGGATCACCAATCGCCATTGCTACTTTTACTTCTTGACTGTTAAGATCGAGGTTCAAATTGTTGAATCCGTACCTTCGCATGTATCCATCCGGGTTTACGGCAAACGCTCTCGCAGCTTGACTATCATTGAAAATATCCAATACTAGTTTTTCAATGGCTAGTAACTTGTTGATGTTTTTATCTGTTTTAGACTTAAAATGAATAGCTGCACTTTCGTTTAAAACTCTTCCTAAAGGTGTGGATTTAAAATTCTCGGGCTCCGGAGCACCGAACAGGCGAACAGCCGATTTTGTTTTTGCCTTGGAGATTTTTTTTGTGCTCATAAAAGTTTCAGAGTTGAATTGGGATAAAAAATAGCACGATTTATTCTAGAAATTCCCGGTTGTTCTTGACATGATCCCGATGTAACTATCAATTAATTTCTCCGCTTTCTTACTTGTCACCATCTTCGTAAACCTTGCGTCGCCGATGTATTTAGCAATTTGAACCAAAAGATTTTTATGATGCTTTCTGTCGAGGAACGGAACTTTTCCCCCTACTTTAACTGCTATAACATAGGAAGTTTCAACGCAAGACAAAATCAAAGCAGAAAAAGCCACGATTGCCTCGACACACGCAAAGGGGAGTGGACCCAAAGTTGATGGTTTTATCCCTTGTGCAAGTATAGCGTCAATAAACCCTTTTAAGTCGCCATTTTTTGCGGCCTTTTGAGTTGTTGGATCGCCAATTGCCATGGCTGCCTTTATTTCCTGGCTGTTCATGTCCAGCTTCACGCCACTGAATCCTCTGTCACGCATATACTTTTCTGGATTGACTGCAAAGACTCTAGCAGTCTGGCTATCCCGGAAAATATCCAACACTAATTTTTCAATTTCCAGCAACCTGATGGTGTCTTTCTTTGATTTAGATCTAAAATGTAGGCCGGCACATTCAGTCAAAACTTTTCCTTCCGGTGTAGAGGTGAACTTTTCCGGCTCAGGGACACCAAAGAGCCTCCTAGACCCGACTCGTTTTGATTTCATAAAAAGAATTTGTCAAAAGTTAATTGTAAAATTTCGACTTTGCACGACCCGTCATTTTTGTCTTAATAGCCGCCCTGAAGACGATGTTTTCTTCATTTACCTTTATAAGCTCCGTCAAGGATGCTCTAACCTCTTTGTTTTTATAAATCTGAGCGCAAATTGAGCAAGGATGCGGCGAAATCAATTTTAGATTATGTTTTTCTTTTAGTTTATCAAAAATGTATCTTGTACCGTCCAGCCATATCCATAATTTCAACAGGTCATTATACTGTTCATGATAGGTTTCGCTTAAGGAATCTTTATAAACATTTCCAACCTTCAATTCGGGAATATATTCCATTGTTAACCCGCAACATGACATCAAATGTCCATACGGATTTATAACAAAGTTTTCAAAAATATTGTCACAGCCTTCATACCGTATTTCCGGATTATCACTCGTAAAATTTGCGTCTTCGTGAAAAGGCATCCAAATATTGGACATCAGAATAAACTTATTTCTTAAAGCCTCGTCGTCGTATATTTTCTTTATATACTCATTTTCCTGTAAAGACTGAATTTTGAATTTTGCATTGTCTTGCCCTTCAACAACTATCAGTGTCAACAACCCACGTTTGAGAGCATGATAAGCAGCCCTTGCTACGCTTGCAAAAGGCACCCATTCTTGATGCTCATCCCCAGTGCTGAGATTTAACTCATTCAGGCCGGCATCAACTAATTTATTAACCCATTTAATGGCACTTTCATCAGTGCGGCCCCAATGACCATTCGTAACAATTCTTGACCCCAAATCTAATTTTTTCAGCAGTTTAATACTGTCGATTAAATCGTCCTGTAAAAGCGTAATTTCTCCTCCTGTAAGCACAACATATCTAACATTAGGAAATTCAATTTTCACTTTTTGAATTACAGATAACAGCTCGTCGCGGGTCATGCGATGCTTAATGTACGGATTGGACTCAAAACAACATTCCTTACAAGACGCATTACAGCGATAAGTAGGTATAATTGTAACACAGTCTGGCTCTGTCGCGTTGAAGATA
>Ga0310810_10010068_pt1 | contig 10991 bp, 6 predicted proteins | sample NCmetagenome_FD_207641 | JGI IMG/M metagenome (GOLD analysis project Ga0310810, IMG submission 207641) | Soil microbial communities from experimental microcosm in Duke University, North Carolina, United States - NC | ecosystem: Engineered > Artificial ecosystem > Soil microcosm > Unclassified ... | reverse complement strand
CGTCGCGGGAGAGCAGCTTTTGACCCAGCCTGTGCCCGACAGTGGCCCGCGCGACCCGCCTTTTAGGGGACTTGAAAACTCGATCGCACCCTCGAGATTGCCTGTGAAAAGAAATACGGCGATCACAATGCGAACGCCTTTTGTACCCTGACCTCACATTCCAGAACGTTACTGCGTGACCACGATTTTCGCGTCGCCACTAACGAGTTCCGGGGGCGATGCCGGGGGTCGCAAGAACCATGCGCGTCCGGATGGTTACGCAGGTGGCTTTCGGTGGCCTCGGCGGCGGCGAGGGGCTCCGCCGCTCTCACCTCGGGCTGGGGGATGATCGGATCGGTTTTGGCGAAGTGGTCGAATATGTGCGATGGCTGGTGCCCGACGGCCAAGTGCTCGTCGTGATCGAGACCGTTAATGTCGGCCACCAGCCCGCACACCTGCGCGTTCAGCGGCCGCTTGAGCGACCGCCGCGGCGACGCGTTGGGCTACCGCGAGCAGGAGGCGAGCAAGACCTGCGGGCTCGAGATCGCCGTCACCGGCAACCGCGCCGTGATCCGCGAGACGCCCAAGGACTGCTTCGAAGTCGCGCAGTACTACTGCGGCGCGCACGGTTACATGCTGGGGAATTACGTGCGGCGATAGGGCCAGCCGCCGGCGCTTGCCGCGCCGGCGGCGAACGTCCGGTGTCACAGAAGCACCGGGTTCTTCGTCTTAGGTTTCGAACGGCCGACAAAGGCAAAGCGTGCGGCCGCGCATCACGTCCACGTCAAACGAGAACGGTCCCCGACCATGGCACCTCCTCGCTTCATCGCCCGCCAGCTGGCGCACCCGGCCGGCTCTCTCGGCCGCATCGTCGGTTGGCTCATGAACCGGCACAATGCGCGCATGAATGTTTTCGCGGCGCGCCGGCTCGAGCTCTCGGCTTCGGATCGCGTGCTCGAGATCGGATTCGGCGGCGGCGCTGCCCTTCCGCTCCTGATCGGGCACGCGGCCTTCGTCGCTGGCCTGGACCGGTCGGAAGACGCGGTGGCCTGGGCGACGGCGCGGTATCGCGCTGCGGTGGCGTCGGGGCGCGCGGAATTTCGCCGCGGCGACGCCGCCGCCTTGCCCTACGACACGGCCTCGTTCGACAAGGCTGCGACCGTGAACACGATCTATTTCTGGCCTTCGCTCGAAGCCGGCTTCGCGGAAATACATCGCGTGCTTCGGTCCGGCGGACGCGCGGTGGTGGGTTTCCTGCCGAAGGCGCGGATGGACCGCATGGGTATGCCGGCGGACATCTTCACGACGCGCGCGCCCGAGGACGTGATCGCGGCGCTCCGGCGCACAGGCTTCACGCGCACGGCCGCCGAGCGGCCGACGCCGGAAACCGCCTGGACCGTCGTTGTCGCCGAACGCTAGCGCGCCGAACCTCGCTCGACCACGTCGCCGGCGAAGGCCTATCGGTGTCTATCCTCATAACTCCATCCATCAAATTGCCGTTCGAACACCGTGAAACATTGCCGTACGCGTACAGGGTCTAGCATGACCGAATCGCGCAACCCGGGAAAGCATTTCGAGCGACGAAGTTTTGAGAACACACACCAGCTTTGCGATGGTGGCCGGCGTCGCTTGGCCATGTATTTGGCCACTGAGGTCTGACCTACCTCGAAGCCAAGCTTCAGCAGTTCACCATGGATCCTGGGTGCGCCCCAGAGCGCGTTGTCGAGGCTCATCTCCCGGATGAGACGGCGAAGCTCCAACGATATCTTCGGCCTACCCCACCGTGGCCGTGATCGCCAACGCCAGTACGCGCGGAAGCCCGCGCGATGCCATCGAATGATCGTGTCCGGGCGCATGATGGTGACGGCGGCGGCAGCGCTCGGGAACAGCCGATAGATCAGAACGAAGATCAGGCGATCGAGGCCGCTCAAAGCCACACGCTTGGGTGCCTGCCGTCGAAGAATACCCAGCTAATGTCGAAGAACGAGCACTTCGGCCTCGAGCCGAGCTCGAGACTTAAACCGCGTCGCTACGACGCCGACCAGCAGGCGAACAAGGTGAAGCATCACCTCGTAGGCTACCCGGAAGATCCGGGCTGTCTACGGCTGCCCCTAAGTACATCGGGGACAATCCAGCTGACGCCCGCCCTATGCTATCGGCTTCCGGATGAGTTTTCGGTAGGCACAACACACAGCTGACGTTCCGCTCGGCACCCGCCACTGGTTGCACTATTTCGCTGCTTTGAGCTTTGGGCGCCCCATCCAGTGCGGGAACACCGGCGTCTTCGGCGGCTCCAATCCCGTCTCCGCGCGGCAGCGCGTCTTGATCTCCTCCACCGTCCCGCCGAAATTGAACAGTGGCATTTCGCCGCGATCACGGGCTATCTGATCGCGTAGCCTCGCCGTCGCCGCCGCATCGAGCGCGCCCGCGGAATCGACGACGACACCGTAGCGTTTGGCGCCCTCAATCGTGACCAAGCCGCGGCCGACATCTTTCTCAACTTTTTCCGCTGCGCGCTTCAACGGATCGCCCCAGCCGCCGCCGCCCCAGGTGTTGAAGTAAAGGACGTCGCCGGCCTCCACCCGGATGCGGTCGCATTTCGACGGCAGGATCTCCTTCTGCCCGTTCTTGCGCACCATGATCTTCGAGGAACGTCCGCCCGGCTGGCCGCCGTTCACGCCCCAGGGATAGGTCAGCCAGCGATCGTCATGGACCGATATCTGGCCGGGCTCAAGGAACATGTAGCCCATCGAAAGGCCATTGCCGCCGCGGTGCAGGCCCGCGCCGCCGCTGTCGGCGATCGTCTCGTACTTGACGATGCGCAATGGGAAGTAGCTCTCAAGGAATTCGTTGGGCACATTTGTGAACGCGGGCCACAGCGAGTGGCCATCCGGTCCGTCGCCGGCTGGCCGGCCGGGGATGCCGCCGAAGCCGATCTGGTAAAGTTGGAACCAGCGTCCGTTCTTGTCGTGGCCAGAATACATGAGATGCGGGCTGTCGGAGAAGCCCGCCGCGTTTAGCGCCTCGGGCGAACCCTGGCCGAGCAGCCCGCCCATAATATCGAAGATGCGGCCTAGCATGTGCGTGCGACAGGAGAGGGCGGCCGGCTTCTTCGGCTTTAGGATCGTGCCCTCCGGAATCACCACATCGATGAGTTCGTAAAACCCGTCGTTGAACAGAATTTGTGGATCGAAAATGTTGATGAAGATGGCGCCCAGGAACATCTTGAACATCTCCTCGTTGAGGAGAAAATTCACCGAGCTCACCGATTGCGGGTCGGTGCCGGTGAAATCGAAGGTCACCCGATCGGCGGTGCGCCACATCGTGCAGGCCACCTTGTAGGGGCCCATTCCGATGCCGTCATCGTCGATGAAGTCCTCGAAATACTGCTTCTTTTCCGGAATCACCATCTGGATGATGGCGCTCATCGCGCGCTTGTTGCGGTCGAGCATCTCGCGCATCGCAGCCACGAACTCGTCTTCGCCGAAGCGGTCGCAGATCTCGTGCACGCGCCGTTCGGCCAGCCGCAGCGCGGCGATGATCGCGTTGAAGTCGAACCGGTTCCATTCGGGAACGCGGCAATTGTGCAGGATGAGCTCAAGCACGTCTTTTTGGAGCGCGCCCTTCTTGAAAATCTTGATCGGCGGTATCTGGAATCCCTCCTCGTACACCTGCTGCGCGTCGGTGGGCAGCGAGCCTGGTACCTTGCCGCCGATGTCGGTCATGTGGCCGAACATCGCCGCCCAGGCGATCAGGCGCCCGCGGCGGTAGATCGGCATCAGCGTCAGCCAGTCGTTGAGATGGCTGATAGCGCCCTGGCACGAATAGGGATCGTTGGTGAGGAAGATGTCGCCCTCCTCGATGTCGCCGTCGAAGCCCTGGGTGAAGCCGTAGATGAAGGAGCCGAACTGGCCCACGACCATCTTGCCGTCGGGATTGGCGATCATCGGAAACGCATCGTGCTGCTCGCGGATGCCCGGCGACATGGCGGTGCGGAAAAGCACCGCATCCATCTCCGTCCGTGCGTTGCGCAGCGCGTTCTCGATGATGTCGAGCGTGATCGGGTCGACCTTGACGCCAGTGTTGAAGGGCTGCGGTTTGGTTTCGATGATTTTCGCGGGCATGGATATTCCCCTCGGGATCAGAGTGGGCGGATGAGGATGGTGCCGACGGCGTCGACAACACCGGCATGGCCGGGAAGGATCAAGGTTGTGGCGTCCATCTGCGTGACGATGGCGGGTCCCACGATGCGGTTGCCGGCGAGGAGCTTCGAACGCTCGTAGATCTTCGTCTCGTGTTGCTTGCCGTCGTGATAAATGCGCGTGGTCTCCACGACCGCCGCGCCGGCGTCGGCGCCACCCTCGCGCAAGTGTTCGACGCGTGCCGCGGTCTCTTTGCCCTGCACGACGGCGCGCAGCGTGACGAGCTCGTGTGGCGCCTCGATCGCGAAGGTGAACATCTGCGTGTGGATTTCGTCGAACCGGCGCGCCAGCTCTCTGAGGCCTCCGCGACGGAACTCGTCGAGCGTCATGTCGAGGGTCAGGCGCATGCCTTGGCCCTTGTAGCGCATGTCGATCTGGATGCCGGTCTCCTGCTCGCCGCGCGGAATGTCCTCGGCATCGAGGTCCATCGCCGCGGTCGCAGCCAGGCGTTCAAGGATGGCGAGAACCGCCGCGTCCGAGGTCTCGCCGAAGATGCGAACGAAGGTCTGCGAGGATTCATTGCGGATGCGCGTGGTGGCGTCGCCGTGCGCGCAGAGTACGCCCGGCGCAGGCGGGATGATGACGGGCCAGGACTGCATCAGCTTGCCGAGCGCGTTAGCATGCAGGGGGCCGGCGCCGCCGAAAGCCACGAGCGCGAAGTTGCGCGGATCGTAACCTCGCTCCACCGAGACCAGCCGCAGCGCGCCGAACATGTTCTCGTTGACGATGTCTATGATGCCTTCTGCGGCCGTGAGCGGCGGCAGGTTCATGGAATCGGCGATGGTCTTCACCGCCGTGGCGGCGCGCGCCTGGTCCAGCGCCATCTCGCCGCCAAGCCGGGCCCGTCCGGGCAGGTAGCCCAATGTTACGTTGGCGTCGGTCACGGTCGGTTTCTCGCCACCCTTGCCGTAGGCGGCCGGGCCTGGATCGGCGCCGGCGGATTGCGGGCCGACGCGCAGGGCCTTGGTGAGATCAGGCACGTAGGCGATTGAGCCGCCGCCCGCGCCGACCGTGCGCACGTCGATCGATGAGGCGCGCACCGTCACGTCGCCGACCCGGGTCTCGCGGCGCAACTGCGGCTTGCCGTCCTGGATTAGCGCCACGTCGGTGGAAGTGCCACCCATATCGAAGGTGATGAGGTTGCGATGGCCCGACTGCTTGGCGATCCAAAGCGCGCCGGCGACGCCGCCCGCCGGCCCGGACATCAGAAGGTTCACGGGATGCGCGGCCGCCGCCTCGGCTGAGGCGAGTCCGCCGTCGGAGCGTAGAATGTGCAGCTTCACGCGCGGCATTTTGGCGGAAAGCTCACGGTGCAGGCTTTGCACGTATTTGGCGACCACCGGACGAATGTATGAATTCACCACCGTCGTCTCGGTACGCTCGTACTCGTACATCTCCGGGATCACCTCCGAGGAGATGGAGACGGGGATGCCGGGCAGTACCTCGGCCGCAATCTCGCGGATGCGCCGCTCGTGGACGCCGCTGGCGAAGGCGTTGATGAGCGATACCGTCAGCGCCTCCACGCCCTTGCCGACGAAAGTCTTCAACTTGGCGCGGATATCGGCTTCGTCGAGCGGCTGGATTACGTCGCCCTGGGCACTTACCCGCTCATTCGCCTCGATAGTTAGATCCAGCGGGGCGAGCGGCTCGGGTTTGTTGTAGATCACCCAGCCGCCGAGGCCGCCGGGCACGAAGGAGCGCGCGATCTGCAGCACCTGCTTGTATCCGGCCGTTGTGACGAGGGCCACCTTAGCGCCATTGGATTGCAGTACGGTGTTGGTGGCCACAGTCGTCCCGTGCATCACGTGCGTGATGGCGTTCGGTTCGATGTTGTTTTCTTGGCAAAGTTTAGCGATGCCGTGGAGCACGGCGATCGACGAGTCCTTCGGCGTCGACGGCACCTTGGCTGAAAAGGAACGGCCCGTTGTCGATTCGATCAACAGAAGGTCTGTAAAGGTACCGCCTACGTCGACGCCGAGGCGATACCCGCCTTCGGAGCGTGCAGCAGGAGTCGGTTTCGGCATTTCGCCCACGGCTTGACCCTCCATTTGAGCGAGGCGCCGCTCCAGATCGCGAAGGCGGGCCTCGTATTGTTTCACGACGTCGTCGATGTCGACTGGCATTGTTCTCGCTCCCTCGTGTCTCTGGCGGCGTACCAGTCCGGGCCGCCGCCTAATACGAACGTTCCTTCGCGCCTCACAGGCCTAGAACGCCAGGATTGACAAGGCCGTTTGGATCGAGCTCGGCTTTTTTTGCGCGCCGCCGTGCGCGCAGCGGGCTCGTGTCGCGGTAGTAGCGGCCGATCTGGAAATGCGCGGCGCCGAAGCGGTCGAGCACGTCGCGCAGCTCATCGCGCAGCGCGTGCGCGACGGCGCGGGCGGCGGGGCGCGGCCGCAGCCCGGTATACGATTTCAGTTGGTCCGGCGCGGCGGCGCCAAGATGGAAGGGCGAGAGTCGGTCCGGCCAGAAAAGCTGCGGCTCTACGATGATGCGGTCGCGCATAAGCACCGTCAGGATCGTCATCGACACTGCGTGATCGTCCATCGCCGCTTGGCGCTCTGCGCGGTGTGCCTCGCAGGCCGCGATCGCGTCGGCGGCCGCGTCGGCAGGCAGGATGCCGTGCACGGGTACCCAATTCTCGCCGCCCGGCCCCAAAAACTGCTTCACCGGCCGAAAGGGGCGCGAGCGCGTCACGCGCGGAATGACGTCGGGGATCAGTTCGCCGCCTGCGGACGCCACGATCCGGGTTGCGGCCGTGCGTGACTTCTCGGCCTCTGCCTCGCTTTCGCCGTCGATCGCGAGATGAAGCGAATAGGCCAGATCGTTGACGAAGGCCTTGCCCGCGCGCGCGGTGCGCAGCAGGCCGCCGATCTTGTCAAACCACGTGCCTCGCACGCGCAGCAGGTCGCCCGCGATGGCAGCGCTCTCGAGCACGGAGAAGCCGCTGCGTACGAGATTGCGGTGCGATGTGGGATCGAATCCGAATGCCTCACCAATCCCGGGCTGGCCGCGCAAACTCGCGAGTGCCTTGGCCAACGGTCGCGACTCAGCGAAGGCGAACGAGGCGTATAGCGTCGCGGCCGGTTGCGGAATGGTGCGCAGCTTCACACGCGCCTTGACGCCAAGCGCACCGCAATCGCCAATGAACAGCGCCGTGTCGGCGCCGCCCGCGATCACGCGGCCGTCGGCCGCCACGGCCTCGATGCCCACAACATGCTCCCCCACGCTGCCGTAATTTGCCGTTCCGAAAAAGCCGCCGTCGGTGGAGGCCGTGCCGCCAACCGTGGCGCCGTGGCCGGAGAGCGGTCCGAAGCTCGGAACCCGGCGGCCGCGAGCGTCGAGCGCCTCGTAGAGGCGGCCCCAGGTGCAGCCCGCTTCGACTGTGACGGCACCTTCGTCGATCGCGGCCACGCGGTCGAGCCGCCGGAGATCGAGCATGATTGCGGGCGCACGGCTCGGCGTGTAGCCGCCCGTATAGCTGAGTCCGCCACCACGTGGATAGACGGCCGCGCCCCGTGACGTAGCGGCGGCCACTACGGCCGACAATTCCTCGATCGTCGCCGGTGCGACGACGGCCTCGGGCATGACCGGCGCGGGGCCAGAGATGTCGTGGCTGTAGAATGCGCGCGTCGCCGCGTCGTCGCGCACATTCGCGCCGCCGACGATGGCGGCGAAATCCGGCGCGGAATTGAGGGAGGCTTCGGGTGTCATGCGGCGTCCGTGAGGCGTACGAGCGCCGCCGCGATGGCGTCCGGGTTGCGCGGGGCGGCGGCGAAGTGCGCCTTCGCCATTGCAGCGAGGTCGCGCGCCGCGGGAAGATCGGGATCGCCTTCGAACGCTATCACGGCGCGCCTGGAAACGGCGCCGAGCGCGGAGCAAGGGGCTGGCCGAAGCGCAGCGCGTGCCATGTGCCGATAGCTCGGCCCGCCGCGCATCCATTCGGTGATGGCGGCATCGAGCGCGAGCACGTCGAGATCGGCCGGCAGCGGCCGTGCGCGGTCGGGGCGTTGCTCGAACCACGGCTTCCAGATCTCGCTTTCCGCCAGTAAGTGCCACGCCGCCAGGATGTGGCCGCCGGCCCGGTGCGGCGTGATATCAACAACATGATCGGCAATCTGCTTTCGTGCTGGCTCATCTTCGGGCGCAGGATCGATAGCGACGCAGAGACGGGCACGATCGCCAAGACGCCGGGCGGCCGCAGCAGCGATGGTGGCGGCGCCCTCGCAGCCCGCGATCGCGACAGGACCATCGACGAGCCGCGTCACCGCGGCCGCCACCTCGCCCCCGAGCGTGTCGCACGAGGCGTCCGGCGGGCATTCCGTGGCGCCGCCCTGTCCGGGCAGGTCGAAGGCGTAGACGGCGCGGCTGCGTCCGAGCGCCCGCATTGTCGGCTCGAGCGCGCGTCCAGCGCCGGGCGCAGCTGTCAACAGAACCATCGGCGTCTTGCCGCCGGCGCCCGTCCGGCGCGCCAATAGCGTCGAAGCCTCGCCGCGCCAGAAACGGCGCTCGATTCTGCCTGGCGGTGCGCGTGGAAACGCGTCCCGCGTGGCGGGCGGCGTCGCGTCACCGGGCACACGCCCAAGGGCGGCAGCAATCCGCTTCGCCCATTCGTCGCGATCGTTGGAGAGATGGACGATCTCGTCCTTCGCCCCAAGCCGGGGCAGCCGGTCGAGATGGGGGAACAGCATGTCTTCCGGCCGCGCGAGATAGCTGATCGGCATCTTGGCGGCCGAAACCGGGGGCACGGGGTCGTAGCGAAACGCGGCTGCGTAGGCGATGCGGTAGTGATCGCCCGCGGCCAGCAGATCGCACACAACCTGCTGATGGAAGGCGAGCGGTGGCGGCGCGCGGCGGAGGCGCGCACCTTGGCCGCGTGAATACCAGGGAAAGAACACGAACTGGTCGCGCACCCGCGCCCACAGCCAGGCGAGATAACTGCCCTCCCAATCGGGCACAATCGGCGCAAGGTACGAGGCCAGGAGTTCTGTTTGCTCGACGGGCGTGAATACTGGATAGCCCTCGAAGGCCGCGCATGCGACGCGCTCGGGATATCGGCAGGCGAATTCCATCGCGATCACGGCGCCCGTGTGTGCGCCGTAGAGCGGCACGCGCTCGAGGCCGATCGCATCGAATCCTTCGGCCAACGCATCGGCGAATTCGGCGGCGTCGGCTCGGCGATGGGGCAGGGGATCGGAGAGACCGAACCCGGGTGTGTCGAAGGCGAAGACGGTGAAGCGGTCGGCGAGCCGCTCGGCCAGCGGCAGCAAGGCCACCGACGAACGCGGCGATTCATGCAGCAGCGCCACGGGCGGACCCGAACCGAGCCGGCGGAACGCGACCTCGCGGCCCGAACTGACCGCGACGATGTGGCGGCCCGCCGATTGGCTCATGCTGGGTTCGCCTTGCGCAGCTCGGTCTTCAATACCTTGCCGGCGGCGTTGCGCGGCAGGGCGTCGACGAAGACTACGGATTTCGGAATCTTGTAGCCGGCGAGGGATGCCCTGCAATGCGCGAGCACCTGCTCGGAGTCGAGCGTCGCGCCCGGCTGGCGCACGATGAACGCGCGGCCGACCTCGCCCCAATACTGGTCCGGCACGCCGACCACGGCGGCCTCCTTGACGCCGCCGAGCCGGAACAGATGCTCCTCGATCTCGCGCGGATAGATGTTGACGCCGCCCGAGATGAACATGTCCTTCTTGCGATCGACGAGATAGAAGTAGCCCTCTTCGTCCATGCGCGCCATGTCGCCGGCCGTCGCCCATCCCTCGCGCACGCAGGCGCGCGTCGCTTCGGGATTGTTCCAGTAGCCGTTGAAGAGATAGGGCGAGGACGAGAAGAGCTCGCCCACCTCACCCCGCTTCACCGGCTTGCCGTCGTCGTCGAGCAGGCGGATCCGCGTGCAGAAGAACGGCTTGCCCACGCATTGGATCTTGCGGAGCTGGTCTTCCGGCCGGAGGTTCGTCACGACCCCCGCCTCGGTCGAGCCGTACGTCTCGTGCAGCAGCCCGTCGCCGAAATAGTCGACGATGATCTCCTTGGTGCGCTGGGCCAGCGGCGCGGCGTTGGAGACGATTGCCTTGAGCGCAAAGCCGCGGTTGCGCTCGAGCACCGGCTGCGGCAGCGCGAAGAGGGCGTGGAAGTGCGTTGGCACCATGAAGGTGCCCGACGGCCTGGTGTCATGCAGCTTGGTGAGCACAATCTCGGCGTCGAAGGCCGGTAGAACCTCGCAGCTTCCGCCGAAGAACAGTGCAGCATGTGCGAAGGCGTAGCCGGCGCCGTGGAACAGCGGCGCCAGCGCGAGGTAGTGGTCGTTGGGCGAGTAGCAGCCATGCTCGACCGCCGTGCCGTAGAAGGTCATCACCCGCGATCGGTGCGGCAGAACGACGCCGCGCGGCTTACCTGTGGTCCCGGACGTATAGGGGATCGAAAAAGGCTCCCACTCCTCGACGTGCGGCAGTGTCGTGGCCGGCCGAGCGCCGGCAAGAAGCGCCTCGTATTCCGGGCCGATTACCACCACCCGCTCGACGCCGGTGCCGCGGGCGGCTTCGCGAACCGCGGCCTCGGTCGCCGGTGTTGTGACCACCACGCGCGCTTCGCAATCCGCGAGGATGAACCCGATCTCGGCCGGCGTCTGGCGCGGGTTGAGCGTTGCCACGGCAACGCCCGTGTTGGAGACGCCCGAAACGATCTCGATGTATTCGATGCAGTTCGGCGCCACGATCGCCGCGGTCTGGCCGCGCTCGAGGCCGAAGCCATCGCGCGCCAGCGTCACGACCCGATCGATGCGGTCGACGAGGGCGGCATAGGTCA
>Ga0310810_10010067_pt1 | contig 10992 bp, 8 predicted proteins | sample NCmetagenome_FD_207641 | JGI IMG/M metagenome (GOLD analysis project Ga0310810, IMG submission 207641) | Soil microbial communities from experimental microcosm in Duke University, North Carolina, United States - NC | ecosystem: Engineered > Artificial ecosystem > Soil microcosm > Unclassified ... | reverse complement strand
GGTGGAGCACTTCCAAAATAATGACGCCGGCAAGCCCACTACCCAACCAATCGATGGGCTGATCGATGAGGCCGGCTTCAAGCAGCAACAAATTAATCGACCCGAAACGCGCAAGAAGCTGGCGCATGCCGATGGCTCCAACGAAAGGGGGCAAAACCAGAGGTATCAAAATTAGTCCAATCAACAGAACTTTGCCCGGAAATTCGTAGCGAACGAGCAGGAACGTCAAAGGAAGGCTCAGTAAGGTTGTAAACAGGGTCACGACCAATCCCAAATTGATGCTGTTGGCGAGAATCGTCGTATAGCTCGGGCTCGTGAACATGAGCTTGAAATAAAGCGGCGAAAAACCTCCACCCATGAAAAAAGCATTGGAGAAAACAAAAACCAGCGGATAAAGCAGGAAGGCAAGAAAAAAACACCACAGCAAGGCCAGCAATCCTGCGGTGGCGGGACCGATATCGTAGCGTTTCATCCAGCTACGCATCGAGGCTGTCCTGCGGCAGCACCACGATATCGCGCGGATCGATGTGGAGTTTGACGCGGCTTCCGACGGCTGTCGTTCCCGGCGGCTGGTTGTATTGCACGGCGCGGAGTACCGTGCCGTCCGCCAGACGTAGGCTGTACTCTTCGCGATCGCCAAAATACATGATGCTCTGGATTTCGCCGATCAATCGGTTGCCATTGCCATCGTCGGAAATCGGTGCTTCGGTTTGAAGCCGCAGGGATTCTGGCCTAATCGAGCAAAAAACCCGATCGCCGCGAGCCAATTTTTTTTCACCGTTAGCCGTGCGCATGAGTCCGGTCTCGGTTCTGACCATCCACCAATCGCCGCACTCTTCGAGGGTTCCGGCCAACAGATTAGTACCACCAATGAAGTCGGCGACAAAAGCCGATTCGGGACACGAATAAAGCTGGCGCGGCGTTCCGATCTGAACGACACGCCCTCGACGGATCACGGCGATGCGATCGGCCATCGACAAGGCTTCGGCCTGATCATGGGTCACGTAGATCATCGTGCGGCCGATTTTTCGATGAATTTCTTTGATCTGCGCGCGCATCTCGATACGGAGCTTGGCGTCCAGGTTGGACAAGGGCTCATCGAGCAAGATGACATCGGGCTCGATGACTAGGGCGCGAGCGAGGGCGACTCTCTGCTGCTGGCCGCCCGATAGCTGGTTCGGCAGACGCCGAGCATAGCTCTCCATCTGCACTGTTTCCAGTGCGCGGCCAACCCGTTGTTTCTTTTCCGGCTCGGATAGCCGGCGCATTTTGAGCCCGTAGGCGACGTTGTTCCAGATATCCATGTGCGGCCAAAGCGCATAGTTCTGAAAGACCATACCGGTGTTCCGTTTGTGCGGTGGGATCCGGCTTTGGTCGCGCTCGTTCAAGAATATTTTGCCTTCATCCGGAGTATAAAATCCCGCAACTAATCGGAGTGCCGTCGTCTTACCGCACCCCGATGGACCGAGAAGAAAAAACAGTTCACCGGGTTTGATTTCCAGAGTCAGTCCATCGACGGCTCGGGATTCGCCGAGAATCTTGGTCACTCGCTCAAATTTGACGCTGACCATACAATCTGGACTCGAGCTCAGCGCTTCAGACTGCGGCTATATAAGACCAAACCGAATGCGATAAAGCCGAGGCTGGACAGGCTCAACCATTCGGGCCGCACCCAGGGACGTTTGGTTAGTCTGCCATATTTTTCGCGGGCGAACTGGCTCCACTCGTTGAGCTTCTGATTACGAAAAGCGGCATCACTCCATCGGGTCCTGGCGAGATCCAAAGCTTCGGCCGACGAGATAGGCATCGCTGTGAGCCTTCGCCATTCTTCATTGGACAAGCCAAGCGTTAGCCCTCTCTTCCAGGCTTGAGTGAGAAGATCCTTGCAGTCGATGACCATGACGCCGACCAAATCGTTGACGATCGCATAGCGAGTGGAGCTGAGGCTTTCGTCGAAGAAGAAGTTCGAATGCCACGAAAACGGGTTTAGCTTGACGGCCGTGTACTGGGAAGAGTCGTCGTAGAGCGAGGGCAGAACGCTGAAGCGATTGAGTTGATAGTTCTTGGGGCCCCCCGGGGCTCCCTTGGCCAGTAGCCAGAGTTTTTGGCCGGCCGGGGATATGACAAAACGGACGAACGCCTCAGCGACCGAGGGGTTAGGGGCGCCGTTCAGAATTCCGATACCATCGGGGTTGATAATGGTTAGGTTCTCCGGCATGACAAAACCGATTTTGTCGGCTCCGGCTTCATCGACTTGCGCCCACGCATAAAAATCGATCGCCAGGCCATACGCGACCTCTCCTGTCGTTACGTCTTTCGGAATTTGGCTGGCCGCATTCGTGAAGTTACGCGTGTTGGCGCCCATCCCGGTGATGATGCGCCATCCTTTTTCCCATCCGTAGGCTTGCAAGATGATCTCATACATCATGTGCACGCTGCCGCTCTTTCGCGGATCGGAGGAACCAACCCAACCAAAAACCGGCGGTGACGCCAAACCCTCCCACGTTGTGATGATCGGCAGTTTAACGAGGTTAAGCACGGCTTTGTTGTAGACGATGCCGAATCCCGCCAGTGTCGCCCCGTACCACGTGTAATCCGGATCGTAGAGAGGCACACCCCCCAACTGCTGCGGTATATTTTTTAGGAGCTCATGTGGCAACACATAGCGGCGAAGAAGCTTTTCCCTTTTAAGCGCGAGATAGGGTTCGAGCCCACCGCCAAAAAGGATATCGATGCCGATACCCGCGGGTTTGTTGCTGAATTCGGATCGGATGAAACGCAACACTTCTGATGTCCCGCCCACATCCAACCACTCCAACGCTACAGCGCGCCCAGTCTCACGCAGATAATGCGCCTTGAATCCTCTTTCAAATTCGTCCTCGATTCCTTTCCAGTGCGGCGAGAGGAGCACGAGACGATCTTGTGCGGAGGCCGGCGAAATATTGACAATCACCACGACAAACAGCGTTTCGACAACAAACCGCGCGCAACTTCGTAGCGTCGAATTAGAAAATCCATGACGGTGTCGATACATGAGCCAGAAACTAGCACGTTACCCTGAATAGCTGCCACCTCACCTACTTCACGATTTTTTTTCTGTCACTTCCACGTGCCATGAGAATCTGCAATCCTCGTGTCGGGTGGGTTCATTTAAGTCTGCCACCCGGTATTGAGAAGGATAGAACTATCTGACCGGCTTGAGATACCGAAATGGCCTCGAACGGACGGACCTAGCGTTGGCCCAAGCTGCAAAAGTCATAGGGCAAAAAACGCCCCAGAGGCTGTTGAATCCGAATCGTGAACCGCCGCGTAGGGGTTTGGTCGCTTGCCGCATCTCCGGAGCGAGCATGGCCAATTCTTTAGTGTTGCCGCCGTGCATCTCAGCCAATCGTCGGCAGTGAGCCAAATTGAGATCGTCGGCAGATATATCGAAGGAATTAAGCAGCCTCACAACGCCTAGCGGAAAAAAGCAGGCTCCCTCGCGACAGCGCGCATGATTTTAGATACAGTCTGAAGCAATAAGGTTCAAAGCAGGGACGCGATCCGTGCACAGGACGTGCTCCTGTTCTGTTTCATCTCGTGAGAAATCCTCGGTGCGCAACCGATGCTGTCCGTTCGTGCTCTGAGCATCAATATTCGGCGATTCCTCCAAATTCGTTCCGGCGAGGCGGCACGGATTGGATCGATGGCCGCTTTTCTTTTTTTCTTACTGGCCGCCAACAATGTCATCAAAATCGTCAGAGACTCTCTTTTCCTTAGCCGCTTTCCCATAACTCAGCTTGCCTATGTTTATCTGCTGGCTGCACTTCTGGCGAGTGGTGTCACTGGCATCTATTCTTATTATGCTTCGAGACTGTCACTTTCACAGATCATCCTTGGTTCGCACGTCTTTATCGTCCTTAACGTTATTGTTTTTTGGTTCCTTATTACTTTTTACGATTTCGCTTGGGTGCTCTACGGATTCTATATGTGGTCGGCCATTGTGGGCCTCGTCGCAGTCGCGCAATTTTGGACATTGGCCAATGAATTGTTTAATCCGCGTGAAGGTAAACGTCTTTTTGGCATAATCACGGGGGCGGGCACACTGGGCGCGATGGCCGGCGGCTTCGGCGCGAATTTGGCCGTCACTTTTCTGTTCGGCACAAACCAACTTCTATGGTTGATCCTGGTTCTTTTTGCCGGAGCTTTTGCGGCGGCTTGGTTCGCCATCAAGGAAGCAAAGCATGTGTTCCTAAAGAACGGCGAACAACCGGCGCTGGATGAACTTCAGTTTCGCGACCACAGCGGCGTTGTCCAGAGTCTTCGAGGGTCCGCCTATCTTCAGGCAATCGCTGCTTTGCTTTTTATCTCGGTGATAGTTTCGACTTTAATCGATTACCAGTTCAAAGCTGCAGCGAAAACGGCGTATCCCTCGGCAGAGGGGTTGGCGAGTTTTTTTGGTACTTATTATGCCTTTCTAAGTGTGATTACCTTGTTTGTCCAAGTGTGGTTGACAGGGAGGATCCTGATGGGGTTTGGTCTGACGCCAACCCTTCTTGTCCTTCCCTTAACGCTACTTGGGGGAACGCTCGGCCTCTTGCTCTGGCCAGGCCTTTTTACCGCAACAGGGACACGGCTCGCCGAAGCGTCTTTGCGCACAAGCCTTGACGATAGTGGAGTGGAGATTCTTTATCTCCCGATTCCAGCGTTTATCAAGAAAAAAATTAAGGTCTTTCTCGATGTAACGGTCGAACGTCTGGGTGACGGCACCGCGGCTTTGATTATTCTTTTCTGCACGCTGTTCCTTCGAAGGCCTGAAACCTCGGCCATAGGTTATTTTTCTTTAGGTCTTATTTTCGTGTGGATTGCGGTGGTCTTTATCGTGCGGCAAGGATACATGGGGGCTCTCCGCAACAGTTTGGCACACCGTGAAATATCGTTCGACGAAACCAGGATCGACTTCGACAAGGAAACGATAGGTGCGGTGTTGAAGATGTTGCAGGCAGAGAGCGAACAATCCGTACTGTTCGGCCTAAAGCTCGCCGCAGAATTCGATCCTAGAGTTGTCGCCCCAAGGCTGCCTCGTAACCTTCTTCGCCATTCCTCTCCTGAAGTTAGAGCTCAAGCGATCCAACTTTTTTCAGCAAGTCCGGATCAGACTACCATGAATGAGATAAGCGAAATGTTGCAGGATGAAAATTATGAGGTCCAAGCAGAAGCGATCGGCGCGGCTTGCGCCATTTTTAAGACTGACGCGGTTTCGATCGTGCGATCCTACATTAAAAGTCCGGCGGCGCGCGTCAAACGACGCGCCTTAGAATGCCTGCTCCGGCACGGCGACGAGAGAGCGCGCGCCGGCGCATTGGACAGCGTTCGTGAAATGGTCGACAGCCGTAATGCAGAACAGACTCGTGTTGAGGCCGCCCATCTGATGGGGGACGTTGGTCACCTGGCATTTGCTCCTCACCTGAGTAAGTTGATTCAGGAGGACCCATCGAGGCATGTGGTTCGTGAGGCCATGATAGCAGCGGGCAAGAGAAGATATCTCGAAGTCCTCGGAGATATCATTTTTCGCCTAGGTGATAAAGATACAAAAACCGGTGCTCAGGATGCCTTGATTGAATATGGCGAAGCGGCAGTTAAGCCATTACGAGACGCACTATTTAATCCCCATGTTTCCCGCGAGATCCGGTTTAATATCCCGCGGACCTTGAGCAAAATTCATTCGCAGTCAGCGATGAACGCTCTTTTCGGCGGTTTGTTGGAGCAAGATCGGTCCATTCGTTTCCAGGCTATTCTCGCGCTTGAGCAGATGACTCGCCGCTGCGCCGACTTGAAGGTCGACCGAGAAGTGGTGGAGAGCGCAATCCTCTCAGACGGAATGCTCTATTCCCAACGGTTCGCGATTTTTTACGTCTTGTTTGCCAACTGGGATGAATCGATGGTTCAACGGACTTCGCTCCTGGGCCAAGCGCTTCGAGACAGTATGGAACGGATAAGAGAGCGGGTAATTTGGCTGCTCTCGCTCATTTATTCGGCACGAGACATTCGGGGCATATGGAGCGCGCTCAATTCTGGCGACCCGACCAAACAAGCTCACGCCGTGGAGCTGCTTGATAATTTGCTCAAGGGAGACGTCAAGCGATATAGTTTTCTTCTCTATGGCGATGCTCTCCAACCGGCGCGCTTCAAGATCGCTCTGGGCTTTCTTGGCTGGCCGGGTCTCAATCCTAACGGCGCTCTACGCATGCTGCTTGAGCAGGAGGATGTGTGGTTGGCAGCGGCGACGATGCGGGAGATCGGCCTCCGAGGAGTCACGGGACTGCGTGAAGAGATTGTGAAGAGCTTGAAGTCCGAAAACCCAGTACTGCGGGAGACAGCAGAGCAAGTAATTCAGCGATCTGATAGGGGTATGGAGCCAGCAAAGCTTACAGCCGTCGACAAGGTCATCTTTCTTAAATCTGTCGATATCTTTGCTCATTTGACAATCGAGCAACTTGGACGCGTCGCCGGGTTAACGACCGAGGTTCGTTTTCAGCCTGCCGAGACGATAGTTCGTGAAGGCGAACCGATCGATGCGGTCTATCTTCTGCTCTCGGGCCGGGTCGTTCTGGAAAAGGGCGGCCAAAAAGCCAGAGAGATCGGTAAAGGTAACGCTTTTGGGACGGTCGCTGCGCTTGATTTCAACGCTGCGGTTCATACCATCAAAGTTCTGGATCATGTCCATGCACTTAGGCTTGATGCCCGAGATTTACACGATCTTCTTTCGCAAGATATCGAATTAGTTGAAGGTGTCATTCGAGTACTGTGCCGGATGATTCGCGCGAGCCAGTGAATCTCATTCAGTCCGTCCAGCTGGTAAAGCTTTTGCCAATAGTGCTGTTCTTCTCAGTTTCGCCATTCTCATTGCGGTTCTTCGCAATCCTGAGAAGATCTCCAATTAATTAATCAATAAAATTCCTTATGGTCGCTGGCATTCGTCTTGCCGCCAAGTTTGTTGCAAAGGGCGAAATTTCTCGGAGGAAAACAAAATGAGCAAGAATACTTTTCTACAATGTGCAGCTATCCTAATTGTGGCATTTGGCTCTACGCTTCTGGTTAATTCGGATCATTGCTGGGCACAAGCTCAGTCTGAGCTGCGTCAGAGTGTAGAACAAAAATATGAGCAGTACAGAACCGCAATAAAAAACGAACATCAGATCGATATCAAGAACTTCAAAGACAGGATCCCGGGAGGTGTCGCAGACGGTAAGCCCATCACGAACTACGATTTGCAACAGCTGCTTCTCGGGATAAAGTGGGAGCGCGCGCATACCAACAAGGATAATATGCTAGCTCTGGAGCTCGCGATGGACCATCTTGAACTGATTCCCGATTACTATAGACGCATCGAGCGGCTTGAACGGGAGTGGCAATCGGACAAGCTGGGTGAAATGTGAAGTGGGAAGTGCCGCTCGCAGTCACTCGCACGGGCGCATGGATCACGGTCAAAGTGGATCGCCGAGCGCTCACAAAAAATAGTTAATGATTGCGAATGTGGTTTTAACTGGCGGTTGCGACGTCCCTAATGATTACTTTGCCCAGAACTTTGCCCGAACTAAATGACACTATGTGTTCGAATCGGTAAAATCGGCCTCCGAAAACCGCGTTAAACGCTTGAATGATCCACATAGCGACCGATAGTGTCACATAGTCCCGCCCCGCCACCAGAACTGAAAATCCTCGCTGTCGGGTAGATTCCATATGCTATGACCAGCTCGGAATATCCGATTATTTAGTGCGCGGCCTTAGACAGATCACTTCGCTTCGCTGCCGTTGCTTCACGTGCCACGATCGGTATAGCTAACCCGTTGGGGATCTGCGAAAGCTTGTCGTGATCGACAAGCATATAGGTTCCCTTCTCGGGGATGACAAACTCAAACATTCCGCCCGAGCCAGCTGGCACGCCATAGGTCTGAACGTCACTAGCCACGTTTCGCGGATTGCCGCCCTCATAAGCTTTGTCGAGGATCACGCCCATGACATGAAACGCGGAGGTATAGGGGCCGGCATTCACAAAATAAACTCGGACCAACTCTCCGGCTCCGACATCAACGGTGTTGTGCTTCATGCCGCCATTAAAGAGAACAATGTATGCGCGGTTATCATTCATACGATCTGAGGAGGGAGAAATCCGGCCCTTTTGGTCTGGTTCTCCATAGACTCCGTTTTCGCTCACGACTATTTCGCGTGCCGGTTTCAGTTTCTGGTTACGGGGGTAGACGATCATGACACCGTACATCCCCATTTTGATATGCTGGTCTGTGGCAGGACCGCTTGCACAGTGATACATGAAAACTCCAGGGGTGTTCAGTTTGTGCTCGATCACCATTGTCTTTCCCGGGTCGACGGGACCAAAATGCATGGGGTCAATTCGAAGAGAATGACTGTCAAATCCGTGAGCCATCTTGCCCTTGTTCTCCACAACGATTTTTACCGAGTCGCCTTCACATGCCTCGATCGTCGGGCCCGGTGTGGTGCCGTTAAAAGTCCATGCTTCCGTCGTTATTCCCTCCCCGAGGTCAACGATTTTTTCCTCCGCTTTTAATCTCACGGATCTGTTTTGTGCTCCGCTCCCACAGATGTTTTCCTGGCCGACTAATCCCGCCGAAGCTGGCTCTGATGAAAATGTTACGCCAACAAAAAAACCAAAAAGCGATACAGCAATGAGGGATTTCATGAACAGGTGACCTCCTGCCTTGAGCGTAGCGCAAAGGCCGTGCCGCTGAATGAACTGTTAAAAATATGGATCGTATTGCGATATTTTGTATAAAGCGTTCTCAAGAATGAAAAAAAGTTACTGGCCGCTTGTCGAAATCAAGAATACAGCGCAGAAAGTACGGCAAGAGATCCTATCCAACGCGCACATATGATCTGACTCATGCGAGCTTACGGGATTGTCGAACCGGACACGCCGAGTGATGCACGAGGTTTTGTGGTGTGATCTCACTAAAAACTTTTCGGCTTCCGTTGATTGCATTGGGCGGTTTATCGCTTCTCGCGGCGATCTGGGCCGGTCTGGTTCGGATGGAGTGGAATCTCCCGATTCCCAATCTTAGCTTCCCCGAAGCTCACGGTCCTCTCATGATCGTTGGCTTTCTTGGCACCGTTATAGGCTTGGAACGGGCGGTTGCTTTGAAGAAAGGCTGGGTTTACGGCTCACCCCTATTTGCCGTATTAAGTGCGATTGCGCAGTTATTCAGATGGCCGGAGGGCTGGAGCCAAACGTTCGCTGTAATTTCTTCCGGAATCCTGTTCGCGATTTTCTTTTCTCTTTGGTGGCGTCAACATGAGAGTTATCTTGTTATCATTGGTTTAGGCGCGCTCCTGTGGCTTATCGGAAATTCGCTCTGGCTGGTTGAGTATCCCTACTTTATCGTAGCCGGCTGGTGGGCGGGTTTCTTGGTCCTGACGATTGCTGGGGAGCGCTTGGAGCTCTCACGCTTCAGAAGCCTTCCCCGTGGAACTCGGTTGCTACTTTTTTTCGCCATTGGGGTTTTCGTACTCGGACTGTCTCGCATTTCTGTTTCCGAGCCTGGGAGCCGAGTGGCCGGCGCGGGGCTAATGGCGATTGCTTTATGGCTACTTCGATGGGACATCGCGTGGCGCACGATTCACATTCCTGGTCTATCGCGATTCATGGCGGCTTCTTTGCTTTCAGGTTATTGCTGGCTTTTTGCGGCAGGGCTTCTGTGGGTGATTTATGCCGGCGATTTTATCGCTGGACCACACTATGATGCCATGCTTCATTCGATCTTCTTGGGATTTGTGTTCGTCATGATCTTTGCCCACGCTCCGGTTATTCTGCCGTCTGTGACGGACGTCTCGCTTCCGTTCCAGAAATCATTTTATGCGCATTTGCTTTTGCTTCACATTTCGTTGTTGCTGCGTGTTGGCGGTGATCTTGCCGAATTGCCGCCGGCACGGATGTGGGGAGGTGCGCTGAATGGATTGGCAATCGTTCTTTTCTTGGCCAACAATCTGCGCGCAGTGAGCATCAGGCATGAATCCGTTTGATCTAATCAATGCCGAGTCCAGGCAAAATTTTATGGTTATCTCGCTGATGATCACGTGCGAATTGACGACGCGCTACCAGCCAGCCAAAACGATCGAGCCGAATGCTTATGCCGAGTTTCGCGTCCGTTTACGCAAACACATTGGGCTGGAAGAAAAGGTTACAATTTCACCCTGTGAGTTCGTGGTATCGCGTCGGGATCACGCTTCCATGCGCGTGTGCTGATACTCTCGGATAAAGTTTACTTTGCTAGAACGCGATGCGAAGATCATTAGAACCAAATATGCCTACGACCAAGAGGCGATTAAATTGAAAGAGGCTGGTGCACCTGTCGATTATGTGTTTCCCTTGACATAGACACCCAGAGAGAACGAAAAATGGATTAGGAAATGATGCCGGCCGCTGCCGTGCAGATCGCCACGTAAATTTATCCCCGCGGCCATTCCCATGGGAAAAACGCGATGAAGATCACACAGACGCAGATTCAAATTCATAGGAAAATCCTGCGGCGCATCCTGCTCGTGGCGGTTGAGCGGTTGACACCAACGCAGCGCCGAGGCGTCGAGTCGTATCTGGGTACCTGCAAACTGTCGCGATCCAAGAGGTGTGAGAGGACCGATGACGAACTTTTGGTCAAGGCTTTATCAATATACTTGCCGGACTCACCGCCATTGCGCGCCCTGAACCGAAACCTCAAGGGCAATTACAGACTAAGGGGCAAGATTCCAATCAATCGCTCGCGTTAGGCGGACCAAAGAAAAAGCTTCTGCGACATTCTTACTGACTTCGCAATAGCGTGCTTGTCGGGCTATGACTCTAACGCGAGGGCTTCCGTCGAAGCTTTCGCAAGACGCTATCGAGTGATGCCGCACCAGAGCCGCACAGGAACAGCATCAACGCGCCTGCGAGTAACATGATCGGAAGGCGAGCATCCATCCAGCCTCGCGTGGGGACTAGAA
>Ga0310810_10010066_pt1 | contig 10992 bp, 9 predicted proteins | sample NCmetagenome_FD_207641 | JGI IMG/M metagenome (GOLD analysis project Ga0310810, IMG submission 207641) | Soil microbial communities from experimental microcosm in Duke University, North Carolina, United States - NC | ecosystem: Engineered > Artificial ecosystem > Soil microcosm > Unclassified ... | reverse complement strand
CGGTCGAGCTGACGGTGACGCGGATGCATGGCGGCAAGCCGTGGATGACCTCCTTCGACCACCCGTTCATCCAGGCCGCCGGCCGCGCGATCGAGCGCGGCTTCGGGAAGAAGCCCGTCTTCACGCGCGAAGGCGGATCGATTCCCGTTGTCTCGACATTCCAGGAAGAACTCGGGCTGCCGTCGGTCCTGTTCGGCGTCGGGCTTCCAGACGAGAACGCGCACGCGCCGAACGAGAAGCTGGATCTCGGCAACTTCCACAACGGGATCATTGCGTCGGCGATTCTGTACGACGAGATCGCGCGCGTCGCCGTGCCGGCGTAAAAAAGCTCTACCACAGAGGACACGGAGAGGACGAATGACAACGGAGGGCACGGAAAAACACTTTGGTTTGTTTGCCGTGTCCTTCGTCCGTGTCCGTGGCCTCCGTGGTAGCGCTTTTTCATAGATGTCGAGACTCGAGCAGGTGATCGACGCGCTGCAGAAATTCTACGGGGCGCTTCCGTCGCCGCCGCGCGATCCGTTCGGGTTGTTCGTCTGGGAGGTGCTGTCGGTTCACTCCACGCCGCGGAAGCGCGACGCGGCGCTCGGCGCGCTCAAGCGGATCCGTGCGCTGACGCCCGACGCGATGTGGCGCGCGCCACAGAAGAAGCTCGCGGACAGCGTCTCGCTCGCGGGTCCGTATGCGGAGCAGCGATTGCGCGCGCTGCGGACCGGTGTCGATCGATTCCGGCGCATGCCGAATCTGCCGCAGGTGATTCGCGGCCCCCTGCCGGCCGCCCGGCGGTCGCTGAAGGGCCTGCCGCAGATGGGCGAGAGCGGGGCCTATCGGATGCTGCTCTTTGCCGCCGATCATCCGGTGCTGCCCGTCGATTCAGCGGTTAGTCGCGTCGCGCGGAGGCTCGGCTACGGACAGGAGCACGCGGACTTCACGAAGACGGCGCGTTCAGTTCGCGAAGCGGTGGTCGGCGAGCTGCGAGCGGACGCGGAGACGTTTCGCCGCGCCTTCCGGTATTTGTCCCATCACGGAGTCGTCACGTGCACGGAGCGAGACCCGCATTGCGGGGTCTGTCCGCTGCTCCAGGACTGCCCGTATGGACGGCAGAAACTGCAGATTGCAGAGTGATGATTGCAGATTGATTGCTCGATTGACCCTGGGAATCCGCAATCTGCAATTTCAGTTGAGCGAAGCGACGCGCCGGCGGAGCGTCTTGACGTATTCCCGGATTTCCGCGTGATCGGCGCGCTCGTCGTCGTCGACTGCGGTCGATCCGGATAACTCCAGATAGGCCTGCAAATCCCGCAGCGCGCTCGAAAAGTCCTTCAGATGGTAGGCCAGCAGTCCCCGATCCCGCAGTTCGCTCGTGGCAGACGGGTTGACCGCGCGCAGCAGTTTCGTCACGTCGAGGGCTTGAGGAAACGAACACATCTGCACGTACAGGCGCTTGAGATTCAGCAGCATGCGAGCGAGAATCTGCGGCTTCGTCGCATGAACGAGCATCGGGGAGTCCACCGCGGCCTCGTTGCCGGAGTGCCGGCGGAATTGCTCGCGGCAGGCGTTCTCCGACAACAATGCGCCGCCGTGAAACGCATCGATGATGAGGTCGTCGGTGTGCGCGAGGCCGCGCCGCGCCGGACATCGCAGGAGGAAATGGCCTGGAAAATTCACCCCTTCCACGTGGACGCCGGCGCGCCGCGCGACTTCCATATAGACGAGCGCCAGCGTGATCGGAATGCCGGTGCGCCGATCGAGCACTTCGTTCAGAAAGCTGTTACGAGGATCCTCGTACGTGACGCTGTTGCCGACGAAATGCAGCTCGCCGAAGAGGTATTCGTTGAGCGCTATCACGCGCGCGTAGTCGTCCGGATCGGCGCGCGGCGGCGCGTGGCCCGGAGCCGCGGCATCGACCCGAAGCTTGGCGTCACGGCCGATCGCATCGATGCGATCGAGGTACGGCCCTGCATCGAGACGGGGGTATTCGATCCGCGCGATCATCAGTGCGGCAATGGCAAGGTCCGGGTCGGGGCTGAGAGCCGCCAGCGTGAAGTTCCGAACCAGCTGTTCCTTAATCATCTGATGGTACCGGTCACAGGATAGCGCAACGAGCACCGAGGAGCATCAGGTTACGCATAGTCGTTCGAGCGCGATGATGTCCAATTCGTCGAGCGACGAAATCACGAGATCGGCATCGAGCGCCGCCCGGTCGTATGTGTGAGTGACAGCCACCGTATGAAGGCCGGCGGCCCGCGCCGACTGCAGGCCCCACGGTGAGTCTTCAATCGCCACGCACTCCGAAGGCCGCAGCGAAACGCCCAGCGCCTTCCCGAGCAACGAGAGGACGCGCAGGTACGGGTCGGCCGCCGGCTTGCTGACGGGCGTGTCTTCGGCGGCCACGATCGCCTTGAAGCACGATGTCAGGCCTTCTCGATCGAGCACGCGCCGGATCTCGACGCCGAGTGCACCGGAGGCGATGGCGACCGCCACGCAGGCAGCGGCGCGGCGGATCGCGGCTTCAGCACCGGGGAAAAGGATCGATCCGTCCTGTTCGAGCCGCTCGAGCGTGTCAGCTTTGGATCTCACGAAGCCGGCGATGCGATCCGCCGTCCACGACAGTCCCCGGTCAGTTGCCAGCGCCTTGAACACGCCGATGTCGTCGTAACCGAGATATCTCCCGTAGTACTCCTTCTCGGCGAACGCGATGCCCGATTTTTCGAGCACGTCACGGAAGGCCCGGTAGTGGAGGGGTTCGCTGTTCGCGATGACCCCGTCGAAGTCGAACACAATCGCACGCAACACTTTGAACTTTTAACTTTTCCCTTCTGCCTTCAACCGTTCGCCGACACGAATAGGAACCTGCAGGCGGTTTTCGCGAGGCGGATACGGACACTCGTAGCTTTCGTTGTAATAACAGTAAGGGTTGTACGCCCGGTTGAAATCGAGCTCGTAAATGCCCGAGCCGTTTCGATCCAGGTCGATGTAGCGGCCGCCGGGATAGGTCTCGGTCCCGCTCGTGAGATCGGTGAACATGACGGTGATGTGGTCGAGATTCTGTGCGTCGGCGTCGACGCTCGCGGTGAGCTTGAGAGGCTGCCCCTTCAGGACGAATTCCATGGTGCCGACGATCCGCTGGCGGCGGAGCGCGCCGGTTGAGGTCGCCATTTCAACGATCGTTTCGCTGCCGGCTGGTTTCAACGCCGCCGCGACGTTGTAGGCCGGATCGATGGGGAAGTAAGCGAGCGGCAGCAATTTCGCTTTACGGTTCTTCGGAACCGGCTCGTCCTCTTTCATGAACTGCGCATCCTTGGCCTGGCGATCGCTCGTCAGGCGTGAGACGTAGTCCTTATCCTCCGGCGGCTTGCTGCTGCATGCGGAAGCGACAAGCACAACGATCAACGCAGAGACGACGGAGCGCGCAGAGATCATATGTCTCAAAAGAAATACCCTCCGCGAGTCACGGCTTCGTCCGCCAGCCGGCGCCGCAGTGCCACGGTATTAACGGGCGTCACCTTCGAAAGACGCCGGAGCGCCGCCAGCGCGGCGCGCAGGTCGTCGCCGTCGATCATGGCGGCGAGCGCCTGCCGCGCGCCGCCATCGACGCGAATGGCAGCATCACTGACATACACGCGCGCGGCATCCACGTGAAGCGCGGCTTGCGGTCCCTTTCGAGCGGCTGCGGTGCTCGCGCGGAGAACGGCGCTGTCGGCGGCGTACAGATCGATCAGAATATCCGCCGCGTACATCAGCACTTCCTGCTCTTCCGACAGCTTCTGCCCGTACGTCTGGAGCGCCAGGCCGACGACCATCAACGCGATCTTGCGAAATGCCTGCACCCCCCGCCGCTCGTCGGCCAGCACGGTGTCATCCGCGACCGGCTGGACCGGCGGCCCCATCAGCTCGTCCTGCAGCGCTTTGGCGGCGGCAATGATCGGCAGATCACCCTTGGCGGCCCGACGCGCCAGGATGCCGCCGATCAGAAGCCGGTTGATCTCGTTCGTCCCCTCGAAGATTCGGTTGACGCGAGAGTCGCGATAGTGGCGTTCCGCCGGGTAGTCGCGGACGTACCCGTTGCCGCCGTGCACCTGAATGTTCTCGTCGAGCACGTCGTTGAGCATTTCACTGCCGGCGACCTTCGCGATCGACGCTTCAATGGCGTACTCCTCCAAGGCGGCAAGCGCTGCCGACCCGCCGACGGGAACGGCCGTCTGGCTGATGCGCGCGTCGATCATGCCGGCCGTTCGATAGAGCAGGCTTTCGACCGCATACGTCCGCACGATCATCTCGCCCAGCTTGTGCTTGATGGCGCCGAACGACGCGATCGGTTGGCCGAACTGCTTCCGGCCGGCCGCGTACCGCGCCGCCTCGCCGATCGCCCGCCTGGCCCCGCCGCCGCACACCGCGCCAAGCTTGAAGCGGCCGAAATTGAGCACGTTGAATGCGACCTTGTGGCCTTTCCCGATCTCGCCGAGCACATTCCCGGCCGGCACCCGGACGTTCTGAAGAAGAATCGCCGTCGTCGATGAGCCGTGGAGGCCCATCTTGTGCTCTTCCTTGCCGCTCGTCACGCCGCCGAAGGCGCGCTCGACGATGAAGGCGGTGAAGTGCTCGACCCCCGCGACCCCGGGGTCGATCACTTTGGCGAAGACGATGAACATGTCCGCGAGGCCGCCATTCGTAATCCACATCTTCTCGCCGTTCAACACAAAGCTGCCGTCCGGCTGCGGCGCGGCCGCGGTCTTTGCGCTGAGCGCGTCCGATCCCGATCCCGATTCGCTGAGACAATAAGCGCCGACGACTTCGCCAGTCATCAGCTTCGGCAGATACTTCCGCTTCTGCGCATCGGTTCCGAACAGCGACAGCGGCAGGATCGTCAGATTGGCCTGGGCGCCGAAGGTTGCGGCAAAGGACGCCGACCCCGCCATGCGCTCGCTCACAATCATCGATGTGACTTTGTCGAGCTGAACGCCGCCGTACTCTTCGGCGACATCAACAGAAAGAAGCCCCAGCTCGCCGCAGCGGATCAGCAGCTGTCGTGCGAGGGTCCAGTCCTTCTGCTCCAGCCGATCGAGTTGCGGCATGACTTCGGTCGCGACGAACTCTTCCGTCGTACGCGCGACCAGCCGCTGTTCTTCCGTAGTGCGTTCCGGCGTCCACACGGCCTCGGGCTCCGTGGCGGTCAAGAGCCACTCACCACCCCGCAGGACCGTGATCGCCGCATCGGTGGTGGGTCCCATGACTACATTCTCTCAAATATGCCGGCCGCGCCCATGCCTCCACCTACACACATCGTCACCATGCCGTATCGGGATGTGCGCCGCTGCATCTCGTAAAGCAGCGTCGTGGTCAACTTCGCGCCCGTGCACCCGAGAGGATGACCGAGCGCGATCGCGCCTCCGTTGACGTTCAGCCGGCTGGGATCGATCGGCAGTGCCCGGAGACAGGCGAGGACCTGCGCGGCAAATGCCTCGTTGAGCTCGACGAGGTCGATCTGATCGAGCGTCAGGCCCGCGAGCTTCAGCGCTTTTTGCATCGCCGGCACTGGCCCGATCCCGAACCGCTCCGGTTCGACGCCTGCGGTCGCGAAAGCCACGAACCGGGCGAGCGGCGTCAGTCCCCGCTCGCGCGCGATCCGCGCCGAGGTGACGACGACGGCGGCCGCGCCGTCGCTCATTTGCGAGGAATTCCCGGCCGTGACGGTCCCATGCGCGTGAAAAGCGGGCCGCAGTTTGGCCAATGCGGCCCGATCCGTGTCGCGGCGCGGTCCCTCGTCGGTCGCGAACGTCGCCTCACGAATCGCGGGCCGTGCACCGGCGCCATTCGACGGTTCAACCACCGCTGCGTTGATCGGAACGATTTCGCCCGCGAAGCGGCCGCTGTCGATCGCCGCGATCGCGCGCTGGTGGCTGCCGAGTGCGAAATCGTCCTGCTCCTCGCGCGTAATGCCGGACTCGCGCGCGTGGTTCTCCGCGACGAGCCCGGTGCTCAGATAGACGTCGGGATACCGATCCATCAGCGTCGGATTCGGGGCAAGCTTGTGGCCGCCCATCGGCACGAGGCTCATGGATTCCGTGCCGCCGGCGACGATGGCGGAAGCGCCGCCGCACATTACCCGTTCGGCGGCATACGCGATGGCCTGCAGACCGGACGAACAGAAGCGATTGACCGTCACCGCCGATGCGGACACCGGAATGCCCGCACGGAGGCTGGCGATCCGGGCGACGTTCAGTCCCTGTTCTGCTTCGGGCATCGCGCAGCCGAGAATCACGTCCTCCACATCGGCCGGATCGATTCCGGGCGTACGCCGAAGGACGTCGGTGATGACCGCCGCGGCGAGATCATCGGGACGCGTGCCCCGGAGCGCTCCGCGGGCTTTGCCGACCGCGGTCCGAACGGCGGATACGATAACGGCGTCTTCCATATTGATCCACCTGCAGGACTAAAGTCCTGCGCCACTACAGCATGGATGTAACACAGGTCTTTAGACCTGTTTCACCAGGCCACGGGCGTAGCGCAGGTCTTCAAATCTGCCTCACTAGCCCACCGGGCGTAGCGCAGGTCTTTAGACCTGCTTCACTAGGCCACGGGCGTAGCGCAGGTCTTTAGACCTGCCTCAATTAGCTGGACCAGTCTCCCAGCAAATCCTCAACCGCGTCGGCCACTTCGCTGACCTTCCCGTCGAACAGATGATCGGCGCCGTCGATCACCACGAGCTCTTTCGGCTCGGCGGCGCGCGCATAGAACTCGCGCATATCCTTCAGCGGGCATAGCTCGTCGCGTTCGCCGTGAATGAAGAACTTCGCCTTCGAGCTCGTCCTGACCGCTTCCCAATCGTACGTCGCAATCGGTAAGGCGATGCCGAGAAGCGTCGAGACACGGGAATCGGCGGCGCCGACCGACAGACCGATCCACGCGCCGAACGACATGCCCGCCGCCCACAGGCGCGCGCCCGGATATCGTTCGCCCATGAAGTCGAGAGCGATCTTGAAGTCGTCCTTCTCACCGGGCCCGCCGGTGAAGCTGCCGGCGCTCGCGCCGGCGCCGCGGAAGTTGATGCGGAGCACGGCGCAGCCGATGCGGCTCAAGGCCTTCGCGGCCTGGTAGACAACTTTCGTGTGCATGGTGCCGCCGTACTCGGTGTGTGGATGCCCAAACACCACGGCCGCTCGAATGCCGCCTGGTTGTCCGGCATGGACCAGGCCGTCGGCGTCGACAGTTTTGACCGGCTGCGGCTCGTCCAGCAGTGCTTCGAGGCGGCCCGCCGATCCGACGATTTCACGCAGCATTTATCACCAGGATTGCCCGAAGGCCGGATCTTTCCGGTCCCGGAGCCGTGGCTGCTTCGAAACAACTCGCTCTGCATCGGCGGCGCCCAGCGACCGGCCGGCGAACTCGCGCACGATCGCGGCGAAGTCGCCTGGACGTGTAATGGAGCCGAGATGGCCCGTTCGCTCGAGAACAACACGGCGCGCGCCCCGAATCAACGACACGTAGCCAACCGAGCCGTCGACGGAGACGACGTGATCGAGCTCGCGTTCGCCGGTCACGACGAGGGTCGGAACGCTGATGCGCGCACAGGTGGCGGCCGCGTCGAGTGTCGCAATCATCCGCGCGCGGCAGGCCATCCGCGCAAGTGACAGCGGCGCCCGGATCAGTGTGCCGAGCTGCAAACGGGCGAAGCGGAAGCGGCTCGAGCGCTCCGGAAGCGCGGTTGTCAGTTCGCGCCGAAGCCGCCACGGCGTTTCGGCAAGGAACAGCGGGCCAAGGAGGAGAGGCATGCGCGCATAGACCTCGTGTCGCCGTCGCAAATGCCAGCCCGGTCCCGGCGTCGACGCGAGAACAAGGGCTGAGGTGCGGTCGCAATACGCGGCGGCAAATCTCAACGCGATGAGGCCGCCGAACGAGATGCCGCACACGATCGCGCGATCGATCCCGCAGCGATCGAGGGCGGCTCGCACCTGCTCCACGTAACACTCGAAGCCCCGGGACTCCTCGAAGCCCTCGAACGCGGCAGACGGCTCGTCGCCGAGCGGAAACGTGATGACGCGGAAAGCGGAGGACAGCGCGTCGACCGCGGGTTGAATGTACTCCCAGCGGCCCTGAAGGCCCGGAATCAGAACCAGCGCCGGCCCTGTGCCTTGTTCGACAATCTTCATTTGGTCATTTAGTCATCTGGGTATCTGGTCAGCTGGTATCTGGTCAGCTCACGACCAGATAACCAGATGACCAGATGACCAGATACAGCGTTAGTTCCTGAGCGTCTTTCCTGTCTTCAGAGTGTACTGAATCCGCTCGAGCGTCTTCCGTTCTCCACAGAGCTTGACGAAGGCTTCCCGCTCGAGGTCGAGCAGATACTGCTCGGTGACCGTCGTTGTATGCGGTAATGCACCGCCGGCCATCACGAAGGCGAGGGCGCGTGCGATGGCAGCGTCATGATCGCTGATCCGGCCACCGCGCCAGGCCAGATGGATGCCGAGCTTCAGCGCCGCCAGAACCGCATCACCACCGACCGGGATCGTCCGCGGCGCGGGGCGCTGATAGCCTTCCCGCACACGCTCGAGCGCCAAAGCCTTCGCGTCACTCATCAATCGTTCGCGGTTCATGGTCACTCGGTCGGCGTCGGTGACAAAGCCGAGGCGGTGGGCGTCGCGCATGCTCGTTGATACCTTCGCGAAGGCAATCGTCTCGAACGTCTGCTGAACGAACGGCAGCAGCTCCGCGTTCGCGCGGGGCAGCTCGCTGATGCTTCGTGCGAGCATCTCCTTGGTGCCGCCCCCGGCCGGAATGAGCCCCACGCCCACTTCCACGAGGCCGATGTAGCTTTCCGCAGACCCCTGGATACGGTCGGCGTGCAGCGCGATCTCGCAGCCGCCGCCGATCGCGAGTCCAGCGGTCGCCACGATGACCGGGACGTCCGCATAGCGCAGCGCGCCCGTCGCTTCCTGGAACGCGCGGACCATCATGTCGATTTCGTCCCAGTTTCCCTCCTGCGCCTCGAGGAGTACCAGCATCAGGTTCGCCCCTGCGGAAAAGTTGGGCGCGTCGTTGCCGACGACCAGCGCGGCGAAATTCCGCCTCGCTTCCTTCACGCCGGCCTGGAGCATCTGGATGGTATCGCCGCCGATCGCGTTCATCTTCGAGTGGAATTCGACGGCGAGCACGCCGTCGTCGAGATCGACGAGGCTCGCGCCGGCATTCCGTCGAACGACGCGGCTGCGATCTTTGGCGGCTTTCAGAATCTGGAGATCCGGTGCCGCCGCCGGCAGGCCATGGCTGCGGAATCGGTTGCCGCCCGAATCGAGAATCGTCCGCACCGGGGGCGGCACATCGAGCGTCTTGTCCGCCGTCCGCATCGCGTCGAGCACCTCACGAACGCCGATGGCATCCCAGATCTCGAACGGTCCGAGCTCCCAGCCGAAGCCCCATCGCATTGCGCGATCGACGTCGTCAATCGAATACGCGATTTCGGGCGCGACGCGCGCGGTATGGATCAGCGTTGGACCAAGCGTGGCTCGAAGGAATCGTCCAGCCTTCCCCTGGTCCAGAAACAGCGTCTTCAGTCGCTCGGTCGTGTCGTCGAGGTTTCGAGTCGCATCCAGTACGGGGATCTGGACAGGCTGCGCCGGCCGGTAAGTAAGGGTCGCCCGGTCCAGAACGAGGATCCCCGAGTCCGTTCGCTTGTAGAAACCCTGGCCGGCCTTCTCGCCGATCCACCGGCGGTCAATGAGCGATTGCAGGACAGCCGGGATCGGCATCCGAAGATTGGCGGCCACGAGACCGACGACGTCGAGTCCGACGACGTCGAGTGTGCGGAACGTGGCGCTCCTGGGCCGGCCGATCGCCGGTCCGGTCATGGCATCGATCTCTTCAATGGTGTAGTCGCCGGACTCCAAGGCGTTCAAGACTTGAATCGCCGAAAAGATCCCGATGTGATTGGCGATGAAGTTCGGCGTGTCTTTCGCTATCACGACGCCCTTCCCGAGATGGAGATCCGCAAACCGGGACACCCGTTCGGTGACCGACGGGTCGGTCTCCGCTGTTGGAATGACTTCGAGAAGATGGAGATAGCGGGGCGGATTGAAGAAGTGCGTGCCGAGCCAGTGGCGGCGAAACCCCTCGCTGCGGGCTTCGGCGAGCGCAGCGATCGGGATACCGGATGTGTTCGAGGACACAATGGTCTCGCCCCCGCGCGCCGCGTCGACGCGGGCAAGTAACGCTCGCTTGATCTCGATCTGCTCGGTGACGGCTTCGACAATCAGATCCATGCCCGACAGGCGGCCGAGATCGGTGTCGAACCCGCCGAGCTCGATCAGCGAACCGACGTCGGCGGTGAAGAACGGATCCGGCTTGAGCCCGCGGGCGCGATTCAGGCCGTCTCGCGCGACATCTATCGTGAGGTCGAGCAGCAGCGTCGCGACTCCGGCGTTCGCGAAATGCGCGGCGATCTGCGACCCCATGACGCCCGCGCCCAGAACGGCGGCAGATCGGATGGGGGACGAAAGAATCATCGATCAAGCGTAGCGTGGCGGGCGTTCGGGTGCCAGGTGCCGGGTGCCTGGTGCCACGGTGCCGTGCCGGGTGCCACGGTGCCAGGTGCTGTGCCGGGTGCCATGGTGCCAAGGTGCTGTGCCGGGTGCCATAGTGCCGAGGTGCGTGCCTGGTGCTTCGTGCTTTCAGTGCAAAACGGCAGCTCCATGGTACGGGCGTTGCCAGACGACTCGACATGGGTGTTCGGCGATACCAAGATCTCGTCGCCTGGCAGCTTGCGAACGAGTTGAAGCTGAGGGTGTACGCATTGGTTGACGAAAGCGGCGCTCGCGACGATCGCAGATTTTACGAACAGGTGAAGGATTCGGCGGCTTCTTCACCGCGCAATCTCGCTGAGGGATTCGGCTGCTATCTTCATCCCGACTTTGCGCGGTATACGCGGACGGCGAAAGCATCTCTGCTCGAAACGCACAATCACGTGTGTGATGGAGTCGATCGCAGATACTGGAC
>Ga0310810_10010063_pt1 | contig 10995 bp, 12 predicted proteins | sample NCmetagenome_FD_207641 | JGI IMG/M metagenome (GOLD analysis project Ga0310810, IMG submission 207641) | Soil microbial communities from experimental microcosm in Duke University, North Carolina, United States - NC | ecosystem: Engineered > Artificial ecosystem > Soil microcosm > Unclassified ... | reverse complement strand
CCCCGCGAGGAGCGACGCCATCGGCTGCTGCTCCTGCGCGAGGCGCTGGCGATGCGCGGCGACATAGGCCGAGGCGAGCCGATATTGCGTGTCCGCCGCGGTGATCCGCGCCTCGGCGGCCTCGATCGCCTGCGCTGCCGCGGCTTCCTCAGCGCGCAGCCGCTCCGCCTCACCCCTCGCTCGGGCCGCCGTCTGCTCGAGTTTCGCGGCTTCGGCTTCGGCGGCGGCTTGCTCGGCCCGGGCCTGCTTCAGCTGATTGTCGAGCGGCTCCGTCTGGGGCTGGGCTGGGGCACTCGCCGCCACGAGCGGCACAAGCACGAACACGATGGCGACCCGCTTCATGCCCTAACCCTCACGGTGGTACGGATGGTTCGCGAGAATCGACGTTGCTCGAAACAGCTGTTCAGCAAGCATTGCCCGGACGAGCAGGTGCGGCCAAGTCGCTGGACCGAAGGACAGCAGCAGGTCCGCCTTCTTTCTAATCTCGTCATCGTGGCCGTCGGCGGCGCCGATCAGGAACAGCGCCTCGCGCTTGCCGCCGTCGCGCCATGCTTCCAGTTTCCTGGCTAGCTCGACGGAGCTCAGCGCTTTGCCGCGCTCGTCGAGAACGATGGTCACGGCTGCCCCCGCCGGCTCGGACATCTTGCCGCCGCGATCGGGTAGCTCGGTGAGCTTCGTCGGCCAGCTGATCCGCTTCAGATAACGCTGCACCAAATCGGCTTCCGGAGAGCGGCCGATCTTTCCGCGCGCAACGATGTGCAGGAGCACCTACTGAGCGGTAAGCGCCGGCTGGAAGGGCCAGCTGAAGACCGCCTTGAAGCCGTCATAGATGGTGCGGGCGGCCTGGGCGATGGTCGCCGGACGGTTGCTCCCGCCGCGCGTGAAGATCGCAACCGCAACGCGGTGGCCGTCGGGCATCGTGATGAACCCGACGTCGTCGGCGAGGCCGTTCAGGGTCCCGGTCTTATGCTCGATGGGCACGCCCGGAAGCAGCCCCCTCATGCGGTTCTTGCCGGTCTCGCAGCGCGCCATGAGGTCCAGCAGGTAATTGCGGCTTTCCGGACGGATCAGCTCCGACTTGTAGATGCGCTTTAACAGCTGGACCATTCCGACCGGAGTGCTGGAATCACGGCGATCCCAGAGGTCGCGCCTGTCCCGTAGCAGTTCGGCGATCGTGCGATCGACGCTGAGCCCATTAAGGCCATTCTGATGCAGCCACTGATGCAGGGCGTGCGGTCCGCCCACGTCCGCCAGGAGGATATCGGCCGCATGGTTGTCGCTGCGGATGATCATGCGCGACATCAAGGTCCGAACCGGAACTCCGCTGATCGTGTCGTCGAGCGTCTTCTGGCCGTGGTCGACCTGCCAAAGATACAGCGCGGCGATTGCGACCTTGACCGTACTCGCCATCGGGAAGGGCGTATCGCCCTTGATGCTGACGGTTTCGCCGGTGTTGAGATCGAGCGCTGCGATGCCGACGTCGGCCGACTTGTCGGCGACCAGTGCGTTCAGCTGCTGCTCCAGGCTCGAAAGCGCAGGCGACGAGGCTGCACCGGCAGGAGCAGCAACAAACGCCAGAAGCGACAACAGAATCGCAAAAAATCGCATAGCCCTCACCCGCGAGCAGCGCTCACACTGGAATCATCCCCGAATGCCCACATTCGCTCCAAATTGTAAAAATTTCTCACTTCGGGACGGAAAATGTGGACGATCACATCGTCGGCGTCGATCAGCACCCAGTCCGCGGCTGGAAGCCCTTCGATCCGAACGTTCTTCCCAAATCGCTCCTTGATCTTGTCGGCAAGCTTAACGGCCATTGAGGCGACCTGCCGCGTCGATCGCCCTGAGGCAACGACGATATGATCCGCGATGTTGGACTTGCCCGCAAGGGGGATGGAAACGACCTCCTGGGCCTGATCGTCATCGAGGGACTTCAGGACCAGGGCGTGGAGCTCTTCGACATCGACGGGGGCGCGGGCGACGCCGCCGGCGGTCTCAGCAGGATGTTCGGTCAAGGGGTCTCCTTGCGAAGGCGTGGAACGCGACGCCTGGTCGGCGCGGAATGCGCGGGGGATTGGCGGTACCAGCTGGGGTCTTGCGCGCGAATGGCGGTTGCGGACGTGGGGTCGGGCGGCAGGCGAAGGAAAATGATCGCCGGTGCACTCCAGTCCGTCCATTTATTCGCCTGGTCCGAAGGGTGGACGAACCCTTTCAGCCAACCCATCGCGCGCGCCGCGTGGGCAGCTGAATCATAACCGGGCCGGGGAATCACCGCAATCGGCACTTCAGCCGCTAAGCCCCTCCAATCGCGCCATTTGTGAAAATTTGGCAGTGTGTCGCTTCCAAGCAACCAGATGAAGCGGTCTTCGGGGTGCGCTTTCTTCAACAGGCGCACCGTATCGATGGTGAAGCACGTTCCGTGACGTTGCTCAAAATCGCTGACGCGGATGGCCGTCCCCGCCGCGGCCCTCTCCGCCGACGCAAGCCGCGCTTCGAACGGTGCCATGTCCGTCGCCCCCTCCTTCAGCGGGTTGCCGGGCGAGACAAGCCACCAGACCTCGTCGAGATCGAGCGCGCGCATGGCTTCGAGGCTGATGTGCCGGTGCCCGCCGTGGGCGGGATTGAAGGACCCGCCGAGAAGTCCGATGCGCATGTGCTTGAGCTAGCATGAGCGCTTGGCGCCGCCTAATATCGGCCTCAGGGGGACGTGAATGGGCGAACTCGAAGCATTCGGCGATGCGGTGACCGGAGGTTTGCTGGCGCGCGCGGTCGAGCCCGACGCCGGCGAGAGGCTGTCGGACGGCCATACGCATGAGAAGAATTGCCTCAATTGCCGGGCGCAGCTGACCGGCCCGTTCTGCGCACAATGCGGGCAGAGGGCGCACGTCCATCGCTCGGTCCGCGCCTTCTTCCAGGATTTCTTCCAAAGCCTGTTCAATTTCGAAGGGAAGATCTGGCGGACCTTGCCGATGCTTGCCTGGCGCCCCGGCGAGATGACCCGGCGCTACATCGCGGGAGAACGTGCCCGGTTCGTCTCGCCCGTCGCGCTCTATCTCTTCACAGTTTTCGCGATGTTCGCCGTGCTCAACCTCACGGGCGCGCTTGGAAACCACGGACAAGCGGGCAAGCACGCGAAACAGGCACTGCAGACCGGCCTTGCCGAAGAGCAGCAGGAGCTAACCAAGCTCGAAACGAAGCGTCAAACGGCGGTGGCCGCGGGCAAGGACGTGGCCGACCTCGACCGGAGGATCGCGAGTCACAAGGAAGACATCGCCGACATTCAGCAGGCGATGAAGGGCCAAAATATCATTTCGGCCGACGCGGACGACGAAACGCCAGGCTGGATTCGCCCATTCATCAAGAACGTGCGGGACAATCCGGATCTGGTCTCAATGAAGATTCAGGACGCCGCCTCCAAGTATAGTTGGCTGCTGATCCCGCTGTCGGTGCCCTTCATGTGGCTGCTGTTCCCGTTCCGGCGGGGCTACAACACCTATGACCACACGGTCTTCGTGACTTACTCGCTATCGTTCATGATGATCCTGGCGATCGTCGCGGGCTCACTCATGGCTGTGGGCCTGACGAGCCTGGCGGGCCTGCTCTTCTTCGTGCCGCCGTTTCATATGTATCGGCATTTGAAGCAGACCTATGAACTGGGACGCTGGAGCGCGATCCTGCGGACGATGGCGCTGCTGACTTTCGCGTTCATTGCGGGCGCACTGTTCATCGTCACCGCAGCGGCCATCGGCGCGATGTAGTCAGGGTTCAGCGCCTGCAGGGATACTTCTTTTGAAGGACGCGGATCATCGCCTCCTTGAGTGTCATGCGTGCGCGTTCGGGCGCGGGGATCGACTCAAGGCCATGAATGAATTCGAAGCTGCCGAGCTGGGCACGCGCTTCCGGTGAACAATAGAGGATCGGCCCGCCGGCTTTTTCGGCCGCGATCCGGTCATCGCCGATCGACTTGCCGACTGCCGTCGCTTCGGCCTTCAGCCGCCCATAGTCGCTGTCGAAGAAGGCGAGCGGCCCCTTCGACTTCAGGCGCTCGGCTCGGTCGAGAAAGTTCTGTGCGCCGCTGGCCTGCGCGCCGAGCGCCGGCGCGATCGTGAGAGCCGTCAGGATCAGCAGGAGTACGTTACGCATTCGAACGGGGCGTTGGGCTATTTGGTGCACGGAAAACGCTTGGCCAGATAGGCCCGCAGCGCATCCTTCACCTCAATCTTGCCTTGTTCGGCCTGGGGGATTTGCTTCAGCCCAAGGATAATCTCTGCACCCGTCGGCTGCGCCGCCTGAGGGTCCGGGCAATAAGGGGGCGCTTTTCCGGCTTGGGCAGCCGCCAGGCGCTCGGCCCGCAGCGCTGCGGCGTCATCCTGAAGCTCCTTCTTAACCAGCGCGGCATCGCTGGTCATGGTCGCCAGCTGGCCCTCCTTCATGAGGGTGTCGATCTTGGCGAGAAAGGTCGCGACCGGCATGGCCGACGCGGGCGTGGCGAGCGCGAGCGCCGCCAGTCCTGCCGCCGCGAAACGCATCCGTGTTGGCTTAGGCACCCGCGGTTGCGGGGCCACCGATCGCGCCCGGCTTCGGCCGCTTGGCCTTCGGAATCGACGAGCCGGCAGCCGGGATCGCCGGACCCTTCGCTCCGCCGCGGTCGATCGGCTCGCCGACGACCACCTTCTTGATTTCGTCGCCGGTCAGCGTCTCATATTCGAGCAGCGCCTGGGCAAGCTTCTCGAGCTCGTCGCGATGTTCGTCGAGCAGATGCTTGGCCCGCTCATAGCCGTCCTCGACAACTTTGCGGATTTCCTTGTCGATCGCCTGCGCGGTTTCGTTCGACATCTGACGCTGGCGGTTGACCGAATAGCCGAGGAACACCTCTTCCTCGGGCTCGGCGTACTGCAGCGGCCCAAGCGCGTCCGACATGCCCCAGCGAGTCACCATGTCGCGCGCGAGCTGGGTCGCGTACTGGATGTCGGAAGAGGCGCCGGAAGAAACCTTGTCGTAGCCGAAGATCACTTCCTCGGCGACGCGGCCGCCCATCGCGACCGCGAGGTTCGCGTACATCTTGTCGCGGTGATAGCTGTAGCTGTCGCGCTCGGGCAGGCGCATGACGAGGCCGAGCGCGCGCCCGCGCGGGATGATCGTCGCCTTGTGGATCGGGTCGGACGCGGGCTCGTGGAGCGCGACGACGGCGTGGCCCGCCTCGTGATAGGCGGTCATGCGCTTCTCGTCCTCGGTCATGACCATGGACTTGCGCTCGGTGCCCATCAGCACCTTGTCCTTGGCGTCCTCGAACTCCTGCATCGCGACGAGGCGCTTGCCCTTGCGCGCGGCGAGGAGAGCCGCCTCGTTGACGAGGTTGGCGAGGTCAGCGCCGGAGAAGCCCGGTGTGCCGCGCGCGATGATGCGCGCATCGACGTCGGGGGCCAGTGGCACCTTCTTCATGTGGACGCCGAGGATCTGCTCGCGGCCGTCGATATCCGGGCGCGGCACCACGACCTGACGGTCGAAGCGGCCCGGGCGCAGCAGCGCCGGGTCGAGCACGTCGGGACGGTTGGTCGCGGCGATGATGATGATGCCCTCATTGGCCTCGAAGCCGTCCATCTCGACCAGCAGCTGGTTCAAGGTCTGCTCGCGCTCGTCATTGCCGTTGCCGAGGCCCGCGCCGCGATGCCGGCCGACGGCGTCGATCTCGTCGATGAAGACGATGCACGGCGCCGATTTCTTGGCCTGGTCGAACATGTCGCGGACGCGGCTCGCGCCGACGCCGACGAACATCTCGACAAAGTCCGAACCGGAGATGGTGAAGAAGGGAACGCCCGCCTCACCCGCGATGGCGCGGGCGAGAAGGGTCTTGCCGGTGCCGGGAGGGCCGACCAGCAATGCGCCCTTGGGGATCTTGCCGCCCAGGCGCGCGAACTTGCCTGGGTCCTTGAGATATTCGACGATCTCCTGGAGCTCCTCGCGCGCCTCGTCGATTCCGGCCACATCCTGGAAGGTCACGCGGCCCTGCTTCTCGGTCAGCATCCGCGCGCGGCTCTTTCCAAAGCCCATCGCGCCCGAGCCCGCGTTCTTCTGCATCTGGCGCATCACGAAGAAGCTGATTCCGAGGATGAGCAGGAACGGCAGCGAGTTGTAGAGCATGTAGAGCCAGATGCTTGTGCCCTCGTCGCCCTTCACCTGGACCGCGACGCCCTTGGCGAGCAGCTTGTCGGAGACGTTTGCATCGCCCGGCGCGGTCGTGTGGAAAATCTCGCCGCTTTCGAGCTTGCCGGTGATGGCGCTGTTGCCGGTCGAGCTGGTCGCAATGGTCACCGAGCGGACGTTGCCCTCATCGACCTGGCGCACGAATTCGGAATAAGCGATCGGCTGGCCGGTCGAGGCGCGGGAGCCGCCGTCGATCATCTGGACCAGCAGCACCAGCGCGAAGAGCACGCCGATCCAGATCAGCAGGCTCTTGGTCCAGGGGTTGCCGGGCTTCTTGTCTTTGTCGTTCATCTAACCGTCTCTCAGCGCAAAACGCGCTTGCCCTTAAAATAGGCTCATCATGCCTAATAACAATGCAACGCTTAGGGACCGGTGAACGCCCCCCACGCGTGCCGCTAATCGCACCGTTAGCGCCGTTTATAGATTCGCGGTGTCCTTGACCGGCTGGGAGCCTCTGTTTTCGGGCCGCTGGCCCGGTGGAGCCGACAGAGCGCCTGAACTCAGGAGAGTTTTGGTATGAAGAATTCCAAGCCGATGGACACCTTCTTGCTTCGTGCAGGCGCCGCGGTTGCAGCGCCTCTGCTGTGCTCAATCCCCGCGTCCGCCCACCCTCCTGCTGCGGCAGCGCGACCGGTCACCGCGCCTACGCGCCTCCGCGCGCCTGGAGGCGAAGTCATACTCGGCGATAAATATGACGGGTTCGCCTATGACCGCGAAAGCTTTGCGCCCGTCAGGCGCTCGGGTGACCTGCTGTTCATTTCCGGCATCATTGTCGCGCGCCGGGCCGGCGAAGGCACCGACGTCCAGTCATTCAAGAACGAGGTTCGCCGAACATTCCGGCGGATAGAGCAGGAGTTGGCATCGTCGGGTGCGACCTTCGATGACGTGGTCATGATCAACAGCTTCCACGTGTGGAGCGGGCCCGACTTCGCAGGTTCAAAGGAGCAGCAATTCGAGGCGTTCAACCAGGTCAAGCAGGAATTCATGCACGGGCCTCATCCCGCGTGGACAGCAGTGGGATCGACCGGGCTGCTCGGAACTGGCGGGATCGTCGAAGTTCAAATGATCGCGCATGCGGCCGGAACGAGAGCCCGCTGACCGTGCGTGCAGTTGTGCGATTGGCGCCGTTATTCATTGCAATCGCGCTGGCCGGCTCGTCGCCAGCCTCCGCCCGGACCTTTCGCGACTGCGCCGGCTGCCCGCTGATGCGACAGCTTCCAGCCGGCGAGTTCCTTATGGGGTCTCCGAGCGAGGAGGGGGGTCGGAACCCGGCTGAAGGCCCGCGCCACGAGGTCAGGATTCCGCGACCGTTCGCGATCGGAGTCTATGATGTTACGCGAGCGCAATTTGCCGCCTTCGCTCGCGAGACCGGCTATGCCGGCGATCCCAAGTGCGATTGGCGCTCGCCGAAAGCGCACGGGCAGCCAATCAATCAGAGCGACCATGATCCGGTGGTCTGCGTCGGCTTCAGCGATGCCGAGGCCTACGCCACGTGGCTGTCGCGCAAAACGGGACGTCGCTACCGCCTGCCGTCAGAAGCGGAATGGGAATATGCAGCGCGGGCGGGCTCATCTTCAGCGCGCTTCTGGGGCGCGCAAGACTCGCGAAATTTCGCGAACTACGGCTCCGACCAATGCTGCGCCGCCATGCAATCGGGCCGCGATCGCTGGCTCTACACGTCCCCTGGAGGAGCGTTCCCAGCCAATGCATTCGGTCTATACGACATGCTCGGGAACGTCTGGCAGCGCACAGAGGATTGCGGCCACGAAGATTATAAGGGTGCCCCTCGGGACGGACCGGCCTGGACCACGGGCGGAGACTGCTCGACGCGGATAGTGCGCGGCGGCGCGTGGTTCAGTCCCCTCGACCAGCTGCGGTTTGCCGTTCGGGCAGCCGACCCCGCCAATTTCAGGAAAAACGACATAGGCTTTCGCGTCGCCCGTTCGCTTTAATCACGAAGGCGCCCCGCGCCGCGCGCTAAGCCGTTTCGACCGCGTAGCCGTCGCCGTAGAATTTGCTGGTGCTGCGGGTGTGGAACGTGATCGCCTTGATGGGCTCGTATTTCGGCGCGCCGAGGCCCGGCAGCACCTCGAGGAGTTCATCCTCCCATACGTAGACCGCCATCGGGAACGACACTCTCGTCCGCGTGAGATGCGAGCCGTCGGTCGGCTTTCCCACGCGGTGCGTCGTCGAGGGCAAGCGGTCATTCGAGATCCGCTGTATATAGTCGCCAGTGTTGATGATGATGGAGCCGGGGGGCGCCTTCATCCGCACCCACTTGCCGCTCCGGTGATTCCACACCTGCAGCCCGTCGGTGCGCGACGCGGGCAAGATCGTGAACAGGTCGACGTCCTCGTGGCCGAGCAAGCGGCCGGCGCCTGACCGGTCCTGCTCCTCGGTCATCGGCGGATAGTAATTGAGCCGAAGGCCGAAGTTCGTCTGGGTCAGCTTCTCATCGAGCAGGTGCGGGTCGCAGCCGAGACCCTGGAGCATCGCCTGCGCGATCGGCTTGAACAGCTGCTCATGGGCCAGCACGAGCTTGCGCGCCTGCCGCTCATACTCGGCTTTCGGCCAGTAATCCTCAGGCCGGAATGCCCCCTCGCGCTCCTGCGCAATGTCGAACGCTCGCCGGCACCACACCCAGCCCTCGACGAGGTCGGGGTGGATGTCGCTGGTCTCCTCGATCGGGAAATAGCCCTGATTTACGGAGCCGTATCGCTCGGCCCGGAAGCGCATTTTCTCGGCGAGAGAAGTCGACGTGAAGAGATCGAGCGTCAGCGCTTCCATCTCGTCGTAAAGCGCTGGATCGACCCCGTGCCCGGTCAGCACGGCGAAGCCGATCTCCTCCAGCGCCCCCGCAAATGCCTCGGCGAAACGCGCCTTCTGCACCGCGTCGCCGCGAAGGAAACCTGCAAAGTCGAGGGTGGCGATTTCATAATCTTCGTCGAATTCGTCGGCATCGTTCTCGGCCAAGCGGTAGGTGTGAGCCTTCCGCACCTGGTCGTAGCGGCTGAATTCCTGGTTGAGCGCGGTTACGCCGGTCATCGCTTAAGCTTAGCGTTCAGCGGCGCGCATTGACAGGCCGCGATTGCAAGCGCGCGGGTGAGTCGGCAAGAACCGTCCCAAAGCAAGGAGAGCATTCCATGTGCGGCGATGGAAATCACCAGGGCTTTATTGCGGACACCTCACTGACCCGGCGGACGTTCCTAATGACCGTAAGCGCTGCCACCGCGGCCGGTGGAATCGCGGTCCCGGCCTTCGCAGAGGACCGCGGCGCAAGGCCGGTGACCGAAAAGGACGTCTCGGTGAAAACGGCGGATGGAAGCGCCGACGCCGCGCTGTTCTACCCGACCGGCAAGGGCAAATGGCCAGCCGTGCTGATGTGGCCCGACATCCTCGGCCTGAGGCCGGTGTTCCGCGAAATGGGCAAGAGGCTCGCCGCCCAGGGCTATGTCGTGCTGGTCCCGAACCCTTATTACCGCACGAAGAAGGCGCCCGTCGTGCAAGGCGCGTTCGACTTCAACAACAAGGACCAATTGAACCAGATCATGGCGTTCCGGAGCGCGCTGACGGACGCGATGGTCGACCGCGACTCCGCGGCGTACGTTACTTTCCTCGATGCGCAGGCCGAGACCGACAAGCGCAAGAAGGCCGCGGTGCAAGGCTATTGCATGAGCGGGCCGCTATCCTTCCGCACAGCCGCCGCCCGACCCGACCGGATCGGCGCGGTGGCGACCTTCCATCCGGGAGCGCTGGTCACGGACAAGCCGTCCAGCCCGCATTTGCTGATCCCCAAGACGCGCGCGTCCTACCTGGTGATCATCGCCAAGAACGACGCAGAGAAGATGCCGAAGGAGCAGGCAGATTTGCAGGCGGCATTCGCGGCTGCACATCGTCCCGCAAAGGTCGAAGTCTCCTCGGCCAATCACGGCTGGACCGTCGCCGGAAGCCAGACCTACGATGAAAAGGAAGCGGAGCGCGCCTGGGCCGAGCTCCTGCCCTTCTATCGCGCCAACCTGCGTTGATCGCTTAGTTCAACCTCCGGGCGGGAGCGCGGGTGAAACGCCACTCCTGCCCGCCGATGCAGAGCACGCCGCGGAGCGTCGCTTTCCCGCCGCCGCGGAGCGCGACGAGCAGTTGTTCGAGCTCGCGGCCACGAAGCTCGCCGCGATGGCCCTCGGTCGCGAGCGCAAGCACGGCTCGGCGGACGATCCGGCGGCGGATTTCGAGTGGCGCGTCGGCAGGGCGATAGACAATCTCGCCGCCGCCAGCGGTGACTCCGCGCTGCCATTCGCGCGTCGTCGCCCACTGCAGTGCGGCGTCCGCCTGGGCGAGGTGGGTCGCGCTCGCCGCCACTTGCTGCGGCTGCACCAGGTCCGAGCCCGCGAGCGCGGCGCGGACGCGCACCCGCTCGAACTCTCGGTCCGAGTTGCTCGGGTCGCGCACCGGGTCGATACCGGACGCGGTGCACACCGCTTCCAGCTCCGAATGCCGCCAACCGAGCAGAGGCCGGACAATCGGAATGTTGCCATCGGGTGAGCGGACGACCCGCCGCATTCCGGCGAGGCCCTGCACGCCCGCTCCCCGAGAGAGACGCATCAGGAACGTCTCTGCCTGATCGTCGAGATGATGTGCGGTGGCGACGGCGGAAAGCTCGCGCTCGCGCGCCCAATCGCCGAGCAGGCGGTAGCGCATCGCCCGGGCGCGTTCCTGGAGGGCGGTCTCGGGCTTCTGCTTCCAGTCGGCGGTGAGGATTGCGTGCGGTACACCCAGACGTTCGCAGATGCCGGC
>Ga0310810_10010062_pt1 | contig 10996 bp, 11 predicted proteins | sample NCmetagenome_FD_207641 | JGI IMG/M metagenome (GOLD analysis project Ga0310810, IMG submission 207641) | Soil microbial communities from experimental microcosm in Duke University, North Carolina, United States - NC | ecosystem: Engineered > Artificial ecosystem > Soil microcosm > Unclassified ... | reverse complement strand
AAGTAATCCTGGAATTCGAGCGCGCCCTCGTCGGTATGCACGATCGTGCGCACCGGGTCGTCCGACATCGGCACGATCGCGTGGCGCACGCCGAGCCGCTCGCCGAGAGCGCGTGTCACCGCCGAGAGCGATTCGCCGAGGGCAAGGCGGCGCGAGCGCTCGATGTGCGTGGCGAGATCGCGGTCGCCCAGACGGAACCACGTCGGCCCGCCAAGGCGCTCGAGCGATTCCATGAAGCGCCACGATTCGCCGGCGTATCCCCAGCCCGTGCCCGCATTGGCGACGCCGGCGAGCGTATACATCACCGTGTCGAGGTCCGGCGAAATGTGCAGTCCGAGATGCTCGAAGTCGTCGCCCGTGTTCACCGCGACGAGGAGCTCGTCCGCTTTGAGCGCGCGCGCGAGCCCGGACGCGAGCTTCGCCCCGCCGACGCCGCCCGCCAGCGCGAGAATCACCGGAAAAGGTCCTTGTCGCGCGGCCGCAGCAGCTCGGCGGCGCTGCCCGCGCGCCGCGGCCAGGCCACGCCGCGGATGAGCACGATCGGCCGCCCTTCGGCACCCTGTCCCATGAGCGCGGAGGCCGCCGCGGCGAGCTCGTCCGCCATGCCGACCTCGGTGACCTGCAGCGTGCGCCCGGCGAGGTCCGGCTGGCCGCGCAAGTCGAGAAGGCCCGGCAGGCCCGCGATTCCGATCGCGATGCCGACCGTGCCCTGCCGCCAGGCGCGGCCGAGGCTGTCGTTCACGATCACGCCGAGGTCGGCCCCCGACAGCTCGCGCAGCCGGCCGCGCAGCCGCGCCGCGCTCGCGTCGGGATCTTCCGGGAGGAGCAGCGCGCGCTCGCGCCCGCGCTCGTCGGGCTCGACGTTGGATTGGTCGACGCCGGCGTTGGCGAGCGTGAGGCCGCGCCGGTCGAGGACGATGAGCACGTTCGGCACCGCGCGCACCACCTCGCGCGACTCGCGCAGCACGAGCTCCACGTAGCGCGCGTCCTTCAGGCATTTCGCCGCGAGCTCGCGCGCGCGCGGCGAAGGCTCGATCTCCTCCAGCACCGCGAAGCGCCCTTCCGACTTGGACACGACCTTCTGGGCGAACGCCAGGATGTCGCCGTCGCTCAGCGCAAGCCCCATCGCGCCACAGGCGGCGATCGCCGCCGCCGCGAGATCGTCGCCGGGACGGACGCGGCCGACGTTCTCCAGCGCGATCAGCTCGAGGCGCGCCATCCGCGCTCAGCCGAGCCCGGTGATCGCGATGCCCGCGTCCGGCACCTTGTAGGCGCGGTTGATCCAGATGAGAAGCGAGGTCAGCGCCTCGGCGGCGGCCGAGTTCGCGAGCGGCCCCGCGTTGATGCCGCGCAGGCCCGCGTCGGCGGCGAGCTCGATCACGCGCTCTCGCGCCTCCTTGTCGTCGGCGCACACCAGCACGTCGCAGGCGATCGCCTGCTCGAGCTTCTTCAGCTTGTGCGCCGATACGTTCTGGAACGCCGAGACCACGCGCACCCCGGGACCGAGCTCCTTCTGCACTTGCGCGACGCACGAGCCGCCGGCCGGCAGCTGCACGGTCGACACCTTCGGCGGCACGAGCGGCACGGTGACGTCGACGAGGATCTTGCCGCCGAGGACGGGCTTGAGCGCGAGCGCGGTCGTCATCTGCGCCGCGAAGGGCACCGTGAGCACCACCACGGCGGCTTCCTTCGCCGCCGCCCCGCTCGCCGCGCCTTCGAGCCTCCCGCTGCCGGCGGGCAGGAGCGCGCGCAACTCGCCCGCGGCCGCGGCCGCTTTGGCGGAATCCCGCGAGCCGATGATCACGCGATGGCCCGCGGCCGCCCAGCGCAGCGCGAGGCCGCCGCCTTCGGCTCCCGTGCCCCCGATCACCGCGAGGGTCGCGGGATTGCTCGTTTTTCTGGTCATGATGTCCCCGGTTCCTGGAATTTCGGCTCGCGCTTTTCAAACAGCGCCGCTAGCCCTTCGCGATGCTCCTCGCCCGTCACCGCGAGCGCCTGCGCCTGCGCCTCGGCCTCGAGCGCCGCAGCCAGATCGGAGCCGGCCGCCGCGCCGAGCAGGCGCTTGGCCGCCGCCTGGGCCTGCGGCGGGCCCTTGGCGATGCGCTCGGCGAGCGCGCGCGTCCGCAAAGCGAGCTCCGCCTGGGGCACGACGTGGTTGACCAGGCCGAAGCGCTCCGCCGCCGCCGCGTCCACGATCTCGCAGGTATAGAGCAGCTCCTTCGCGCGCGCGGCGCCGATGAGGCGCGGCAGCAGCCACGAGGCGCCGCCATCGGGCACCAGCCCCACTTTTCCGAACACCTCGCCGAAGCGCGCGCGGTCGGAGGCGACGATCAGGTCGCAGGCGAGCGCGAGGTTGCAGCCCGAGCCCACCGCGTAACCGTCCACGCTCGCGATCGTGGGCCGCGGAAACGCGGCCAGCGCGAGCACGAGCCGGTTCAGCAGCCGCACGCGCTCCAGGTGCTCTTCGCGGGTCGGGCGCCGCTCGCGCAGGGACTTCATGTCGCCGCCCGCGCAGAAGTGGCCGCCCGCGCCGGCGAGAACGAGCACCCGCGTCCCGGGCTCGCGCTCGAGCGTCTCGAGCGCCTCGATGAGCGCCTTGCGCATCGGCATATCGATGGCGTTGCGGCTCTCCGGGCGGTTCAAGGTCACCGTCGCGATGCCCCCCGAGCGCTCGACCTGCACGACGTCGCTCACGAGACCGTCTCCGAGAGGATGCGCTCGCGCAACGCCGGCTTGTGGATCTTGCCGCTCGTGCTCAAGGGGAACGTCTCCACGAAGCGGAAGTGCCGCGGCACCTTGTATCCGGCGAGCGAGCGCCGGCAATGCTCGGCGAGCTCCGCGCCGCTCGCCCGCATGCCCGCGCGCAGCTGGACGAACGCCGCCCCGACCTCGCTCGCGCGCTCGTCCGGAATGCCGACCAGCGCGGCGGAAGCGACCGCGGGATGGCTTTGCAGGACCGCCTCGACCTCGAGGCACGAGACATTGTTGCCGAGCGTCTTGAGGGCGTCCTTGATGCGGCCCTTGAAGTAGAAGTAGCCCGCCTCGTCCCGGCACATGAGATCGCCGGTGTAGAACCAGCCCTCCGGATCGATGACCTTGCGCGTCTCCGCCTCGTTGCGGTAGTAGCCCTGCATGACCGCGAAGCCGCGCACGCGCAGCTCGCCATCTTCGCCCGCGGCCACTTCGTGGCGCGTCGCCGGGTCGACGATCTGGAACTCCATGCTGCCGAGCGGCCGCCCGATCGACTCCACCACCTTGTCGAGGCCGTCGCGCCAGGTCGCGGCCGAGGTGAGGCCGTTGGTCGTCTCGGTGAGGCCGTAGCGGGTGTTCAGGCCTTCGGCGCGAAACGCGCTCAGGAGCTCGGCGAGGAATTCACGCTTGAAGGGGCCCGGAAAGAGCGTGAAGCGCCGCAGCGAAGAGGTGTCATGGCGCCCGAGCAGGCCGCTTCGCATCAGGTCCACGAACATCGCCGTCACGCCGTAGAACCAGGTGGGCCGCTCCGCCTCGATCGCCTCGAGCGTCGCCTGCGGCGAGAAGCCCTCACGCAGCGCGAGGCAGCCCCCGACGTGCATCATGCCGACCACGCTGTTCAACGCGCCCATGATGTGGCACATGGGCAGCACGTAGAGCACGCGGTCGGCGGAGGTGAGCTCCTCCGGAATGACGCGCACTTCGTAGAGGTTTCGCGTGATCTGCCCGTGGCCGAGCATCACGCCTTTGGGCGCCGCCGTGCTTCCGGAGGTATAGATGATGATGGCCGTGTCGTCGACGCCCGCGGTTTCTTCCAGGTCCGCATGCGGCCCGGCCGGCAAAGCCTCGAAGGACATTTCGCCCTTGCGTGCCGCGCCAAGGCGGATCACGCGCTGCAGCCCCTCGCGCGCCGCCGGCGGAATCTGCATCGCCTCGTCCAGCACCAGCGTGCGGCTGTCCGACTGCGCGAGGATGTAGGCCGCCTCCTCGCTCGTGCCGCGCGGGCTGAGCGGGACGAGGACCGCGCCGAGCCGGAACACCGCCATCTCCGTCAGCACCCATTCGACGCAGTTGCGCATCCACAGCGCCACGTGCTCGCGCGGCCTGACTCCCGCGCGCAGCAGCGCGCGCGCGAGGCGGTCGACCTCGGCGTCGTACTGCGCGTAGGTCAGCCGGCGCCGGCCGTCGCTTAGCGCAGGCGCATCGCCATGGCGCGCCGCGGCGCGCCGCAGCAGCGCGCCGAGCGTGCTCGGCGCTGCATCGGGGTGCAGCGGCGCGGCGTCGCGGGCCACGCGGGCGCTACTTCTTGCTCAGCCCGAGCTCGCGCATGAGCACGCCCATCAGGTCGTAGGCCTCGTCCATGTGCGCGCGGCTCGCCTTGGGCCCGAGGTAGGCGAGCGGGATGTTGGCGGCGCGCGCCTTCGCGATCACCTCGGGATCCTCCATCGCCTTCCTGAATGCGTCGTGCACCTTCGCGATGATGGGCTCGGGCGTGCCCTTGGGCGCGATGACGATGTTGTAGAAGCCCATGGTGCCCTTGACGCCCTGCTCCTTCATCGTCGGCAGGCTGGGCGCATCCTTCAGCCGCTCGTCGGTGAAGACGCCGAGCGCCTTGACGGCCGAGAGGTGCGGCGCCGCGGACGAGATATCGACGCTGCCGAGGTCGAGGTGGCCGCCGAGGATCGCGGTCATCACTTCGCCGTTGCTCTTGTGCGGCACGTAGGTGAACTTGACGCCGAAGGATCGCTCGACCAGGACGCCGGCGAGCTGGCTCGAGGTGCCGAGCGCGGTGGTGCCGACCTTGAGCGCCTGTCCCTTGCGGGCGGCCGCGATGACGTCGGCGACGCTGTTGAACGGGGAGTTCGCCGGCGCGACGAGCACCGAGGGCACGTTGGTAAGCTGGATGATCGGAATGTAGTCGGAGCGCTCGTAGGGCACGCCGGGGTTGTGCGGCTGCGAGGCGGTGTTGCCCGTCGAGGCGACGCCGAGCGTGTAGCCGTCGGGCGCCGCCTGCGTGAGCTGGAAGAGGGTCGCGGTGCCCGCGCGGTTGATGAGCACGATCTTCTGGCCGAGCGCGCGCGACGCGGCCGGCTCGATCATGCGCACCGAGAGATCGGTCCCGCCGCCCGGCGCCTGCGGAATCAGGAACGTGATGGGCTTGCTCGGATAGTCTTGCGCCGCCGCTCCTCCGGCGAGGAGCGAAAGCAGTGCTGCCAGCGTGATGCGTCGAATCATGGTGACCCTCCTTTTCTGGTTTGCCTGCCGATGATCTTCTGGTCGATCGCGCCGAAGACCGAGCGACCTTCGCGGTCGAGCATTTCGATGCGCACGCGATCGCCGTGGCGCAGGAACGGCGTTTGCGGCTTGCCGCTCTCCACCGTCTCGACCGCGCGCTTCTCGGCGAGGCAGCCGAAGCCCGCCGCACGCGACTGGTTGGACACGGTGCCCGAGCCGACGAGGGTTCCCGCGCCGAGCGGCCGGGTGCGCGCCGCGTGCGCGATCAGGCGCGGGAAGTCGAACTGCATGTCCTCGCCCGCGTTGGGCGCGCCGAGCCGCGCGCCGTTCACCTGGACCTCGAGCGGCAGGTGCACGGTCCGGCCATCCCAGGCCTCGCCCAGCTCTTCCGGCGTCACCGCCACCGGGGAGAACGCGGTCCAGGACTTGGAGTTGACGAATCCGAACCCTTTGGCGAGCTCCGCCGCGGTGAGGTTGCGCAGCGACACGTCGTTGATGAGCACGAGCAGGCGGATGCAGGTCGCGGCTTCCGCCTCGCTCGCGGCCATCGGAACGTCGCCGGTGATGACGCCAACTTCCCCTTCGAGGTCGATGCCCCAGTCCTCGCTCGCGACCGGCACGTCGTCGGTCGCCCCGAGCATCGAGTCCGAGCCGCCCTGGTACATGAGCGGTTCCTCGGTCGCGCCGGGCGGCATCGTGGCGCCGCGCGCGGCGCGCACGCGCTCGACATGGCTCAGGTAGGCGCTGCCGTCGAGCCACTGGTAGGCGCGCGGCAGCGGCGCGGCGAGCCGATGCGGCTGCAGATCGAAGGCGCCCGCGGCGGTGCCCGCGTTCAGCGCCTCGTAAAGCTTTTTCAGCGCCGGCCGGCAGTGCGTCCAGTCATCGAGCGCGCGCTGCAGCGTGGGGGCGATCGCCTCGGCGGGCGCGGCGCGCGCGAGGTTCCGCGCGACCACCACCAGGACGCCGTCGCGCGTGCCGTCCTTCAGCGTGGCGAGCTTCATGCGTCTTTCCTCGAGTTGGAAAAAAGCCCGAGGAGCCGCGCAAGCGGATCGCGATAGCGGTCGGCCGCGCGCTCCTTCAGGGGGATGATGGCGTTATCGGTGATCCGGATGCCCTCCGGACACACCTCGCTGCAGCACTTGGTGACATTGCAGCGGCCGAGCCCGGCGTTTTGCTCGGCAAAGGCAACGCGATCGCCGGCGTCGCGCGGGTGCATCTCGAGCGCGGCGAGGCGAACAAAGAAGCGCGGGCCCGAATAGCGGGGCTTGTGCTCCTCGTGATCCCGGATCACGTGGCACACATCCTGGCAGAGGAAGCACTCGATGCAGTTGTGGAATTCGCGCAGCCGGTCGACGTCCTCCTGGTAAAGCGGCGCGCCCATTGTCGCGTCGCGGGGCGCAAAGGCGCCCACCTCCGCCGCCTTGCGGTAGTTGAACGAGACGTCCGTCACGAGGTCGCGGATGACAGGGAACGCCTTCAGCGGCGCGACCGTCGCGCTCTCCGGCAGGCTGGAGAGGCGCGTCATGCACAGGAGCGCCGGGCGTCCGTTGACCTCGGCGCTGCACGATCCGCACTTGCCCGCCTTGCAGTTCCAGCGCACCGCGAGGTCCGGCGCCTCGCCCGCCTGCACGCGATGCAGCGCGTCGAGCACGGTCATGCCCTCGGCGGCCTGCAGCCGGTAGGGGGTGAAGGCGCCGCCGCTCGCGTCGCCGCGCCAGACGTTCAAGGTCCGCTCAGGCACGACGGGTCTCCAGGCTCGCTTCGCGCTGGACAGCGGCGCTCATCGTGGCCTCCGCCGCGACGAGCAGTGAACGAAGCTCGAGCGCGAGCAGCCAGGCCGGATTCCATGCGCGCGGGCCAGCTGCGGCGAGACGCTTCGCGCGCTGCTTGAGCCCGGCGAGTCCCTCACGGTTCTGCATGCAATCCTGGAGATCCAGGAGGAGCGCATAAGGGCTTTCCCCGTTCTCCATCCCGAACGGGCGGAGCAGCTCCGTCACGGCGCGCTCGATTCGCTCCACCGAAAGCAGCGCGCGCGGATGCGATCGCGCATACGCCGCGGCATGCTCCCCCGCCCTGCGCGCCAAAAGCAGCACTTCCAGGAGCGCGTGCTTGCCTGCCGCCGCATCTCCTGCCGAATGCAGGCCCGGCACCGTGGTGGCGCCGGTTGCCGGATCCACGCGCACGCCGCCCGTTTCCAGGTCCATGTCGGCGAGCTCCGCGCCCGCGTCGAGCGCGAGCGCGAAAGCGTCGCCGGTCGCATCCGCAGCCGCGATGTCCCTCTGCCAGAGCCGTGCGGCGCCGCCCGCGGCGAGCACGACCGCGCCCGCGCGAAAGCGCACGAGCGCGCCGTCGGCGCGGCGCACGCCGAGCGCACCCGCGACCCGCCCCCGGCTCGCGAAAAGGCGCTGGATCGCGCACTCCATGTGGACTTCGATCCCGAGGCTCACGGCGCGATGCTGCAAGGTGCGCAGCGTCTCCAGGCCGACCTTCTCGCCGCGCGTGGCGAGGGGAAGCGCGCCCCAGCCTTCGAGCTCCTCGTCAGCCGCGGGCACGGCGCGCTCGAGGACCGTGGCCGCCTTGCCGAGCAGCGATTTGCAAGCGACCGCGACGCGCGCGCCCTGCCCGGCCGCCGCGATGGCCGCGCGAAGCCCCGCAGCGCCTGCGCCGATCACCAGCACGTCGCATTCGCGCTCGAGCCAGTGCGCCGCCATCAGAGGAGCCTTGGATCGTGCAGCGCGCCCGAGGCGAGCAGCCGGATATACAGGTCCGCGGCAACGACGCTGGCGAAGCTCGCCCAGGCGTACTCGCGGTGATGCGCGTTCAGGCGGCTCGCGAGCTTCCACGCGCGATGCCGCAGCGGCGCATCGTGCAGCGATTTCAGGTGCCCGCCGCACACATGCCGGCACGAATTGCACGAAGCGGCGAACAAGCTGAGCAGCACCACGTTCGCGAGAAGCAGCAGCGAGCCGAGCCCCACGCCCCAGCGATCCTCGAAGCGAAACGCCTGCAGCGCGTCCCACCACAGGAAGCCGAGGATCGGCAGCGACAGATAGAAAAAGTAGCGGTGCAGGCTCTGCAGCGCGAGCGGCGGGCGGCTTTCGCCGTGGTACTCGACGCGCGCATCCGGCACCGCGCAGGCGGGCGGCGAGAGGAAAAAGGACCGGTAGTACGCCTTGCGGTAGTAATAGCAGGTCGCGCGCAGCCCGGCCGGCACCCAGAGCACGAGCAACGCCGGCGAGGCGCTCCACCAGCCCGGCGTAAGGGCCGGCGAATACAGCGGAGAGAGATAAGGCGCGACGTAGTAGTTCGCGCCCTGCAGCGCGGCCCACAGCGAATAGGCGATGAGCAGCACGAGCGCGATCGCCGTGCCGAGCGGCGCGAGCCACCAGGCGTCCGTGCGCCCGGGAGCGGTCGCAGGCTTGAGCGGAATCGTGCGCGCCGGCATCTCAACGCCTACCTGGCGAGCCCGAGCTCGCGGATGAGCGCGCCGTGGATCTCGTAGTCGCGCTGCAGGCGCTTGCGGCAGGCCTCGCCGTCGAGATACTCGATCGGCAGGTCCGCCTTGTTCGCCCGCTCGATCACCTCCGGGTCGTGCAGCGCCTCCTTGAACGCGGATCGCAGCGTGCCCAGAACCTGCGGCGGTGTGCCCTTGGGCACGAAGAGCATGTTGTAGAAGCCGGCCTCGACGTCGGTGCCCTGCTCCTTCAGCGTCGGGATCGCGGGCAGGCTCGCCAGCCGGTTGCCGGCGAAAAGCCCGATCGCCCGCACCGAGCCCGCGCGGATCTGCGCCGCGACGGCCGGCAGGTCCGCCCCCGCCGCGTCGAGATGACCGCCCATGACCGAGGTCACGATCGCCGCGCTGCTCTTGTGAGGGATGAAGGTGAACTTGATCCCCTGCAGCTTCTCCACCTGCACGAACGGCAGGTGCGTCATCGCGCCGATCGAGGTCACGCCGACCTTGAGCTTGCCCGGCGGGCTTTTCTTGGCCGTCTCGATCAGCTGCGCGTAGGTCTTGATCGGCGAATCGGCCGGCACGATGAGCACGTTCGGGATGAACGAGATCTGCACCACCGGGAGGTAGTCGTCCGGCTTGTACAGGACGGCCTGCGAGTCGATGTGCGGCTGCACCGTCAGCATGGCGGTGGTGCCGATCGCCATCGTGTAGCCGTCGGGCTGCGCGCGGATGAACTGGTTGAACGCGATCACGCCGCCCGCGCCGGGCTTGTTGGTGACGACGATCTTCTGGCCGAGGCGCTTGGCGGCGGCCGCCTCGACCATGCGGATGGAGAGGTCGCTACCGCCCCCGGCCCCGTACCCGACGACGACCTCGATGGGGCGCGCCGGAAAGTTCTGCGCGCTGGCGAGCGGCGCGCTGAGCGCCAGGCAGGCGCAGAGGAGCTTCAGCAGGCTTTTCATTGTTCCCTCCGTTGGAGACGTATCCCATGCGTTTGGAAATCTCGGCCGCCGTGGCGATGACGGTGGCGCCGAGGCGCCTGATCACGGCCGGCGTGATGCGATAGGCCGGCCCCGAGATGCCGATGGCGGCGATCACGCGGCCCTCGTGGCCCCAGATGGGCGCCGCGATGCCGACCACGTCGTTGCGGAACTCGCTCTGGTTCACGGAATAGCCGCGCTCGCGCGTGGCCGCGAGATCGCGCTGCAGGGCGGCGCTGTTGGTGAGCGTGCCCTTGGTGTAGGCGCGCAGCGGCTGCGCGGCGAGGCGCTGCACGACCTCGCCGTGATACGCGAGCAGGGCCTTGCCGGTCGCGACGCTGTGCGAAGGCGAGCGGACTTCGGCGGACACGGCGGCGCGCACCGCGTGGCTGCTCTCGACGCGGTCGACGTAGAGGACCCACCGGGGATCGACCGTGTCGAGGATGCCGAGGCGCACCGTCTCGCCGCTCGACTCGGCGAGCGCCTCCATGTAGGGCCGCGCGCGCTCGCGCACCTCCATGTGGTTGATCGCGAGCCAGCCCTTCTCCCAGAGCCGCACGCCCAGCCGGAATCGCTTGGTCTCCGGATCGCGGTCGACCCAGCCGCCCTTGATGAGCGTCGACATGATGTGGTGCACGGTCGGCTTGGCCATGCCGACCTTGCGCGTGAGATCCGCGAGCGACCATTCCGGCGCCTCGAGCGTGAAGGCGTCGAGCAGCGTGAAGACCTTCTCGAAGGACCGGAGCATGGCCGCGGCGGCTACAGGTGCAGGAACTCGCGCGCGTTCTCGAAGCGCATGCGCTGCTTGTCGCGCTCGGTGAGGCGCGGGTTCTTCTCGAGGAGCTCGACGTCCTGGAACTTCATCGCGCCGCCCGGATCGTCGTGCGGGTAGTCGGTGGCGAAGAGGAAGCGCTCGGCGCCGAGCTCGTGCACCGAATCCGGCAGCCCCGCCTCCTCGGTCTCGATGGTGAAGAAGAAATTGTTCTTGAAGTAGTGGCTCGAGGGCTTCTTGTTCTTCTCGAGGTAGACCTCGAGCGGCGTGAGCGCGCGCGCCCGCTGCAGGTTCTCGTCGCCATGGCGCGAGCCGCGGCCGCGGAAGTACGGCGTGGCGTCCTCGTTGTCGTAGTCGACCACGGCGCTGCCGAAGGACTTGTCGAGCTTGTCGATGAGCGGGTGGATGAACTCGGTGCCCGCCTCGGTGAAGATGAACTTGAGCTTGGAGTGCGCATCAAGGAGCCCGCTCGTGATGAGCGAGACGAGCGAAAGCTGGCCCTCGTTCGGGGAAAACAGATCCAGGCCGTCCTTCTGGAACCAGGGGTTGTTGCTCACGCGGTGGCCGTGCTGGACCGTGTGCAGG
>Ga0310810_10010061_pt1 | contig 10997 bp, 9 predicted proteins | sample NCmetagenome_FD_207641 | JGI IMG/M metagenome (GOLD analysis project Ga0310810, IMG submission 207641) | Soil microbial communities from experimental microcosm in Duke University, North Carolina, United States - NC | ecosystem: Engineered > Artificial ecosystem > Soil microcosm > Unclassified ... | reverse complement strand
CCCGGGTCCGATCCGTCGGGCTGGGTCCCTAGGGACACGCCTCGGCAACGCGATTTGCCGTGGCCACGTTGATCCCGTTGGCCCCGCCGGCCCCAATCAGAATGCCGGTCACCGCCATCCGCTGACCCACGAAGTTGTCCAGGCGGCTCAGGACGAACTTGAGCGCGATGGTCCTGTCGCCCAGCGGCCGGGTGGCATCCTCGGGCACCGCTCCGGTCTTTTCAATTCGCTGTGGAACCGTTGCGCTCGTCAACGTCCAGTCGCTCCCGCTCTTCGGAGCCAGGCACCCGACGATGCGGACGAGGGTGTTGGATGGCAGCTCCCCGGGACCGTCCTTGGGAATGATTTGAACGTTGGTGACCGTCTCAGGCGTCAGCTCGCTCGTGCCGGCTGGGAAGCCGTTCGACTTCAGGATGAGAGCGACCAGGTCGTTATAGAGCGACGCCGGGAGCGAACCGCCCTGGCCGTTCGGCATGTTCGTCTTCACGAAGTTGAGCAGATCTCCGACCGTCTTCTGGGTGTACCCCTCCCAGAACTTGTCGCCGCTGAGCGGGCGCGTGCCCTGAGAGGTGAGGGTGTGGCATCGCTCACAGCTCTGACTGAACGTGCCGGCCGCGCGGTCCGCCTGCGCATCGGTGTAGACGCCGTCCCACACCGTGGGGCCGGCCGGCTTGGCCCCCTGCGCGGTCATGACGGCGCAGGCCAGTGATCCCACGAAGAGGACGCACATCGTGCGAAGCAACAATCGAAGGAGGTCGCGCATGGCGCGTATTGTAATCAAGTCGCTGGCGCGGTGCGCTCCATTCAATTGACGATCTCGAGGAAGATCATCGCGCCCCGAGCGGGAGCCGCAGCGTTGCGCGCGTGCCGCGGCGGTCGGTGCGGTTCTCGAGCGCCAGTGTGCCGCCGTGGCCTTCGGCAATTTGCCGGCTGAGCGCGAGCCCGATTCCCGATCCACCGGGCTTGGTCGTGAAGAACGGCACGAACAGGTTGCTCGTGCTTTGCAGCCCCGGTCCTTCGTCGTCAATGCGGACGACCAGCATCCCTTCCTGGGTCAGCCAGCTTGCAGCTACGCCGCCGCCTGTTTCGAGCGCGGCGTCGGTCGCATTGCGCAGCAAGTTGATCAGCAGTTGCTCGAGTTGATCGGCATCTGCAGACACCATCGTCTCGAAGCAGCCGTCGAGCGCGACAGCTAAACGCGGCTCGAGGCCGACGACACGCCGCATCAACTCACCAAACACCAGCGTCTTGCGAGTAGGCGCTGGCAAGCGCGCCAATCGCGCGTATGCGCTCGTGAAGCGGCTGAGGGCGTCGGCCCGTGAGGCGACGATGCCGAGGCCGCGCTGCATGTCCTCGCGCCAGTCGTCCGGTGGTGGATCGCGCGCCAGCAACGACTCGAGGCTGCCCGCGATCGACTTGATGGGCGCGAGCGAGTTGTTCAACTCGTGGCCGATCACGCGGATCAGTCGTCGCCAGGCTTCCCGTTCCTGATCACGCAACGGCTGACTGAGGTCCGACAGCACGAGCAGCTCGTGACGAGTGCCGCCTTGCCAGAACGTGGTGCGGCGTGTTTCCCAACGGCCGGTGCCGCCGGGGAAGCTCAGCTCCTGAATCGTCGACGTGCCGCCGAGTGCGGCCTGCAGTCCGAGCTCGCCGGCGGGATGGTCCATCAAGGCGCCCGCATCCTGACCGAGGAGCCGCTCGCCGGCGCGGTTGACCAGCACGAGACGATGCTCGTTGTCGAAGGCGAAGATGGCCACATTGATCTCCGCCATCACCGAGCGGAGGAGGGCCGTGGCCTCCTGTGCGCCGAGGCGCTGCACCCGCAACGTCTCGGCGAGCGTGTTGATCTCGAGCATCACGTGTGAGAGCGGATCGCTGCCCGGCGCCTCGCGCGCGCGCACGGAGAAGTCGCCCTCGCGCATCGCCGCGAGCAGGTTCGCAATGGTTTGGAGGGGCCGTGCCACGCGGTTGCGCACGATCACCGTCAGCGCAATCCAGGCGCCGAGGACCAACACCAGCACGGTGACGCGGACGAGCGTCGAATAGCCGCCGACCCACAGCAGCGTCATCCCCAACGCGATTGCAGGCAACGCGGTCGTCAGCGTCAGCAGCGTGACTCGGCGATCGTGGGTCAGGAAGGATCCCAATTGGGCTTCTCTCTGTGCCTCGGCGTGTCGTTCGCCGGTGGACTCGGGTCTACGAAAGTTTGTAACGCTCGAGACGTCGATAGAGCGCCGAGCGGCTCAAGCCCAGGGCCTTCGCGGCGAGCGTGACGTTGCCGTGACGCGCCATGGCCTTGCGGATCAGGAGCGCTTCGACATCCTCGAGGCTCATCTCGTCGAGGTGCTCGCCCATGGCAACGGACGCGCGCAGACCGAGATCGGCGGTGTGCACGACGTTGCCCTGCGCCATGAGCACGGCGCGCTCGACGGCGTGATCGAGCTCGCGCACGTTCCCAGGCCAGCGGTGATCGACGAGCGCTCTGTACGCCGAGGGATCGAATCCCGTGATCGCCTTGCGGTAGCGCTGCGCATGCGTCGTCAAGAAACAGGCCGCCAGCCGGGGAATGTCCTCGCGCCGCTCGCGCAGCGGGGGCAGATGAATCTCGATTGTGTTGAGACGGAAGAGCAGGTCCTGCCTGAAACGACCGGCGGCGACTTCGGCATTGAGATCGGCGTTGGTCGCCGAGATCAGCCGGACATCCGCCTTGCGCGTCCGCGACGATCCAAGCCGCTCGAATTCACCGGTCTCGAGGACGCGCAGCAACTTCTGCTGCTGGCCGAGCGGCACGTTGGCGATCTCGTCGAGGAACAACGAGCTGCCGTCGGCCATCTCGAAGCGCCCGACGCGATCCTGTTTCGCATCGGTGAAGGCGCCCTTCACATGACCAAACAGCTCGCTTTCGAACACGCCTTCGGACACGCCGCCCGCGTTGATGGTGACCATGGGCCGCGCGGCACGAACAGAGACGCCGTGCAGCGCCTGTGCGACCAGGCTCTTGCCGGTGCCGTTCTCGCCGGTGATCAGCACGTTGGCATCCGAGGGCCCCACCCGATCGATCATCTGGAGGACCGGCCGCATCGCCGGCGCATCGGCGATCAGCGCGGCGCCTCCCTCGGTGGCGGCGCGTGTCTGCGCTTCCAGACGCCCGGCGCGGCGCAGGGCCCGGCCGAGCTCCATTTGCGTCCGCAGGATCGTGAGCAGACGCTCGTTGTCCCACGGCTTCTCGATGAAGTCGCCGGCGCCGCGCCGCATCGCCTCGACGGCGACATTCACCGAGCCCCAGGCCGTCATGACGATCACCGGCAGGACGGAGTCGGCGGCATGAATCTGCCGCAGCAGCTCGAGCCCCTCTTCTCCCGACGTCGTGTCGCGGGCGTAGTTGAGGTCGATCAGAACGGCGTCGTAGTCACGCTGACTGAGCGCCGTCAGCGCCGCCGCAGGCGATTCGACGGTGTCGATCTGGTACCCCTGCCCTTTGAGCAGCAGGCGCAGGGCTTCGAGGACGTCGCGCTGATCGTCAGCGATGAGAATTCGGGGCGAAGTGGAAGGCACGTCGCGAAATTATCCCTCAGCAATACGAGCTTCTGGCCGGACGGGTTCAGAGCGTGACCCGCTGGACGGCGGCGGTGTTGCGCCGATACCGGGATCAGGGGGTGAGTTCATCTGCCTTACCCATGAGGGCCCATCAATCAGCATGCCGGAAGGAAAGGCCGGAAAAGCACGAGGTGGCTCCGATTCCTGTCCGGTCATGGGATCCAGCGTTCCAGACACGGACGCGGCTCTGCTGACCAGAGGCCGCTGCTTCGTGCGGTACGATAAGTCAGAGATGAAGAGATTGGCTCCACTGGTGCTCGTGCTGGCGATTGCGGCGCTCGGCGTTGGTGCGCTTGGCGCGCAGACCAACCGCCCGTTGCCCGACCAGGACGCGTTTCTGAAGGAGGCTCGCAAGCACCTGCAGACGGACTCGTCTGTGCAGAGCAGCTACGTGTACGTCGAGACGCGCCGCGAGACGAAGCTCGATAAGAACGGCCGTGTCCAGGAAGAGTCGGTCAAGGTGTTCGAGAGCTATCCCGGTCTTCCTGGTGAGCCTCGTTGGGAGCGTCTGCTGTCGGAGGACGGCCGCCCCGTGCCCGCCGCCGAGTTGGCGAATCAGGATCGCGATCGAAGCAAGAAGGCCACCGCGATGGCCAAGCGGCTGGAGGACGATCCCAACAAGGAACGAGCGCGGCAGCAGCGCGAATGGGACAAAGCGCATGACGAGCGCTCCGAAGCGGTGGACGACATCTATACCGTGTACGCCATTCAGATGAACGGCCGCGAACGGATCGAAGGACACGACACGATCGCGTTCACACTGACGCCGCGCCCGGAGTCGAATCCCAAGACACGCGAAGGCGAGCTGATGAAGCACTTCAGCGTCAAGACGTGGATCAGCGAGGACGATCACGAGCTGGTGCAGCTGGAGGCGGACGCGATGGATAACGTGTCGCTCGGGTGGGGCCTGGCGCGCCTGCACAAGGGCGCGCACCTCTCGTTCCTGCGGCGGAAAGTCAACGGCGAGGTGTGGCTGCCGGCGATCGCGAGCTACAGCGGCAGCGCGCGCGTGGGACTGCTGTGGACGCTACGCCGGACCGGCTCGTCCGAGTACTCCGGTTATCGCAAGTTCACGGTCGGGACGTCGTCGAGTTTCGAGTCGGCGAAGTAGTCCATTAAAAACGCGCGAGAATCGCTCCACCCGATTTCCTGCTGCGCGGTGTTCCCCTCCGCACGGGTGTGGCGCTGGCGCAGGCGCCGCCGTCCCGGCAGGACGTCCGTGGCGCGTTCCTCGGCGAGTCGCATCGCGTGCGCGCCGGACAGCGGTGGTGACGACGGCGGTGCCCTCGAGGCGGCGCGATCATCGCCGCGGGTAAAAATGCAGCCGCAGGCGGACCACCTGGCGACGTCGTGGCGCCCTGGCACGGAAGATAAACGTGGGCCGCGGATCTGCAGCAGGAGGCGCATTTTTTCCGCGCCGACCTCGGGGCCCGCCAGCGTCAGCACCCTGCCCGGCCGCACGGTCAACAGCGAGATCTCCGCTGCCCGCTAACCAGTGACGTTGGGAGTTGACATGCGCCTAGAAAGTCAAGCCTGGCGTGACCGGTTGGCTCACTCTCTCAACGTCCGCATGGGATCGACCACCAACGCGCGCCGTGCCGGAATCAGGCACGCGGCCAGTGCGATGAGCACGAGCAACGCCGTCGCGAGCACCAGCGTGTCGGCGTTGTCGCCGCTCGTTCGCGTGACTTGCTGCGGCAGAATTCGCAGAACGCCAACCGACGCGGCAAGGCCGGCCGTGAGCCCAATCGTCAATTGCACCGATGCGCTGCGCGTCACCAGCCACCACACGTGACGCGAGCCCGCGCCGAGCGCAATGCGAAGACCGATCTCGCGGGTGCGCTGAGCGACGGCGTACGCGGTGACCGCGTACAGCCCGACACTCGCCAGCGTCAGCGCGATCGCCGCGAAGATGGCGAACATGGAGCCGAAGACCCGTTCCGCCCAGCGGAGATAGGACAGCAGATCGTCGACGGTTCTCACGTCGAAGAGCGGGATATCTGGATCGATCGCGCGCAACTGTTCCTGCACTTGCGCGGCCGCGAGCCCGAGAGCCGATGACCTCACGATGATGTTGCCGCCCCACTCGGGGTTGGCCGCGAGCGGCACGTAGACCACCGGGTCGAAGCCGCCGTCGTTCTCCGGACGTTGCTGCACGTTCGGCGCGACACCGACGATCGTCATCCACTCCGTGCCGCCGGTGGTCGCGGTACTGCGCGGCGGCGCGAGGCGGATTCGCTGTCCAATCGGATTGCGATCGCTGAAGAGCATGGCGGCGAACCGCTCGTTGACGATCGCCGCGCCTTGTCCGATCTCTCCATCACCGGCTGCGAACCGGCGGCCGCGCACCCCCTGGGCGCCAATCGTGTCGAAGTAACGGTCTCCGATCGTCACCACCGTCGCGATCGGTTGTGACCCGAGGGCGGCGTCGGGCCGCCCCTCGACCACCACCGCGCGCGGCGTACCACCGCTGGCCGGAGGGGTCGTCGCAATCGACGCGAGCAGGCCGGGCATCGAGCCGAGGCGCTCGTCCAGCCGGCGATAGAACGCCAGGCGCCGTTCGGGTGTGTCGTAGGTCGTGGCCGGAAGATCCAACCGCATCCGCACCAGGCTCGCCGTGTCCACGCCAGGATCGCTCGTCGCCAGCATCAGAAAATTCCGGATCATCGCGCCGGCCCCGCTGAGCAGCACCAGCGTCAATGCCAGTTCACCCACGACCAGTGCTGCGGACCAGCGCTTGCCGTGCCGTCCGGTTGTAATGCCGCGGGTCAGCGCTGCGAAGACATTCGTCTTTGCGGTGTAGAGAGCCGGCACGAAGCCGAAAAGGATCGACGTGCCGAGACAGAGTGCCGTCACGTACGCGAGAACGCGCCAATCGATCGGGAACCGCATCCAGTATGGCGGGTGCGTCTGCGCGGCGATCGACCAGAAGATCCGGACGGCCGCGGCCGAGAGGGCGAGGCCGAGCACGCCGGCACACCCGGCCAGGACCAGACTCTCGATCAGCAGTTGCCGAACGATGCGCCACCGGCTCGCGCCCATCGACACACGTACCGATACTTCGTGCGCGCGCGACGCCGCGCGCGCGAGCAGCAGGTTGGCGATGTTGGCGCAGGCGATGAGGAGCACGAACGCCACTGCGCCCGTCAGCGCGGCGAACAGCGCGACGAACGGACCGCCGATGCCACTCCGGAACGCGTCGAGTCGAGGCTCGATGTCTCTATCGCTTTCGGGATAGCGCGCCGCGAGCGCCGCGGTCACGCCCCGGAGATCCGCTCGCGCCTGTTCGAAGGTGATGCCCTCGCGCAAGAGAGCGAACCCGGTCAGCCTTCGCGCTCGCCGGTTGTCTTTCGTCTGGCGATCGAGGGCGGACAGCGGGCGCCACACTTCAGAGGTCGTGGGGAACCCGAATCCTTCCGGCATCACACCGACCACGGTCGATCGAACGCTGTTGACGCGAACGGTTCGACCGAGCACGTCAGGACTGCCGCCGTATCGTGTCTGCCACGCTCTCCATCCCAGCACGACGACCGGCGGTGCTCCTTCGCGTTCGTCATCGGCCTGCAGCGTTCGTCCGAGGACTGGCTGCGGTCCGACGGCCGCCAAGCCAGTCGCCGAGACGAACGCGCCGGAGTATCGCTCGGCCGCGTGCTCCTCGTCCGACAGGTTCATCGTCTGTTCGTCGTAGGCGCCCATCGCCACGAAGGTCCGCGCTGCGGCCTGCCAGTCGCGAAGCTCGAGAAACGAGAGGCCGTCCTCCGTTCGCTAGGTGTTGCCCGTGTACCTCACGCCCAGGGTCACGATGCGATCGGGCGCATCGAAAGGAAGGTCTCGCAGCAGCACTCCATTGAACAGAGTGAAGACAGTGCCGTTGGCGGCGATCCCGAGTGCGAGCGTGACAATCGCCGCCGCGGCGAACCCGGGACTCCGGCGCAATCCGCGAACGGCGTATTTGAGGTCTGCGGTCATGGTGAGTGAGTTGGTCAGCGACGCACGACTACTCAGCGCGCAGCGCACTCATCGCGTCCACGCGAGCGGCTCGGCGGGCCGGGACGTAGGATGCGATCGTGCCGACGCTCAGCACGGTAGCTGCCGATGCGAGGATGGTCGTCACATCGTAGGGCGCGACACCGAAGAGAAATGATTTCACGGCGACGCCCGCGCCGATGGCGAGTGGCACGCCGATCGTGAGTCCGGCTGCCACGTCGCCCAGCGCGTGACCGATCGCCGCAGACTCGATACGCCATCGCGGTGAGCCAAGCGCGACGCGAATCGCGGTCTCTTTTCGTCGTTGCGCGACGCCGTAGCTGACGATGCCGTACACACCGAGAGCCGCGAGCAGAAGAGCGGCGGCCGCGAAGCTGCTCAACAGCCAGCTCAAAAGACGCCGCGGTCTCAACGTCCGATCGATGAGCTGCTGCAGCGGGACGGGCGTGCCCACGGCTTGTTGCGGATCGACACGCCAGATGGCGTCGCGGATGGCGGGAACCAGCGCGAGCGGCGAGCCCGTCGTGCGCACCACCAGATCGAACGCTTGCCATCCTGGCGTCTGCGCGAACGAGACGTAGAACTCGGGACCGGCATCGGCATCGAGAGTGCGATGCTTCACGTCGCCCACGACGGCGATGACCTGGCGCCGCCGGCCGTTGATGATGAGCGTCTTCCCGAGCGGACTGGCGCCGAGCCGCCGTGCGAGCGTGTGATTGATCGCGACGACCAGCGGTGTGTCGAGTTGATCCTGCAGCGCGAAATCGCGGCCCTCGACGAGCGGAATACCGACCGTGTGGAAGTACCCCGGGCTGACGATTCGTGCGGAGGCGACATCGACGCCGGGTTGAAATGGCTGCCCCGGAATCTCGACATCCCAACCCATGTTGCGATCCATCGGGATGTTGATGGCGAGCGCGGCCGACTCGATTCCCGGGAGCGTCGCGACGCTCTCGAGAACCTCGGTGAAGAACGGGACGCGCTGGGGCGGACGGATCCGGCCTGCCGGATCGACACGCATCGCGATCGCACCCTGCGGCGCGAAGCCGGGATCGACCGACAACAGCGCGACGAAGCTGCGGAGGAGCAACACGCCGGCTACCGTCAGCATCAACGCAAACGCCGTTTGGGCGATCAGTGCCGATCGCTGAGCACGTCCCGCACGGCGACTCCCCGCGATCGCGCTATACGAGCGCAGCGTTGCCATCAGGTCGCGATGACGCAGGTGCAGGAGCGGCACACATCCGAAAGCAATCGTGATGCACGTGCAGATCCCGGCGACGAATGCGAGCGGCACGAAACCAACCGAGATGTCGGGCAGACGCGGGACTTCGAGCCACGACGCGCTCCGCACGGCGCGCGTCAACGCAAAGACGATCAATGTGGCCAGTGCGCCGCCGATGGTGACGAGCAGTCCGCTTTCGGCGATCGTCTGCCGGAAGATGCGCCACGCCGAGGCGCCGAGAGCCGCGCGCAACTGCATCTCGTGCCGCCGGGCGCTCGAACGAATCAGCAGGAGATTGGCGAGGTTGCCGCAGGCCATGAGCAGCACCGACCCCACCCCTCCGAGCAGAAGGAGCAGCGGCGTCCGCGCACTTCGCAGGACCGTTCAACGGGGTGACCGTCTGGGCGTACTGAGCCATGAACGGCGTTGCTGCTGCCGTTACCCGCTGGCGCTCGGCCAGCTCCGCCTGCGCCTGCTGCGGCGTGACACCGGGCCGGAGACGTCCGATCACCGTCATGAAGAACCCGGTATCGCTTCCCGAATCGCGGATGAGTGGCAGATAGACATCGATCGGGCTTTCGACGAGGAGCGTTCGCTCGAGCGGAAACTCTTCGGAGACCACACCGACAATCGCGCGCGGCACGTTGTCGATGGTGATCGATTGTCCGAGCACGTCGGTCCTGCCAGAGAAGCGGCGCTGCCAGAAGCGGTGACTGATGATCACCGCCGGTGCCGCGCCCACGAGATCTTCATCGTCACGAAAGAGCCGGCCAAGAACGGGCTGGGCACCAAGCATCGGCAGCAAACTGCCGGTCATCTCCAACCCGCTCACTCGCTCGGGCGTGCCTTCGCCGCTGATCGTGAAGATGTCGTACGAGCGGCCGCTCCATGCAGCGAGCTGTTCGAACGACTGCGCATGTTCCTGCCAATCCACGAACTGCGCCAGACGATTGGACCCGGCCTCGTCGGTCACGCTGTGTGCGATGCGCGTGTTGTAAGTGCTGATCCAGACGAGGTGGTCGGGATTGGGGAAGGGGAGCGGGCGCACGAGCACGGCATACGCGAGCGTGAAGGCGGTGGCCGTCACGCCCATGCCGACGGCGAGCGTCAGTACGATGACCGCCGCCGAGCCGGGCGCGCGTCGCCACGCGCGCGCCGCGATGATGGCGTCTCTCCACATGCCCACGTCCGCTCCTCCCGCGCGAGGTCGCGAGCTTCGCAGCAGGCCGCGACCGGGGCGCGTCCGCTCGCGTCAGCTCTGCTCGATGTATCCGTCGCGCAGCTTGATGATGCGATCGCCGAACGCGGCGTTCGCTTCCGAGTGCGTCACCTGCACGATCGTCGTGCCCTGTTCGTTGAGGCGCTTGAACAGCTCCATGATTTCCACCCCCTGCGAGGAGTGCAGGTTGCCGGTCGGCTCGTCGGCGAGGATCACAGCCGGGTTGGCCACGATCGCGCGCGCGACACCCACAAGCTGCTGTTGACCGCCGGAGAGCTGGTTCGGGTAGAGATCCTTCTTCGCCACGATGCCGAAACGATCGAGCACACTCGCGACGGTGCCTTGCCGCTCGGACTTCTTCACGTCGCGATAGGACAGCGGCAGCTCGATGTTCTCGTAGACCGTCAGGTTGTCGAGCAGGTGATAGCTCTGGAACACGAACCCGATATGGCGCTTCTGCAGCGCAGCACGATCCTTCTGCGCGAGCGCGTGAATCGGGTGACCCATCAGGTAGTACTCGCCGTTCCACGCGCTGTCATGCATGCCGAGGATGTGCAGCAACGTGGATTTACCGGCGCCCGAGGGGCCCATGATCGAGACGAACTCGCCTGGTTTGATGTCGAGCGCGATGCGGCGCAGGACGAAGGTTTGCCCCGCTCCCACCGGGAACGATTTTTCGACGGCCTTCAGCGACATGACGGGAGCCGTTGGATCGAGTTGTGGCGGCTCGGTCAGCGCCGAGGACGACGAGCGTCTGAAGATCATGGCCGTATATCCTGCCGCGCGTAGCGCGGCGAAAAGAAGCTGGTTGAGTTCGGCAGGTATCAATCCCCGTGCCGGACCGGTTATCAGCAGAATCTACGCGATTTCGGGGGCCATTTGTTCGACGGTGGGAATTGCCGTCCCGTTGGCGAACGTACGCGCTCCACGATCCCCCTCTTTCGACGGATTCACCACGAAGTCCAC
>Ga0310810_10010058_pt1 | contig 10999 bp, 5 predicted proteins | sample NCmetagenome_FD_207641 | JGI IMG/M metagenome (GOLD analysis project Ga0310810, IMG submission 207641) | Soil microbial communities from experimental microcosm in Duke University, North Carolina, United States - NC | ecosystem: Engineered > Artificial ecosystem > Soil microcosm > Unclassified ... | reverse complement strand
ATAGACATCCCATCAACGGACGCGCTCGGTGCCGAATTTTTTCGTTGGGAGATTGCGACGGCGACCGCTGGGCGGGTTCTGGAAATCAACCCGTTCGACGAGCCCAACGTGCAGCAGGCAAAGGACGCCACGCGCGCGTTGCTCGACGCGTACGGGGCGCGCGGGAAACTGCCGACGCCGGCCGCCGACTTTCGCGTTGACGGCATCGACATCATATTCAGCACGGCGGCGCGAACTGCAGGCGTTTCAGCTGATCTCCACTCACTCCTCCACGAGATCGAGCCGCGCGACTATTTTGGATTGCTCGCCTACCTGCCACCCGATGACGGGCGATTTGCACCGTCGTTGACCAGAATCAGGAATGACATCGCCGTGAACCGCCGCTGCGCGACGATGCTCGGCTACGGACCGCGGTACCTTCATTCGACCGGCCAGCTCCACAAAGGCGGCGCGAACAATGGCGTGTTCCTGATCGTGACCGCGCAGCCAGAAAACGACCTTCCGGTGCCCGATGCCCCGTATTCGTTCGCGGTCCTTGAAATGGCGCAGGCCCTTGGTGATTTCGAGTCCCTCGATCGTGCAAATCGACGCGCCGCGCACGTGCATCTGCCCGATCGGCGGCCCGAGTCATTCGCCAAACTCGCGGATTTGCTCAAAACCTCACACTAGTTGACGGAAAAATTACAAAGCTGCCAGGCTGCATACTTTGTATACTCCTGCCCGTGGCAACCGTGGCGGTTCACGGTGTTCTAGGGCGGGCGCAGGCGGCGCTCGAACGCGGGCGCGGCGCCGATGCGGTGCAGCTCCTCGCGCCGATGCTGCGTCCCGGCGCCTTGACGCGCGAGGACGAAATCGCCGTTCGTGCGGCCCTCGCCGAAGCGTGGCTCCTTCAGGACGACCTCGCGCAGGCCGCGGCGACGCTCGGGCGCCCTCCCGATACGCTCCGCGAACCGTTCAGCGACGCGCTGCTCTCCAGGTTGTGGCGGCTTCATGGTCGCATCACCTACGCACGCGGCGAACAGTCGCGCGCGATTGCGCTTCACACGCGCGCGTTGAAACACGCCGAGCTGGCGCACGATTCGCGTGCGATCGGCCTCACCCACTACGAGCTCGCGCTCTGCTACAAGCAGGTGGGTGACTCGGGAATCGTTCGCGAACATCTGACGGAAGCAGCCTCCGCGCTGCACGCGGCCGGCGATCGACGTCATCTCGCGCTCGTGCACTCGCTGTCGGCCGTCCTGCTCGCCCAGGCCGGACGCAGCGAAGAAGCCGCGACGGCGCTGCGCCAGGGTGAACGCCTGGCCATGGCGATTCAGGCAGACGACGTGCTCGCCGGCATCGTGCACAACCAGGCGAACGTCGCGCTGATGCGGCATCAGCACGAACAGGCGCTCGCGCTCGCCGAACGAAGCGTGGCCCTGCACGAGACGCTTGGGTCTGGACACGGACTGGCCGTCGCGCTCGCAACGCTGGGGCAGATCTTCGTGCAGCTTGGGGAGCTCGAGCGTGCCGAACGCATCCTCACACGCACGCTGGAAGTCCGCAGCCCTGTGCAGTTTCATGAAACGACCGGCGCCGTCTTCGATACGCTCGCGCAGATTCACCTGATGCGCGGCTCGTATGAACGCGCCGGCGAATACCTTCGCCACGCGAGCGACGCCTACGGCGCCTACGGTACGCAGACGATGCGGTGGTACGAGTGGTCGCTCAAGGTGCTCGGCGCCAAGCTCGCCATTCGTCAAGGCAAGTTCGAGGAGGCGCTCGCGATGGCGGACGACCTCGCGCGAACGCCGGGCGTGCCGCCAGGAGAAGCGATTCAGGCGGACCTTGCGGCATGCGAGGCTCTTGTCGCCGCCGATCGGATTGCTGAAGCCGAGCGTCGAATCGAGGCCTGCGAGCCGCGTCTGGATCCGCGGACAGTGCCCGCCAATTGGGGCGAGTTCCTGCGTATCCGCGGCGCGGTTCACGAACGGTCGGGCCGCGCGCCGGACGCGTACCACGACTTCGCCCAGAGCGTGAACATCTTCGAACTGCTTGGCGAGCGGTATCAGGCGGCGCTCAGTCAGCTGGCGCTCGCGCGGCTGGCGGCAGCCACCCACACGAGCGCCGCGCAGCGGCATCTCGAGCAGGCGGCGACGACATTTCGTGCGCTTGGCGCCGAGCGCGATCTGGCTGAGGTCGACCAGGTGCGGGCGCGCCTCGACACGGATACCACCAGACAGCCGGTTACATCGGCCGTCGAAGCCGACGATTCGGTGATTCGTCGTCTCGTGGAGGCGTCGGTGTTGTCGGATCTGCTGGCTCGCGAAACCGCGACGTCGCTCGCCGAAGCGACCGAAGCCGATGCCGCCGTCATCTTCGTCGTGCCGTCAACGGGCGAGGTGCGCGTCATCGCGGCGGCCGGCTGCGACGCCGGGGTCGCCCGTGCCCTTGCGCGCGCCGCTGCCCAGGGAAACAGCGCCTACGGTGAAGGGCTCCTTCTCACCGAACCTCTTGGCCGGAGCGACGAAGGGCCGCGGTTCTGTACGCTTGTGGCAGCGCAGCGCCTGACCGATGCAGCCGCGCGTCGATTCCGAATGTTCACGGCAGTCGCCAGGCAAGGGTTCGATTTGTGTGGTGCGCGTGACCGTCGCGGCCAGCGGGTCGAACAGGACGGCGCCCGTTCGCTCGAACCACTGCTCCCCGGATTCATCTGCGCAAGCGCCGCCATGAATCGCGTCGCCGACCAGATTCAGCGTTTACAGGGACACGACCTCACTGTGCTGATTACCGGTGAGAGCGGCACTGGCAAGGATCTCGTGGCGCGCGCCATTCACGTCGGCTCGCCGCGCAGTGCTGCCATGTTCCTCCCCTATAACTGCACGACGACGCAGCGCGACCTGGCCGACAGTCAGCTGTTCGGCCATCGACGTGGCAGTTTCACTGGCGCGATCACCGATCAACAAGGACTGATCCGGACCGCCGCGGGCGGCACGCTGTTCCTCGACGAAATCGGCGATCTCCCGCTGGATATTCAACCGAAGCTGCTGCGTTTTCTCGAGCAGAGCGAGGTAATGCCCGTCGGCGAGACGCGGCCGCAGGCGGTTGACGTACGCGTGCTCGCGGCCACCAACGCGGACCTGGAGCAACGTGTCCAGGAAGGCAGATTTCGCGAAGATCTCTACCATCGCCTGAACGTCATCCGAATTCTGGTCCCGCCGCTCCGCGACCGACGCGAGGAGATCCCTCACCTCAGTACGTTTTTCCTGCGCGAGGCCTGTGAACGCCTGGGCAAGCCTGACGTGCACCTGAGCTCCGGGACCCTCGACTTGTTCGATCAGTACTGGTGGCCTGGCAACGTCCGTCAGCTCAGGAACGAGGTGCAGCGCGCCGTTGCCATGAGCCGGACGGGCGGCACGATTGAACCGGAGCACCTGTCTGCCGATCTCACTGCCGTCCCTTCGACGAGCAGTGTCCTGGTGGCCGCCAAGCCGCTGCACTCTACGGCCGTCCGCAAGCTCGCGTCGGCGGTTGAAGAAATCGAGCGCGAGCTGATTGGAAGCGCCTTGAGGAAAACGAGCGGCAACATTTCGGAGACCGCCAGGGTGCTTGGCCTGACCAGGCGAGGTCTCTACCTGAAAATGCGTCGCTTAGGACTTGATGGCGCGTTTGCGGATACCTAGTAACCAGGTATACAAGCGCCTGGATAGCCACTATCCACGAAGTGCACGGAGGTTCATTCGCGTGAATTCACATTGAGGCAATCGTTTCAACGACTTGCATCGCGTGTACGCCAGATGACTGACACGAGCGACACGGGCGTGAGCATTGATATGCAGTCGAGTGCAATCCATCACAACCAAGGGAGAACCAAGGTGAATCGTACAGCCGCCGCATCCCTGACGCCATCGACCGACAACAAGGCCCGCATCGGCGCGCGCCGCAAGGTTCGCGTGCCTGGGCGTCTCACGTGGCGCGATTCGTCCGGAACACTGCGTTTCGTGTCCGTCATGACATGCGACGTCAGCGATCTGGACGCCTTTGTCGAATGCCAGGTGCCCGCCTCGATTCCCTTGTACCGTCTCGTCCACTTCCAGATCGAACGCGGCGCGCGCGAATCGGACGCACTGCCCGCGTCGTTGCGCAATGGCAAGGTGCTCTCGGCGGTCTATCGCGTTGGCGCGTATCGGGCAGCCACGGGCACACCGCACGGCTACGCTCTTCGGCTGTTGGTCGAACCCGCGCGCACGGGGTCTTCGACTATCTCGGTTGTCGCAAATTAAGTGACAGCGGCCCCGGCAGGGGCCCGCGCCGCTGTCCGAGCGCAGCGCCACGCGCCCTCACCGCGTCCACCGCCCCGCGCGTCACTCGCCCTAACCCACGCCGCGTTTTCTCCAGTACCGGCGCGAGTCCCACCACGGCGCCTCGACGGGCGCACACCGACACGACCAGCGCGATCAAAAGGACGTGGGTCAGCAGTATCTGTGTGACATCCTCGAAACGGATCCGATTCCGCTCGAGCCGAGCTCGAGTGCGTCGAGACACGACCCTGCTCCGCCGCGAGGGTGTGCTGGGGCGAGGCATTATACTGAGCACGCCAAGCCGCAGATGGTCGCCACTCACTCGCTGCTCGCCTCGTTGGCGCGCCTCGTATCTGAAGCCTCCGCCCTCGACGTGACGCTCGCGCGCGTCGCCGTGCTGTTGCGTGAAGCGATTCCGTTCGAGCGGCTGCGGGTGCTTCGCCTCGACCGTGCGGATGCGGTCACGCTCTACGCGATTCGTGCTTCGGGCGAGATCGAGATCACCGGTCACCTCATCGGGGATGCGCCCTCCGCGGCCGAGGATGGCTCGGAGAACCTCGAACGTTCGCGGCTGATCTGCACCATCAGGCAGGGTGCGCGCGTGAAGGGCGCGGTCTGGCTGACATCGACCGAGGCGGAGGCGTTTACCGAAGAACACCAGGAATTGCTTGAAGCCGTCGGCGACCTGATCACGCTTGCGCTGTATCACGACACCGTTCGAACCACCGAGCTCCGTCGTCGCGAGCGCATCGACGCGCTGGTACGTCTGCTGCAGACCGTGGCGGAGACGCTCGACATCCGGCAGATTTTTCCGCAGTTGTCCGAGACGATCCGCGGCGCGCTGCCGCACGACATTCTCGCGCTGACCGCGTGGGCTGAGGACGGTCTCTCGTTCCAGGTCTACGCGATGGCCGGGGCCGAGATCCCCGACGAGTCGTTCTGGGGACCGACGCTGCTGACGCCCGTCGAACGCACCCTGTTGGACCGCAAGGCCTACATCATTCATGACGTCACCAGCGAGATTGCGGCGGAAACGATCCGCGGCCGGCTGCTTCGCATGGTCGGCGCCCGCTCGGCGCTGCGCGTCGCCATCCCGCTCGGCAGCGCCGTGTTCGGCTCGCTGTTCTTTCTCGCGCGTGAGCCGGGGCGGTTTTCAGAAGATGACGTCGATTTCGCGCGCCGCGTGGCGGACCACCTGGCGCTGGCGCTGTCGCACCAGCACCTGGCCGAAGCGGAAAAACGCGATGCCGCGGCGCGTGAGACGGCCGCACGGCTCGAGGCACAGGTCGCCACGCTGACGCGCGAGCTCGAAGCGCGCTCCGGGCAGCGCCGCGTGGTCGGGCATTCGCGTCAGTGGCAGGATGTCCTGACACAGGCCGCGCGTGTGGCACAGGCCGAAACGACGGTACTGCTCACCGGCGAATCGGGCACCGGCAAGGAAGTGATCGCACGGTTCATCCACCATGCCTCCCGCCGCAGCAGCGGTCCCTTCATCGCCATCAACTGCGCTGCGCTTCCGGATCAACTGCTCGAATCGGAGCTGTTCGGGTATGAACGCGGAGCGTTTACCGGCGCCGTCGCCGCGAAGCCTGGCCGCATCGAGCAGGCGAACGGCGGCGTGCTGTTTCTCGATGAAGTCGGTGAGATGGCGCCGACGGTCCAGGCCAAGCTGCTTCGTGTCCTCGAGGAGCGCGAGTTCCAGCGCCTCGGCGCCACCCGCCTGCACCACGCCGACATCCGGGTGATTGCGGCGACGAACCGCGACCTCCATGGCGCGATGGAGCGCGGCGAGTTCCGCGAGGACCTGTACTACCGCCTCGGCGTCTTCGAAATCGAGCTGCCACCGCTGCGCGATCGCGCCGAAGACGTGCTCGAGCTTGCCGATACCTTCCTTCGCGAGATCGGCGAGACCGTCGGACGGCCCGCCGCCGGGTTCGAACGCGACGCGAAGCGGGACCTGCTTGCCTATCCATGGCCGGGCAACGTCCGCGAGCTTCGGAACGCGATTGAACGGGCGGTCATCCTGGCCGACGGCGGCTACATCCGCAGCGAGCACTTACCTGTCAGCGCGACGCGTAAGGCGCCAGCATCCGCCGATGCGAACAACTCGCCGCTTCCGGCGGGCGGAGTCAACCTCGACGCAATCGAGCGTTCGCTCGTCGTCAAGGCGCTCACGCAGGCGCGTCACAACAAGACGCGCGCCGCGAAGCTGCTCGGGCTTACGCGTGCCCAGCTCTACTCGCGGATCGAGAAGTACGGCCTCGCCGAAACGGAATCCTGAGCCCCGATCGTGGCGTCTCTTGTCCGCCGCGGGCTCGTCATCGCGGGCGCCGCCATCCTGTTGTTGATTCTGGTCGGAGCCACCTACCAGGGTGTGGCGACCGCGCTCGAGCGCCGGCGATTTCCGCATCAGGGACGGTTGATCGACGTGGGTGGGCATCAGCTTCATCTGCGGTGCACCGGCGCCGGCACGCCGACGGTGGTTCTCGAGGCGCCGGCGGCGACGATGTCGGCGGTGTGGGCGCGCGTGCAGAACACCGTGGCGGCGACGACGCGCACGTGCAGCTACGATCGCGCCGGTCTGGGGTGGAGCGAGGCCGGCGATGCGCCCTTTTCGCCGCAGGAGGCCGCTCCGCAGCTGCATGAGCTGCTGACGAAGGCCGACGAACGAGGTCCGTTCATCGTGGCCGGCGCCGAATTCGGCGCCGCGCTCGCCAGGTTATACGCCTCCCGCTACCCCGGCGAGATCGCGGCGCTCGTGTTGATCGACGTGCCGGGCGCCAGCGTCACGGGCGCCGCCGAGACACCGTCCGCGCGGTTCCTCGCGTTTGCGCCGTGGCTCGCGCGCACCGGGGCGCTGCGCGTCGCCCGTACGTGGTCGTCGAGTGTTCGCGGTCTGCCAGAGCCGGCAGCGGGAGAACTCCGATCATTTCTGAACCGGCCCGATCATCTGGCGCGCGCGTCAAACGAGCTTTCCAGCTGGGACCGGACCGTGGCACTCAGCGACGCCGCGCCGTTGCCGCGTGACTTAGGGTTGCTCCAGGTCGAAGTGGAGGGACGAAATCGGATTGGGCTGCTGGCGGATGCGCGGAACGCGGGCGATGTCAGCGATGCGATCGTGCGCGCCGTCAGACGCGCACGATCAACGGTTCGCGGGAATTGACGAATCTCTATGTCTTCACTCGTACCGTCAGCGGCGCGGTCAGACGCGTAGTGATCGCGGCGCCGGCACCAAGCCGCACTTCTTTGCCTTTCGTCGCAAGCACCACGCCGGTGCCGCCAGCGCCGCCGATAGCCGCGCCTTTGGCTGCTCCGCCGCCGCCGCCGAGAATCGCGCCCAGCGCCGCGCCGGCGCCGGCGCCGATCGCAATCTTCTCGGCGTCCTTTTTCTTCGTGGCCTCGGCTTCCTGCGCATACCCGCTCGTCCTGATGTCGTAGCGCTCGCCGCCCGCGCGGAGCGAGTTGAAGCGCATGGCAAGACGCGCGCGCCCCTTCACCCGTCCCGATTCCTCCGCTTCGGTGACGACACCGCCGACTTCGCTGCCGGCAGGAACCACGACTTGCCCGTTAATGCTCACCGGTGATCGCAGCGTCGCGCGAACGGGCTGCTCCACGCGGCTCGTATCCGAAGCTACCGCGGACTCCAGCGACAAACGCAGCGTCGTGCCCGAGGGAATGGTGACTTCCTTGACGCTGGCAACTGGGGTCCCTGGTGACGACGTTGCCGCGGAAATCGGAGCGTTCGCCGCACTTCCCGTTGTTGCCAACGACTCGGCGGCGGGAGTGTTCTCGGGCGCTTTCGCCCCATTGCACGCGACCAGACCGAACGTCAATGCGGTTACACAGGCCAGTCTCTTCACATCGAACCTCCCGGCGTGCTTGCCCCACGCCGTCTGGAGCGGATTTCACATCCCTGTGGCGCGAGCCCTGTGGGTTCGCGAAGCGAGCCTGGCAAGGCTCGCTCCACCGGTGAAGTCCGCGCTCCGCGCTTTTGAAAACCGTTAGAGTCCGCCTGCACAGCCACAGGTTTGGCAGACGGACGACAAAAAAGGTCGTCGGATGGCTCTGTTTCGCTCGAACCGTTCAGTAATGCCAAATCTCTGCCGTCGGAGGACCATCGGGTTCTGCACACGGGTCTGTGTTCTGGTACGTTTGAACAATGCGAAAGTTCGTGCTCGCACTGCTTGCCCTGATGGTAACCGCTTCCGCGGCGGTTGCTCAGCGGCTTCCGGCCGGTGTCGCTCCCACCCATTACACGCTCTGGTTCGCCCCCGACCTGGAACGCGCGACGTTCCGCGGGCGTGAAACGATCGAGGTCTCCATCCAGCGTCCGACGGCGTCAATCACGCTGAACGCCGCGGAGATCGAATTCGGCGACGTCACCATCGACGCAGGCGGCCGTAAACAGCCGGCCCGCGTCACGATCGACGAGAAGAACGAGATGGCGACGCTCACCGTGCCGCAGCAGTTACCGGCCGGCCGCGCCTCCATTTCGATCGTCTACAACGGCATGCTCAACGACAAGCTACGCGGCTTCTATTTGAGCAAAGCGAACGGCCGTCGCTATGCCGTCAGTCAGATGGAAGCGACCGACGCGCGGCGCGCGTTTCCCTCGTGGGACGAGCCCGCCTACAAGGCCACCTTCGACGTGTCGTTGATGATCGACAGCGCCGATACAGCCATCTCGAACGGCGCGCAGTTGTCGGACACACCCGGACCCGAAGCTGGGAAGCACACGCTGGTGTTCGCGCGAACCGCGAAGATGTCGAGTTATCTCGTCGCCATGCTCGTCGGCGACTTCGTGTGCCGCAATGGTGCCGCCGACAACGTCGTGGTGCGCGTCTGTTCGACCCCCGACAAGCTTCCGCTCACGGGCTTCGCGCTCGACGCGGCGCAGCAGGTGCTGAAGTTCTACGACGAGTGGACCGGCATCAAGTACCCCTTTGGCAAACTCGACATCATCGGTATTCCCGATTTTGCCGCCGGCGCGATGGAAAACGCCGGCGCCATTACCTTCCGCGAAGAGGAACTGTTCGCGGATCCGGAGCGCGCGTCGCTCGGCACACGGAAGACCGTCGCGTCGGTGGTGGCGCACGAAATTGCGCACCAGTGGTTCGGCAACTTGGTGACGATGAAGTGGTGGGACGACATCTGGCTGAATGAGGGGTTCGCCACCTGGATGGCCAACAAACCACTGGCGGCCTGGCATCCGGAATGGCAGGTCGAGCTCGACGAAGTGGAGGAAACACAGGCAGCCGTCTCGACCGACGCGCTTCGTGCGACACGCCCGGTCCGCACGAGCGTGGAGACACCCGACCAGATCAACGAAGTGTTCGACCGGATCGCGTATGAAAAGACCGCGTCAGTCCTGCGCACGATCGAAAACTACGTCGGTCCGGAAGTGTTCCGCAAAGGTGTCGCGTCATACCTGCGGAAGTATTCCTTTTCCAATGCCACGGGCGAAGACTTCTGGACCGAGGTCGCCCGCGTCACCGGCAAACCGGTCGACCGCGTGATGAAGCCGTTCATCGAGCAACCGGGCGTACCCGTGGTGAAGATCGACGCGCAATGCAACAGCAACACGACCAACGTGGCGCTGCACCAGGAACGCTTCGTGACGCTCGGCGGCACCACACCTTCCAGCTCGCCGCTGTGGGCCGTGCCGGTCTGCTTCAAAAATCCAGGCACCTCGACGCAGCAGTGCAATCTGCTCGAGCGTCGCGACCAGACGATCGCGCTGCCGGCCTGCTCGGCCAATGTCTTCGGCAACGCGAATGGGCGCGGCTATTACTTTTCTGAATATCCGCCCCAGAAAGTGATGGCCATCACGTCAACCGCCCGCACGTCGCTCGCGCCCGCGGAGCGGCTGACGCTGCTCGGGGATGAATGGTGGATGGTTCGCGCCGGCCGCCATGACATTGGTCTGTATTTCGACGCGGCGTCAGCTCTCGCGTCGGATGAAGTGCCGCCAGTCATCGAACAGATTGGCCGGAGTCTCGCCAATGCCCGTGAAACGATCGTGCAGCCTGCCGAGGCACCGCGGTTCGAAGCGTGGATCCGACAACGCTTCGCGCCGGAATTGACGACACTCGGACTGCCAGGCGGCGCATCCGATTCCGACGATCGTCAAAGCCGCCGCGCGACGCTGCTGTACCTCGTCGGCGTGACCGGCAACGCTGCGGATGTGCAACGCCAGGCGCGCGATCTTGCGCTCAAATACGTCGAGAATCCGGCGTCGGTTCCGCCGACGTTGGTGTCGACGGTGCTCAACGTCGCCGCCTACGGCGGTGGCGCCATGCTCTACGACCTGTACATGGCGCAGCTTCCGAAGTTGACCGGCAAACCTGAGGAGTACTACCGCTTCTTCAATGCGCTGGCGTCCTTCCGGGATCCAGCGCTCGTGCAGCGGACGCTCCGCTTCGCTGTCTCGCCCGACGTCAGAACGCAGGACACGTCGACGCTGATTGGCGGTCTTCTCGGGCGTGCCTCGTCACAAGACGCGGCGTGGACCTTCGTGAAAGAGAACTGGGACACGCTGACGAAAACGCTCGGCGTCTTTCAGGGCATCCCCCGCATCGCGGGTGCGGTCGGTGGGTTCTGCACGCGCGAGAAACGCACGGAAGTCGAACAGTTCTTCAAAGACCATCCTGTCCCCGCCGCCGAGCGGACGCTGCGTCAGGCGTTCGAGAGAATCGACAGCTGCATCGCGGTGAAAGAGC
>Ga0310810_10010057_pt1 | contig 10999 bp, 8 predicted proteins | sample NCmetagenome_FD_207641 | JGI IMG/M metagenome (GOLD analysis project Ga0310810, IMG submission 207641) | Soil microbial communities from experimental microcosm in Duke University, North Carolina, United States - NC | ecosystem: Engineered > Artificial ecosystem > Soil microcosm > Unclassified ... | reverse complement strand
GAGTCGTCGACTACAAGTACACGCAATGACTCTTTTTTCTTATCCTTGCCTGCGTCCTCAACAACTTGATACTGTGATTCAGTATGGATGGATAACTTCATTAATTCATCAGGATCGAGGACAATTGCTATTTTATTTCTATCAAGCAGTGTTGCCCCTGACACGCATGAGATATTGGCAAGCGGATCTTGTATGGCTTTTATAACGATTTCACGTTCACCCAGGATATGGTCTACTGCAAGTGCTACCATGTACCTCGATACAGATAACACGACTATATTAACAATATCATCATTGGTGACATGGTTTTGCAAGTTTAATACAGTAGCCAGAGACTTGATAACAACCGGATGACCTTCAATCAAAACTGCATGACCACCTTCTATCGAAACAATATCCTCGCGCTTAATTGACAATACCCTATCGATATTAGCCGTAGGTAGAACAAATACCTCGTCTTCGATTCGGACAATCAAGCCACGTTCACTAGATATACTCAAAGGTACGGAGATTATAAATTTTGTGCCTTTACCAGGTGTACTTTCTATATTGATTGTACCCTTCAAAACTTGAACGTTTTTCTTAACGACATCTAATCCAACACCTCGCCCTGAGATATTAGTTATATTATCTTTAGTTGAAAATCCTGATTTGAAAAGAAATGATTGCAGCTGGTCATTTGTTAAGGCGTCGATGTTATCATCTTCGTCATGTTTAGCTGTTTTCACCTTGCTCTTAATAGCATTGTAGTCAATACCACCGCCATCATCACTGATCTCGATTAAGATCTTACTTCCTGCATCTTTAAAATTAATCGAGATAGTACCAGCTAGGGGTTTATTATTTTTTTTGCGTGTTTCAATATCTTCTATTCCATGGTCAATCGCATTTCTCAATAAATGTATAAATGGATCCTTCAGTCCATCAAGCACATATTTATCAATATAAACATCGCCGCCATTCATAACTAATTCAGCCTGTTTACCCAATTCAGTTGATAACTCTCTTACGTACCTTGGCATTAGAGTCAGCAAACTATTCGCTGGCACCAGTCTTAGCATTGCAACTTCGCCTTGGATTGATGTTGACAAACGTGCGTAGTCATTTGTCTGTGAAATGATGTCATTTCTGATTTTATGCATTGCTGACATGATACCCAACAATTCATCATTTGCTCTGGTAATAATTTTTTGCAGCCTAGAACCTTCACCAATATTTACAGATGATTCAATCTCAGAAGACATATCTTTCCAGGATTCTTGAAAGTCCTGTATCGATTTATCTAAATGTTTGACATAACCGCAATAATCATCCAGTTCAATTTTACTAGATTGAATTTCCTCGGATAATTCTGATAATTTGTCAATAGTTTTGATCTGAACACGGACGGTATCGCTGCCAGCAGTCTTTTTATTAGTCTCCATTTGATCAGTTAGATTTGCAGGTGATGGCTTTGCTACTGCATCTGCGTCTTGTGTTTTAACTGAGGGGACTGGTGCAGATAATGTTTTATCCTTATCTTCTGAACTATCTATACTATCATCAAGTATTCTTCGATTTAGATTTTCTATATCAAATTCAAGAGGCTGATTGTTAGTAAATGATGACATTGCCATAAGCATTTTATCGACCGCTTCCATACAAATATCTATTGTGTTCTTTGAAATAGGAGTATTGTCAGATTTCAATTTTGAAAAAACCGTTTCAATATTATGAGCGATATCACCGACAGCTGAGATACCGAGACCTCTTGCTGCACCTTTAAGGTTATGGGCAGTCCTGAATATACTTTCAATATCTTCCGCTCTCTTCTCTGGTATGTTTGAATGCTTTTCCAAATCGACTAGTCCGTTAATTAATGTATTAGCCCCTTCTTCCAGCTCAGCCTGGAATGTGGCTAACAACTGCTTCATTAATTCCGGATTAAAGGGCATATTGCTTCCTATATTTTATAAGTGTCAACGCTTGATTTCAGTTTATTTGTTACCTTCGATAAATTATCCATTGCTTCACTTGTTTGAGAAACACTCTCTACAAATGATGCTGTCACAGTATTAATTTCATTCATACCAGCAGTGATTTGCTCAATACCCGCACCTTCTTGCCTGACGGCTGCTTCAATTTGCTGACTGGCAATAGACGCCTCACGAATGACATCGTTTAAATCCCTGATGATTTCGCCTGTATGCTCGATCATCTGTAATCCGTCATCCACACCTTTAGTTCCTTCTTCTGTTACCATCACGGCTTTTTCAGTTGCTATACGGATATCTTCAAGTATCTTTTGCACTTGTGAAGTTGATTCTTCGGATTGCTCAGCGAGACTTTTAACTTCAGAAGCGACAACAGCAAACCCCTTACCAGCATCGCCCGCTTTCGCCGCCTCAATCGACGCATTAAGAGCTAGCATTTTAGATTGCTGTGCGAGATTATTTACTACTGAAGTGATTTCACCAACCTGTTGTGTCTGCCTGCTTAGATCTAGTATTGTTTGTGCGATTAATTGCACGCGGTCACGCACAGCCTTCATACCCATGACACTAGATTCAATTGACTCAAGACCGCGCTGACCGCTCTGTCTTGTTTTTTCAGCAACACCGCCAAGTTCCTTGGCTTTATTCATTGTTTGTGTCGCGCTTTTTTCAATTTCAGTGATGGAAGCAGTAATCTCATTAATTGAAGATGCCTGCTCACTCGCACCTGATGATTGTGCATCAACAGCATGCCTGACTTCTTCCAGCGTCGATACCATACTAGTACAAGCCTGCATGATATCGTTTGTGATAGTTGCAAGATTGTCCGTCATATGATTGAGATCGTTACCAAGAGTTACCATCGACTCCTGATTTATAAGCCCGCTGCCAATATCGATTCTATCTACCAGGTCACCCGAAGCGACTCTACCAGTATGTTTACTAAACAAATTAGCGGCTTTTACAACAGATTCATAGAGTTTCTTATTCTCATTAGCAATTTCATTTATTTTAATTTCGCTATCTTTGATAGATTTAAGCATTGATTTTAACGCATCTAACAACACGCCAGTTTCATCAAATTTTTTAATTTTGATATCAATATCACGTCTTCCAGCTGCTATATTCTTAGCGATATCGATCGCATACGATATGGGAGATAATATAGATCTTGATGTCAACGTAGCAATAATGTAAGACAATAATACTGATATACATACGAAGATGATTGAGTATTTAAATAATGTATCAACCTGTCTACCAATATCGATTACATCATCATTTAATACGATATTCATCACATCAACGATACCATGTTGGTTCTCCTGGGCATCGACTTCTGCATTGAATGAATTATTAAGTTTATGTGATAAAGGGAGAATATCGTTCTTATATATATCGACCGCTTTGTCAGGTGATCCAGAATCAACTGCATTGATTGCTAGTTGTAATTTATCCTGATATTCATCAATGTTGCTGCTTATATTCCTCCATCGCTTGGAAATATCATTAGATTTTAAAATTTTGATTGTCGAATCAGTTTCAGTCATCAAATTTCGTATGACTTTAACTTCCTTATCAATTTTGTCCCGCATCGTGTTATCGTGCAATAACACCAAAGTTGTGACATATAACTGCAACTCATTTACCTCCGATTGCATATCAATGAGATTATGCTGGGAAGGAAGGTAATAGGAAAGAAATTCATGAGTATCGGACTGAATTGATCTAACGAAATATAAAGTAACCATGGATGAAATTACGAAAACGAGTACGACGGACGCAAATCCTGTCAATAATCTCGCGCGAATACCAAAATGCTTATTTTGCCCGTTCATTTTAACCCCCGCTTTTCGTCGATAATTCAGTTGTAATAACTTGTATAATATTCTTAACATTCAAAATAGTCGTACATCCATCGTGAATCCCATAAACGTATGTATCTTTTACTTTAGGATTTACGTTAATATTTTTATCAAGGCTGTTAATTTTATATTTGTCAACACCAACTACATCGTCGAACAATATTCCAACTATAGTTTTATCATTCTCAACAGTTGCTATAAATCTAGGTTTATCCGTATTGTTCAATTTACTGAAATTCAGATACTCAGCAAGATCAATCACAGGGATTAACTTTCCATGCCAATAACTGATTCCAACCACATAGTCTGGAGCCATTGGAACTTTAGTTATATGATCAGCCAGTTTAACATCCAGCATCTCATCAAAAGGCACGCCATATTTTTCATTTGCTCCGATAATAAATTTTATATAACTGACTTGATCTAATGGCTGATCCTTGTCACGCTCATCCATTTTCGCGAGCAATTCAGCGCGATCTCGTAACAACTGACGACTAATATCGTCATGCGGCATCAGTTTCGATAGATCAACTCTGCGAATTTCCTTTTTATCAGAGCTTTTAGAATGATTAGCCATTCAAATCCCATCCTGTTATTGATATAACTGCATCTCTCGTTTTAGAATCACGATCAAATCTTTATATTTCATATTTTTTGATTCAGGTACGACGTCATCGCCATTGCATTTGCTTGCTGAATTGATAGCCTTCTGTAGCGTCATTACGCCCTCATCAAGTCTGTTATGATGAATAAGAAAAAGACCAAGCTGGTATCGACACAGTAAATAATCCGGATCAATATATAAAGCCGCCCTGAATGCCTGTTCAGCTTCTTTATTTTGCTTATTCTCGGATAATGCTAACCCATATATAAGATAAACTTCCTTATTCATCTTATCCATTTTAATAGATTCTTTGCATGTCTGAATTGCATCATCTATTTTTCCAAGATTTGCCAATGCAGCAGCCTTGATTGCCAACATTTTCGAATTGATTGGATACATGAGCGAGTATCTTCCAATATATGAAACAATCTCCTGCCACTTTTCCTGTTTAAGCAAATTGTCAATCTCAGCATTCGCTTTATTTGTATCTTGAAGTGTCTTATTTAATACATCATCTATTTTGTCAGTCTGTATTATCTTTTTTGGTATAGTTACTACAGGGCTTACATCTCTTTTGTATTTTACAGACTCATGAGAAATCGCTTCCATGTTTTCTGGCTTCGGTATTTTGGATTTCTTCATAAATAGAGACGGATAATTATTCACCGATCCAATTCCCACTTCCATCATGGCAATCGGGTCAGAAGCACCAAGCATGATATACCCATCGTCAACGATGCATCTTGACAGCCGTTCCAATATTTTTTGGATATGTTTGTCATCAAAGTAAATCAATACATTTCTGCAAATGACAAGATCCTGCATCACTGTGCCATTCATAATAGACGGATATGTATCCGTGTTTAAATTAATATATTCAAATCTGACTCGCTTCCTGATATCATTGTCAATCTTATATATTGTTCCATTTTTCTCAAAATAACGTTTTAAATACGTTTCAGGAATTGATCTCATCGACCACTCTGTATATTCACCTGACATTCCCTTCTTAAGCACATCAATATTGATATCACTTGCGAGCAAGTAACATTGCCAGTTGTCAATATCGGGGAGTAATTCCTGTAAGAGCATTACTATCGTATATATTTCTTCTCCTGATGAGCAACCTGCACTCCATACACGTATTACACGCTCACCAGACTCGATTTTTTTCTTGATAATTTTGGGAAGGACAACATCATTCAATAATTTTACTTGTTGTTTATCGCGGAAGAAATATGTTTCGCCGATAGTAATTGCTGATATCAAGTCGTTCAATAGATCCGAATCGTCTTCAGAAGTGCGTAATCTTTGTAAGTATTCTTCAGGGCTAATATGATTAATTTCACATGCTTTTGATATTACTTTAAGCATTTCTTTATGATCACGCTTCACAAGTATTCCTACGCGTTCATGGATAAATGAAATATATTCATCCTGGATCGAATTTTCCAGAACAGGAGCAATATATTTACTTAATCTTTCTTTATGTTTATCCATGTCATCCATCCATTGATCAAGCATCGCTGACTAAAATCCGGTTAACATCAATCAATAATGAAATATTATTCTCGTACTTGATTTCTCCGTTAATGATATGCTGACCGTTTTCCTTTGCCGCTTCAACCATATTTTCAGTGACATCTGATATATCACTCACCGCATCAACCAGTATTCCAAATTCGTTTCCACTATTATTTCTGCATATAATAATTGGTGTTGTCGTTGAATATTGTTTAGGTTGGCTTGTCTTTAACAGCATTGACAAATCGACAACTGGTATAATTTTACCTGCCAGATTAAACATTCCAACAATATATTCCGGTCCTTCTGGAATTATATTAAGATCTGGAATCGCGATTATTTTAATTACATTTTCAATATCGATACTTCCCATAAAATCACGAGTGCGGAAATTAATGGCTTTGAATCGATAATTCTCCTTGCTATTTGTCATCGCTATTCCTCTTTATCCGTACTTACACTCATCATGATTTTATTCATCACATCAAATTGCTGCGGCTTCATTAAGAAGTCACCCTGACCATAGCGGCATCCATTTACGAGAATATATTGCAATTGTTCTTCTGACTGAATCCCTTCAGCAATTACATCAAGGTTTAAATTCTCGCCAAGTGCGATGAGTGATTTAACAATAATTCCATTCTTTTTATCTTTATCGACGTTTTTAACAAATTCTTTGTCAATTTTTAGAGTTGTAATTGGGAGATGTCGCAGACTTGTCAAAGATGAGTATCTTGTACCAAAATCATCAATTGAGATTTTCACACCCATCTCATTTAATTTCTGCATGGTTTCTTTCAAATTTACTGTATATGTAATTACTGTACTTTCGGTTATCTCAAGCTCCAGATTACTAGGAGGAATTTTCGATTCTTTCAAAATATCACTTAACGTATCAAGAAATGCTTCGTGAACCAGCTGATGTACGGATAAATTAACGGATATTACAAAATCCTCATCGTACTCATGTACCCATTGATACATTTCATCGCATACATGACGTAATACCCATGTTCCTATGTCAACGATTTGCCCCGTGTCTTCGGCAATCGGGATAAACACATTTGGCGATATTAAACCATACTCAGGATGCATCCATCGCAACAGTGCTTCAGCGCCAACCATTTTCTTTTTCAACAAATCATAAATAGGCTGATAGGTAACAAATAACTGATTGCGCTGTACTGCAAACTTCAATTCATGTTCCAAACCTAATTGATGTCGATATCGTTCATTCAATGCTTCTGTAAAATATTGGTAGTTATTCCTACCAATTTCTTTCGCTGCGTACATCGCAATATCAGCGTTTTGAATCAACGTTGCCGAGTCATGTGACTGATCCGGGTAAATAGTCACACCAATACTCGCACTCACTTTAATCGTCATGCCGTTAATATCATATTCCTTACCCAGCTCATCTACGATTTTTTTCGCAACCTCTCCTGCTGCCTGATGATTTTCAATCTGACCGCAAATGATTACGAATTCATCGCCGCCAATTCGGGCGATAAAATCATCGACACGTGTGCATGATTGTAATCGTGATGCGATTTCCTTCAATAGCAAGTCCCCAATACCGTGCCCAAATGTATCATTGATTGATTTGAAATGGTCAATATCGACATATAACAAGGCAAGCTTATAATCATGTCTATCAGCTGCAGCAATTTTTTTCGAGATGACTTTTTCGAAATGAAAACGATTATACAGACCCGTTAACACATCTGTAGTTGATATTCTTTTTAATTCTTCAGATTTGATGATTATCTGCTGACGCATCTCGGCTATGCGCTGCATTGCTTTTATTTTTGCTTCCAAAGTCACATCACTATATGGTTTAGTCAGATAATCATCGCCGCCAGCCTCAATCCCTTTTGCGATACTTTCATCATTAACAGATGCGCTTAAAAAGATAATTGGAATCCAATCGTCTGGATTTAATTTTCTGATTTCACGGGCACATTCAAAACCATTCATGCCTTCCATCATGACATCAAGGATAATTAAATCAGGAGGACTTTTCAGGAAATGTTTAATTGCTTCAGCACCGCTACGCGCCTGAATGACATCATGTCCAAGCCGTGTCAGTGAATCAGAAATCAATTGCAAAAACGTTGCAGAATCATCTGCTACTAATATTTTCACAGCAGGATCCTCGCTTTTAATTTATTTTTATATCCTTCTTATGCTTACTACTTGTAAGCATTACCTATATTTTACCTGAATTTAACTCTTAATAAGCGTTGTCCGATGTGAGATTTGACCATGATTTGCGGTCAACATAATGTTAAATTGAAATTTTTTATTGTTTAAGATTACTTTTATATTTTTCTCAATTTCACTGGTGGGCAGATGAAGACATTATAAATATAAAATAAAAATCCCGATAAATGATAGTGTTACACTTCAATATCATTATATCGGGATGTTACGAATCAACAACTAACGACGGTCTCCCATCAATCTCAGCAAGTTGATGAATAAGTTGATAAAGTCTAAATATAATATCAATGCTCCATAAATGGCTTGCTGGGCCATGCCAGAACCTGCTAGTCCCTTGATTCGCTGGGTATCATATGCAGTTAAACCGGCGAAAATAATGAGACCCGCAACACTGAATGTCAGCTGCATTGAATCGCTGGCCAATGATGGGATTAAAAATGAAAGCAGCATCAACCCGATCAAGCCAAACAAACCCATCATGCAAAATGAACCTATCGGGCCTAGATCTCTTTTTGTGATCATGCCAAATGCGCTTAGACCGCCAAAACCAATAGCAGTTGTGCCAAATGCTAAAGCAATGCTCTGTTGTGTATACAAAACAAAGATCATCGACATTGTAATTCCAGTCAACGCCGAATACATTAGAAATGTAATTCCAGCAGCTGCTGCACTGATACGGTTTATCATCATACTTAGATAAATGACAGCACCAAATTGTGCAATCAGTACTGCCCAGAAAAATACTTTATTGCCAAAAACCTTCCCGACCAGTTCGGGATTATTGCCAATTTCAAAAGCAACAATACCTGTCACCAAAATTCCCAGCATCATCCAGGCATATACACGACTCATAAATGCTGAAATATCGACGGAACGCCCTCTTGTATAAAACGTACTTTGTGAGTTGCCATTTCTCAGATTCATATTATTTTCCTTTAAAGTAAGACTGATTGTAGATCATATAAAAAATTACACATGCATTGACAGCCAGTAACGGTAGCAGCAGATGCTCAAGCAGAAAATGTATTTTATATATCAAGCCATAAGAAATCACATCAGCTGTGATACCAAACATTAAAACACATATTGCCAATATAAATGCCGACTGAATGCGGTACCACAGACCAATGGTGGCGATGGCTGCAAAAGTAAAATAAAAATACCCGATCAACGGCAGCACAACAAACCATGCATTAATAATAAAGCCAGGAAGTGTTTGCACCCAGAAAATATACATCCAATTGACAATTACTTGAGTGATGTAGAAAAACATGACGAGCTTTGGTCGAACATTTGCATCATCCAGCATGAGCACCTCATCTATCGTCTATTCAAATATCAAATAAATATTATCATAATTAACAAGATAAGCTATCTTTTGTGTTGGCTTGGTTTTCGGTTGGTGAAGGCGGTAGTTTAAAATCTTAAATGGATATCATAATTTTATGTATTGACTGGGTTAAACGCTATAAACAATGCTGAAATCAACAAGGGCAGCATTAAGATTTAGATGTCCGGTGGTTGGAAACCCGAGTGGATTGATAAGCGGCGTATTGCGAAAGCTGCCATATGCACCCACTAACTGTAACAAGACATTCTTGGTTAACTGATCATTAGCGCCGAGAAAGACTGCTACAAACCTGGTGGAACTGTATAGAAGTGTCCGGGTATTATTTTTATATGCGCTCGAATCACGAAATACACCACCCATCACTGCATACTGCGGATTAATCTGATATTTAGTGAAGATTGTGTAGGCAAAGGTATTTGATGCGTACACCGGGAATTGTAAAAAACCAGAAGTAGCCACATTGTTCATGCGAATAACATTCAAGTCATTCCATTGGCTATAAGATAATTTCAAGCTTAATGCCCACTCATCTGTCAGCATACGAATGTAATTTACGAAAGTTGTGGATGCGATTGGTAAACCTGTGAGTGAATAATTGCTGGTAGCGGCGATGTTATTATAACTACTACCCCTGAATACAGGCGTTAGCTTGGAATAATAATACAAACTTAAGTAATCGCGTTTTGTGATCATATAAAATAACCCTGCATTCCATCCTGCAGCCCAGGCAGTAGACTTGCTAATAGTGTTGCCCGCAGCTGGCACACCGAACGGAACAAAATTATTCTGGAAATTGTAGAACCTGACCATATCAATACCCGCACCTAAAGCCAGCTCTGGCGTAGCTTGAAAGCTTACTTGCGGAGAAATATCTGCACTGTTTAAGGTGGCTTTAGTTCCATCATACAAGGTAACAGGGTTAACACCAAAATTTTGATCGGCGAAAACCGGCTCACTGATGTTCAGACCAACTACCCATTTAGAGTTTAAGCGATAAGCAGCATTAAAATATGGTAATACGTCAGTTGTGTTACTGGATGAGCGGCCATTAACACCGCTTGCACCCGTTCCCCAGAAATTGGTCTCAAGGTTAACACCGAGAGCGCCCAGCGTAACATTCAATTTTTTTGTGGCATTCATCATCGCCGGATTATTATAGGTGTTACCCCAAAAATACTGAATAACTGTCGCATTAACTTGGCCCGAGAACACTAACGCGATAGCTGCTACATAAGCTCTTATCTTCCGTTTCATATATACTCGTGTATTCCCGTAAGGTGATTCCATGAGAAGCTTAATTAAAATACATGGACATTATAGACTAATAAAAGGATATTTTACTAGATCAGAACCCGGTAAGTTTAGAAAGTTATTTTCGAGTAAGCGTAAATGCGCCATCCCAATCAGATGGGAGTTTTGAGCGCATGAACTTAAGGCAGCGCTGCTGCAGAGATTGGGC
>Ga0310810_10010056_pt1 | contig 11000 bp, 7 predicted proteins | sample NCmetagenome_FD_207641 | JGI IMG/M metagenome (GOLD analysis project Ga0310810, IMG submission 207641) | Soil microbial communities from experimental microcosm in Duke University, North Carolina, United States - NC | ecosystem: Engineered > Artificial ecosystem > Soil microcosm > Unclassified ... | reverse complement strand
GCGAGAAAGTTCTCGTCTTATCGAGGACCAAAAGCCAAGATCAAGAAGCAGAAGGGCACGAAAGCTGTATAACTATCGCGCCCCTAAAAACCTAATATTTTGTGTTTTTATCTTTGTCCGGCGGTTCCGGTGCTATTAGATCCCTGCGAAACGAGCCTTGCGATCTTCGATTCCAGCTCTGGCGTCTTGTCCCAGCCGCTGTCTTTCATCTCGATCTGGCCGTTTTGATTTACGAGAAAGTGCGCCGGAAAACCGATATCGATATTTCCCTGGCGGTCGCGGTCTGCGTATTGCAGCACGATGCCGAAACTATTCGGCAAAATGTTGAAGTTGAACGGATTGCTTTTCAGGTAGGCGTCAACCTTCGACTCGTTGTCGGTCGTCAGTGCCAGGAATACCACGCCTTTGTCACGGTACTTGTCGGCAAGCTTGTTGAGCTTAGGTATCTCGCTGTGGCAGATGGCGCAGCGTGTTGACCAGAAAGTGACGACAACAACCTTTCCATGCAGCTGGTTAAGGTCAAAAACCTGGCCGTTCATGGCGGGCGCCATAAACTCAGGCGCGGTCGAACCCTCTCTGAGGCTTTGCTGCCCATAAGCCGAAAGACAAAAAACTACTGTAAGAAGAACGATTAAAATTACTCGCATTATTGTACCCGAAAGGAGCTTGCTAAGATGTTAAAAGGTGTTTAACACCCTCTAATTTAAATAAATTGCTAATGATGGATTTATCCAGAAAATGAGCAGAAGGTTTTTGTTGCCTTTTCCGGATATCGCGTTGCATGCGAAACCACGCGTCCAAACTCGTTTCCGCGTCAGGCGCTAACCTCAAGCGGCGTGCTAAAATTTCCTTATGCAGCTCGAATCGCTGAACACAAAGGATTTCCGCAATTTGAGCGATCAAATATCGTGGGGAGCAGGACTCAATATTCTCTTTGGCGACAACGGCCAGGGAAAGACCAACTGGTTCGAAGCAATTTATGTGCTTGCGACAACAAAATCGTTTCGTACAGCAAGACTGCAGGAAGCGATCAGATTTGGTAATGATTTGGCAATTGTCCGCGGACGCGTCCGCGAGTCAGAAGAGATCCACCGCGATCTGCAGGTGGCTATACAAGGTAATATAAAGTCTCTCGCGGTAAATAGCAAGAAGGAAACGCTTGCAAACTATCTAGGTCAGCTTCACGCCGTAATATTTAACTCCGACGAGCTTGAGATCGTACGCGGCCACCCAGATGCGCGACGCCGATTTCTCGACGCGGGCATTGTCTCGCTGCATCCTCCGTTTACCCAGACATTTGCCGATTACAACCGTGTAATTAAACAAAAGAACGCCCTTCTGCAGTCGGCGCGGGACAAGGAATATTCGCTGGAAAAAACAGCAGAAATCCTCCAGCCCTGGAATGAACAGCTTTCGGCTCTTGCGGCACGCATACATCGCGGGCGGATACGCTTTGTTGAGCGGCTGAACGAAGTTTTGGAAAAAAAGCTCTTCGGCCGCGAAGAGCTCGCGATTCGTTACCTCTCTGCGCTTGAAGGCAAAGGCGACCTTTCGGATTATGAAAATCTCATCGCCGAACGGCTGAAGCTTCGCGTTCAGGCCGAGGTCGTCGCCGGACACTCGCTGATCGGGACGCACCGCGACGATCTGGAGATCTTGTTTGACGGGCACGATCTGCGAAAATTCGGCTCGGCCGGCCAGCAGCGAAGCGCTCTGCTCGCGCTGCAGCTGGCCAATATCTCTGTTTACCATGCCACGCGCGGCGAATATCCGCTGTTTTTGCTCGATGATATCGACGCCGAACTCGACTACAAACGCGTGGGTCAGCTGCTCGAGTATCTGAACGATAAGACCCAAACTTTTGTCACCACATCGAAGGAAGGTTTTGTCGAACAATTCGGTCAAAACGCGGCGGTTTTTCATATCGAGAACGGTCACGCAAAATCGGCCTAAAATAAAGATTTTTATTGCCTTTCCGGGCTGTCTTTATCGCCGAAAATTTGCTATAATAATTCTTTGATTTACTTGGGAAATTTTACACTTACAGGCCTCGCCTTTCTTAAGTCCACAATTCGAAAAAATTGGTCGCGAATGGCGAGAATTATTTAAATAAGAGGTTATTAAATTGGCTAAAGCAAAGATTGAATATGGAGCGGATGCGATCACGGTTCTAGAGGGGCGCGATGCGGTGCGCAAGCGGCCCGCAATGTACATCGGCTCTACCGGCGAGATCGGTCTCCACCATTTGGTTTACGAGGTCGTCGACAACTCGGTTGACGAAGCCCTTGCCGGTTACTGCGACACCATCGAGGTCGCTATCCACATGGACAACTCGATAACGGTCGTGGATAACGGACGCGGCATCCCCGTGGGCATTCACAAACAGGAAGGCCGCTCTGCGGCCGAGGTTGTTCTCACCGTGCTGCATGCTGGCGGCAAGTTCGACTCAAACTCGTACAAAGTTTCTGGCGGGCTGCACGGCGTTGGCGTTTCGTGCGTTAACTTTTTGTCCGAATGGCTAAAGCTTGAGGTTTGGCGTGACGGTAAAACCCATGAAATGGAATTTCAGGTCGGAATCCCGGTCGCGCCGCTGAAGGAAACAGGTACGACCACCAAGCGCGGCACGAAGATCACGTTCAAACCCGATCCGGATATTTTCGAAAGTACGATCTACAGCTTTGAAAAATTGTCCGAGAGACTTCGCGAAAAGGCCTTTTTGAATAAGGGTATTCGCATTTTTATAAAGGACGAACGCGAAGAGCCCGAAAAATCGCACGAGTTTTATTACAAGGGCGGCATTGCGGAGTTTGTGAAACACCTGAACAAGAATAAGAGTCCGCTGCATGACGAGCCGCTTTATTTCGAACAGGTTTCGGATGAGCTTTCGATCGAGGTGTCGATGCAATATAACGACAGCTACGACGAGAAGATCTTTTCGTTCGCCAACAACATCAACACGGTTGACGGTGGAACACATTTATCCGGCTTTCGCGGGGCGATCACCCGCACGATCAACAACTACGCCGAAAGCTCGGGCATGATGAAAAACGCAAAAACGACGCTGACCGGCGACGACGTTCGCGAAGGCCTGGTCGCCGTGATAAGCGTAAAAATTCCGCAGCCGCAGTTCGAAGGACAAACCAAGGGCAAGCTCAACTCGCCCGTAAAAGGTCCGGTCGAATCATTTCTAAACGAAAAGCTTGGCGAATTTTTCGAGCAAAATCCGAACGTTGCCAAAAAGATCGTTGGCAAAGCCGTCGATGCGGCACGTGCCCGCGAAGCCGCGCGAAAGGCTCGAGAGATCGTTCGCAAAAGTGCTCTCGGCACATCGACACTGCCCGGAAAGCTCGCCGATTGTCAGGAAAAAGACCCGGCGCTGTCCGAGCTTTATTTGGTTGAGGGCGATTCAGCTGGCGGTTCGGCAAAACAGGGCCGTGACCGAAAGAACCAGGCTGTTTTGCCGCTCAAGGGTAAAATTCTTAACGTCGAAAAAGCGCGTTTTGACAAAATGCTCGGCCACGGCGAGATCAAGGCATTGATCACCGCACTCGGAACCGGTATCGGCAAGGACGATTTTGACGTAAACAAACTGCGTTATCACAAAATTTGCCTCATGACGGACGCCGACGTTGACGGCAGCCACATCCGTACGCTGCTGCTTACGTTCTTTTACCGGCAGATGCCGTCTCTGGTCGAAAACGGTCATGTTTACATTGCGCAGCCGCCGCTTTACAAAGTAAAACGCGGAAAGAAGGAGGAGTACATCAAGGACGAAAAGTCGATGTTCCGATATCTGATGCGCATGGGAACCAACGATGTGCAGATAACGGCGAACGGCAAAACGATAGAGGGCCGCGAGCTTGCCAAAACGCTGGAACAAACCATCGAGTTCAAGAATTACTCTGAACGTTTTACAAGGCGGCTTAACAATGACCCAGACCTGATGAATGCCCTTTTGGACGCCTTTGCCGGCAAAAATGGAGTGCTTGCCAAACATAACGTAAAACTGCGCAAGGTGTTCGAACAGGAAGAACTTATGGCCGAGGTCGAAGGTTTTATCGCCCGTGCCGGTTACAGAACTGAGCTAATGTCGGATGAGGAACACGGCCTGTCCGAGATCGAGATCACGTTCTCAAACGGAACGAAAATTTTGTTTGACTGGAACATGGCGAGCTATGTCGAATTTCAGCGTTCCGTCGAGCTCATGCGGAGCCTCGAAAACGATCTGCCCGCGCCGTTCGTGGTCGGTGAGAACGGTAAAAGTGAGCAAATATCATCACGCATAGATTTGCTGGAAAAAGTGACGGGAATGGCAAAAAAAGACCTGACCATACAGCGTTACAAAGGTTTGGGAGAGATGAACCCCGAACAGCTCTGGGAAACGACGATGAATCCGGATAAACGCACGCTCCTTCAGGTGCGTATCGAGGACGCGATCGAGACCGACGGCATCTTCACCGTCCTAATGGGCGACAGCGTCGAACCCCGCCGAAAGTTCATCGAGGACAATGCTCTGGATGTGAAGAATCTGGATGTCTGATCTGACAATTTAAAAAATAAACGCAGGGTGAGGATTTCTTTGCCCTGCGTTTATTTTTTAAACTGTATTATTGTGGCAATTACAGTGTAGAATATCTGATCATCACGATCCAACAGCCCCCTGGCTTGCCGGATTGTCCCGATCCATTTATGAAAAAGCACGTTTTAAGAGCCTCCGTACTATTTTTTGCGCTTGCCGCTGTGAGTTTTGCTCAAAAGCCGGACCCTTCGCCTACTCCACAAGATGACGAGGTTGTAAAAATTACGTCCAAGATCGTTCAGGTCGATGCGGTTGTGACTGACAAGGATGGGAACCAAATTACGGATCTCTCTCGTGACGATTTTGAGATACTTCAAGATGGCAAACCTCAAAAAATAGTAGGATTCTCATACGTAAATGTGGACACTTCTCAGAACGTTGGATTGGCTACCACACAAAGATCGGATAAGAATCTCATACAACCGCCGCCGGTAAAGGGTCACGGTCTGGGCCGGATCATTACCTTTGTGGTTGATGACGGCAATTGTTCCGCATCGCAATCGGGAATGTTCTCGGCCCGTGAGGCCCTTCAAAAATTTGTCAACGAGCAGATGCTTCCAACAGATTTGGTTGCAATTTATCAAACCAGATCGGGAAGCAGCGTTTTGCAGCAATACTCATCCGATAAGCAGCAGCTACTGCGAGCCGCCCGAAGGATACGCTGGTATCCACCTACCGGAGGTTGTGCTTCTTCCGACGGCAGTTTTTTTGAAGCGGCGCGCTCCAATACTTTCCAAAAGATGACGCCAGGCGGCGGTACTGAAACGGCTGTGATAGAGTCCGAGGCCGATCGCAAAACGCGGGAAGGCAGCGAAGATTTTGGCAAAAACAATCAGGTCGTCGGTACTGTCGGTGTTTTACGATACGTGGTTCGCGGACTTGAGCGTGTCGGAGGGCGCAAGATCGTTTTCTTTATGTCGGACGGAATGCCGTTTCGTTCTCGTGACGGCCAAGTACTCAGCGCAGTTGATTCCCTTCGTGATCTGACCGATCTTGCAAATCGCAATTCCGTAATTTTCAACACGATCGACGTCCGGGGCGTCATGAATACCATCATGATTGAAGCCAGGGATGAGGTTTCGACTAGCGGCGAAGCAGATGTAAATGCTTCAGACAAAATTATCGCGAACCGGACAAGGGACGTGAGGAATTCACAGGAAGGTATGGCTGTTCTCGCAGACCAAACGGGCGGCAGATTTTACCACGACAGTAATTTTCTTGAGGGGCCGATCCGCAAAGCTCTTAGCCTTGAGAAAGGTTACTATCTGCTCGCGTACCAACCGGCCGACGATACCTTTAAAGGAAAGAATTTTAACGCGCTCGAAATCAGACTGAAACGGCCTGACCTTAAAATTAACTCACGCGCAGGATTTATTGGATTTACGACTGACAACACAGCAACGAAAAAAAGAACCGGTGACAGCGAGTTGTATGACGCGATTGCCGCTCCGCTACCAAAAGCCGGTCTGAATCTGCAACTTACTTCTTTTTTCGGCAACAGTGCAGCCGAAGGAAATTTTGTCCGCTCTTTGTTTCATTTACAGGGCGACGAGATAACCTTTGTTGACGACGGCAATTTAAAGAAGGCTATATTCGATGTGGTTGCTGTTACCTTGAATGAGAAAAACGAGGTTGTTGACGAATTTACCCGTACGCATACGTTCCGGATCGAATCTGCTGCGATTCCCCTGATCAAACAAAATGGCTTGGTCTACTCTACGGACGTGCCGATCAAGAAGCCGGGTACATACAATTTTCGAGTTGCGGTGCGAGACGGGACGAGCCGAATGCTTGGAACTGCAAGCCAGGTGATACAAATTCCCGATCTAAGGAAAGGCAAGCTGTTTCTTTCCGGATTGACCGTCGCGCAGGTTGATGCCAACGGAAAGTTTTCGATTCCGGGTTCTGTCAAACCCGAAAATGCATTGTCGCTTATTGCGTCTACCGCGGTCCCCGGTGTTCGCCAGTTTCGCAAAGGCTCGATCCTTGCATATGCCTATACCATCTACAACGCGAAGCTCGATAACGCAACAAATCAACCGAAGCTTTCGATACAAGTGAATTTATACAAGGATGGGAACGTTATCTCGGAAGGAAAGCCACAAACAGCAGACCTGGAAAAGCAGGCTGACCTGTCACGCATCAACGATTACGGCTACCTTCGGCTTAACCCGACCATAGAACCAGGCGATTATGCTGTCCAGATCATAGTCAAGGATCTGTCCGAAGATGGTAAGAACGCAATGTCCAGCCAGTGGGTTGATTTCGAAGTTATTGAGTAAATAATCACAAAACGTTGACTTTGGCGATTTAAAGGGCATATTCTTCACGAAAATGTCTATTGAGACCGCAAAACGACTGCGTAAGTCTGACCAGATCGGCCACTACCAGATTATGGAACAAATTGGTGAGGGCGGAATGGGTGTGGTGTTTTTGGCAAGAGATCTGCGCCTGCACCGAAATGTCGCTATCAAGGTCCTACCCGAGACAGTTTCTACGGATAAAAGCCGACTTAACCGCTTTGAACAAGAAGCAGTTGCGGCATCTGCCCTTAATCATCCCAACATTCTGACGATTCACGAGATCGGTAGATCAGATAATGCCAAATTTATCGTTTCGGAGTATGTAAATGGTTTCACTCTCCGTGAAAAGATTCCTATGCTTACTGTATCGGAATCTATCGATCTGGCAATTCAGGTTGCTTCTGCTCTTGAGGCTGCACACAAGCATGGTATAGTTCACCGCGACATCAAGCCCGAGAACATAATGGTTCGTGAGGATGGATTGGTTAAAGTGCTTGATTTCGGTTTGGCAAAACTGACCGAAAAACAAATCTCGTTTCTTAACAACGAAGCCGCTACCTTAGCGATGGTCAAAACCGAACCTGGTATGATAATGGGCACCGCGTCGTATATGTCACCGGAACAAGCGCGGGGACTAGAGGTTGATTGTCGAACGGATATATGGAGCCTCGGCGCCGTACTGTTTGAAATGATCGCGGGTTATCCGCCGTTCGAAGGCGAAACATCCATGGATGTAGTAGCGTCGATCTTAAACAAAGACCCGCGACAGTTGACATCGGCGTCTGGCACGTTACGCATAAACGACATTATTTATCATTGTCTACAAAAGAAGCCTTCAGACAGGTATCAATCGGCTGGCGAACTTACTGCTGATCTCCGTTTCCTCAAACGGGCGCATGACGCAAAAGCCGATCCTGATGTGCGTCTGCTCAAAAATAATACGGCGGTTACGGAAGTTTTATCGACCTCATCCACAAGACGATGGCTGGTTAGCGACCCGAAACGAGTGATTGTCGCCGGCCTTGCACCAGTTTTGGCCGCGGCTGCGATCGCGATCTACGTTTGGGCTCCTGGAGCTTCGCACACGTCCATTACGAACTCTCAACGGTCACCGGCATACGACCTCTACGTGCGCGGAAAGGTCAAGGTCACAAATGTCAATCGTGACGACAATGACGCCGCCATCAAACTCCTTGAGCAAGCTGTAGCGATCGACCCTAATTATGCCGAAGCCTGGGCTGAGCTCGCCAAAGGCTACGTATTTCGATCATTTAATTTCGCACGTGATCCTGAGCAGAGAAAGCTGAACGAGGATGCGGAGGTTGCTGTCGAGAAAGCTCTTGAGCTAAATCCAAACCTGCCGGAGGGTCATTTATCACGCGGCCTTGTATTATGGACCCATACCAAACGTTTCCCGCATGAACAGGCGATCCAGGCATTCAAACGGGCTATAGCTCTAAATCCTGACCTTGACGAAGCTCATCAATGGCTGTCCGTGGTTTATATACATATCGGCTTATTTGACGAGGCTACCGAAGAGATCAACAAGACACTCGAGATCAATCCGAACAACACAGCCGTGCGCCTTCGAATGATCGCGGTGAATACATACCAAGGCAAATTCGAAGAAGCCATAGGCGTCGTCAAGACGACTCCGCCCGACCAGTATCCGGCTAACCTTAACCGCATCGCGGCTGACAGCCTTGTTCAGCTGGGACGTCTTAATGAGGCAGAGACGGTCATCGATGAATATTTGAAGGCTTATCCGGACGACGAGGGTGGAAATGTAACAAGTGTAAAAGCGATATTGTTGGTGAAAGAAGGTAAACAGAGAGAAGCAGAAGCGACCATCCAGCGCGCTATAGAGATCGGGAAAGGTTTTGGCCATTTCCATCACTCTGCCTACAATATTGCGTCGGCCTATGCCCTTATGAAAAAGCCGGACGAAGCCGTCAACTGGCTGCAGAACGCCGCCGACGATGGTTTTCCCTGTTATCCCTATTTCGAGATCGATCACAATCTCGATAACCTTCGTCAAGACGCCCGTTTCATAACGTTTATGTCAAAACTGAAGGAGAGGTGGCTGAAATACAAAGCTGAGTATGGCGGGTGACCTGGGAGCTCGTCCTGGTCTGTCTGACGGGTTGTTCCCGACTATCAAACGTCCTGGCGCGACACGCCTTCAATTTGCAAAACAAGATCGGCACCATACGCCTTAGAAGGCGTTTGAAACCCCGCAACAAGATTTCCGTCCAGTATTTTTTGAGTGATGTTCAATGCGGTTAACGCTGTCATCGTATAACCATCTGGTCCCTGCATTCTTGATTCGACTCGGTTGCCGTTATAATCCGACGCCTCGCCCCAAAGCAGCGTTTTTCCTTTTGTTCGTTCAATATCGGATGGGCCGCCCGGCGGTATCTGTTTTTGTAAGTAATCCTGAACCGGTCTTGTCGCAAGCAGCCAACCCAGATAGCGGCTCATTTTCATCAATTTAAGCTGCTTTTGCGGGACAACCGTGTAAACTTCGATATTTGGGATTCCGGTTGAGTAAAAAGCCGTTGCGACATCACCCCAGGGGATAGTGACGCCAGTTTTCGTGACTTCGCCGAAATCTATCTCACGCGTTTTCCACGCTGCCGGAACGCCTGTGATTTTGCCGTCCTTACGAATAGCACCGCCGTTCCCAATGTTCATCGTCATTGTTGCCTGCGTTCCGTGCGAAATGCGACTACCTTTGCCGTAAAACGCGAGAGTCAGATTTGTCGCTGACGGCAGGCGATCTTTCAGATGCCGAGCTAAACAGTCAGACGGAACAACGTCAAAGCCGACGCCGGGCATTATCATTATTCCAGCGTCCTTGGCCTTTTGATCAAGCCGAGCCATCGCTTCAAAGACGGCGATCTCACCTGTTATGTCCGTGTAATGCTTTTTATTTCTGAGACATGCTTCGACCATCGGCCGCGAGGTCAATGAAAACGGCCCGGCACAATGCAAAACGACTTCAACCTCTTGCAGCGCCGCATCGAGTCTGTCCTTCTCATCGAGCGAAAAAACGCGGTATTCGAGGTGATGTTTTTTCGCAAGTGCTTCGACGGCAATAGCATTCCGACCGGCAAGTATCGGTGTCATCCCGCGTTCGACGGCATAACGCGTGATCAACTCACCCGTGTAACCATTCGCGCCATAGATCAGGAAGGATTTAGCCATAATAAAAATAGCTGAAACTTTTCTAATCCAACATCTTCCTCAACAACACAATCTGCCCGAGATGATACGCATTGTGATCCGCAACCAGCAAGGCTTCGCGCAGCAGCGTTTGCCCGTCGCCCCACGGAAATATCATGTAAAGATCGTTTGCTTCGTCCGAAACAAGATCACGCATCGCCTGTAGATCATTTAAAACCTGCTTAACCGATTTTTGCCAGCCGGTTTCCGTGCCTTTGTCTTTTGGCCAATAGCCGTCCGGCCAATCGGGCGAAACATGTTTAGAGTTGCGGCTGAATTCCAGAATGTCCCACTGCGCGATCCTGATATGTTCAAGCAGCTGCCACGCGGTGTGCGGTGAATTTCCCGGTTGCGTATTTATCTCTTTGATGGGAAATTTCTTTAATGAGCTTTCCAGACCGACGTGCGCCGATTTTCCCTCAAGTAGTTCTAAAATATGTTCGCGTAATGCTTTTTGCTGGTCCATAATTCGTTCAAAAAAGATCTAAGCCTTCTGCCTGCGTTTCCTTCAATTTCGCTAAAAACTCGCCGCGCGAGATCTCTTTTGCGCCAAACTTCCGCATATGCGGCGTCATTACCTGAATGTCGAACCACGTCGCTCCGCGATTCCGTAGATGATCGATCAAAAACATCAGTGCAAGACGCGATGCATTCGGCACTTTGTAGAACATACTCTCGCCGCAGAAAACGCCGCCGGCGTCGACGCCGTACACGCCACCGACAAGGTTATTTTCGTCGCTCCAAACCTCGACGCTGTGAGCCATCCCAGCCTTGTGCAATTTGGTGTAAACCTGGACAAACTCAGGCGTTATCCACGTTCCGGGCTGATCGGGACGTTTCGCTGCGGAGCAGTTTTTTATCACATCGTGAAACGCCTTATTCATTGTGAATGA
>Ga0310810_10010055_pt1 | contig 11001 bp, 9 predicted proteins | sample NCmetagenome_FD_207641 | JGI IMG/M metagenome (GOLD analysis project Ga0310810, IMG submission 207641) | Soil microbial communities from experimental microcosm in Duke University, North Carolina, United States - NC | ecosystem: Engineered > Artificial ecosystem > Soil microcosm > Unclassified ... | reverse complement strand
TCATTTTTCCTTGGCACATTGCCGAGGACGCGATTCTGGATAAGAGCTGCTCAAGCGGCGAGAACATCGGCACGACGATGCGCGGCATTGGTCCTTGCTATCGCGACAAGGTCGGGCGGTCGTTCGCGGTTCGGCTGGGGGACCTGTACCGAGACAACTTTCGCGAGAAGATTGCCTACATCGCGGACGCCAAAAATACGACGCTAGGTGCGCTCATTCCGCAACCGTTCCATTCCGGAGAGATTGCCGAACAGTATTCAAATTATGCCAAGCGGTTGCAGCCCTTCGTGCGCGATACGACGGCTTACTTGCTCGACGCGGTCGAATCCGGCCGGCGGGTTCTGCTCGAAGGCGCTCAGGGGGCCCTGCTCGACGTCGATCACGGCACCTATCCCTTCGTGACCAGCAGCAACAGCTCCGGCCTGGGAGCTTCGAGCGGCTCGGGACTGCCCGGCCGCTGGATCAACAAAGTGATCGGCGTTGTCAAAGCCTATTCGACTCGTGTCGGCGGCGGCCCCTTCCCCACCGAGCAAGATAATGAGCTAGGGCAGCACATCCGCGATCGCGGCAATGAATATGGCACGGTGACGCGCCGACCGCGACGCTGCGGCTGGTTCGACGCCGTGGCGGTCCGCTACACGGCCCGCTTGAGCGGCGTTGACGCGATCGCCGTGATGTTGCTCGACGTGCTCGACGAGCTGCCCGAGCTGCGGATCTGCACCGGATATGAATTGGACGGCAAACGAGTCACGAGTTTTCCAAGTCACGTGGATGACTTGCGGCACGCCAAACCCGTCTACGAGACGCTGGCGGGCTGGCAACGCGACACGACCAGAGCCCGTAAACTGACGGACCTGCCGCGTGAGGCGCGCGCGTACTTGGATCGTGTGAGCGAGCTGGTGGGACGGCCCGTGCAAGTTGTTTCCGTTGGGCCGGATCGCGAACAAACGATCTTTGCGGACCGTAAGAGTTAAGGCGTTAGGCGAGGTTTTCCAGAAGTCGTGGATGCAAACGTGGCCGAGACTTCGACGACAACCGCCGCTTTGCCGGACGTGCCACAAGAAGCCCGGCCGCGGCATATTGCGATCATCATGGACGGCAATGGCCGTTGGGCGCAGCGGCAGGGCTTGCCGCGCATCGAAGGTCATCGTCGCGGCGTGGCCAGCGTTCGCCGCATCACCGAAGAGTGCGCCCGGCTCGATCTCGCCCAACTGACGCTGTATTGCCTGTCCAGCGAGAACTGGAAGCGGCCCCCGCGCGAGCTCGAGTTTCTCATGCACTTGCTCGAGCAATACATGATCGAGGAGCGATCCACGATCATGGAGCAGAACATCCGCGTGAACGTCATTGGCCGACGACGGGATATTCCCGAGGCCGTGCAGCGCGAGATGCAAAAGACGATCGACCTGAGCAGCACGAATACCGGTCTGCGCTTGTGCCTGGCGATCAACTACGGCAGCCGCCTCGAGCTGGTCGATAGCGTGCGGCAAATTGCCAGCGAAGTGGCCGCGGGCAAACTGAATCTCGCGGACATCGACGAGCAGACGGTCGCGAACCATCTTTACACGGCCGGCATGCCCGACCCGGACTTGCTGGTGCGAACGGCCGGTGAGATGCGGGTCAGTAATTTTCTTTTGTGGCAGATCAGCTATTCGGAGATTTGGGTGACGGATCATTGCTGGCCTGAGTTTCGCGAGAGCGACTTGCATCAGGCGATTCGTGACTACGCAGCGCGCGATCGCCGCTTCGGCGGCTTGAGCGGCTGATCCTCGACGGGGGCCCGGAAACCTTGCTGCGATGGCGATTGGTTTTGGGGGCCGCGCTTATCGCTGGCTTGATTGTTTTGGCCTGGTTGGATGCTGCGAGCGATCCCCCGGCAGCGTGGCTGTTTCCTCTGGCCCTGGCGGTCGCAATCGCAGGCGCGCAGGAAATCGCGTCTCTGTTGGCCAGTGGCGGCCATCCGCCGCGCAAGCTCCTGCTGTACTTCGGCACCCTGCTCGTCATGGCGAGCAATGCGGTTCCGCTCTTTGTTTGGAAACCACCGGCCGATTATTCGCTTGCCGCGCTGGGCTGGCCAATGGCGGCCTTCACCGTCGTGGTGCTGGCGGCGCTTGTGTGCGAGATCTACTGCTATGAGCATCCCGGCAAATCGATCGTTGCGCTCGGACTGAGCGTGTTTGCGGTCGCCTACGTCGGGCTGCTCCTGAGTTTTGCGCTCGAGTTGCGCGTGCTGGGAGGACCCGGCGAGGGACTACTTGCCCTGCTGTCGACGATCGCGGTCGTCAAAAGCGGCGATACAGGCGCTTATACGGTTGGCCGCTTGGTGGGCCGGCACAAGATGTCTCCGCTCGTCAGCCCCGGCAAAACGTGGGAGGGGGCCGCGGGCGCGATTCTGTTTGCCACGCTGGCAGCCTGGTTGTGCCTCACCTACTTGCCCGCCGCGCTTGGCATCAGTGATCCACTGCCAGGTTGGTACTGGATGGTGTTTGGCCCGATTGTCGGGCTGGCGGGGCTCTTGGGGGATCTATCCGAATCGCTCTTGAAGCGGGACATGGGGCGAAAGGACTCGAGCACCTGGTTGCCGGGCTTCGGCGGCGTGCTGGACGTCATCGACGCGCTTTTGTTCGCTGCCCCGATCGCCTACTTTTGCTGGTTAGGGGGGCGCTGGCTGGCGGCGCCTTAGGAAGCGATCGCTGGCGGCGGCCACTTGCAAACTGAATCGCGACAAGCGGTTGTGAATGCCCGCCATGCGTCTCTTCGCCGGACTCGGATTATCCGGTATATTTACTAGGTTGAGATGAGTGCCCGCCTGGTGTGCGGCCAGAGTGCCGCCGCCCCTTTTGATGTCTGAAGCGACAATTCCGCTAGCGGATGCCAAGTCCCTCCTGACCCTCTTCGGCACTCGCGATCAACACCTCCGCAAGATTCGAGACTCTCTCGGTGTCTCGGTCTCTGGCCGCAGCGACCGCATTCACATCGAAGGCCAGGACGAGGCCGTGGCGCGCGCCACCGAGGTCTTCGAGCAGATCAAGGAGATCGCTTCCCGCTACGGCGTCGTTTCGCCCGAAGAGGTCTCGCAGATTCTTGCCAAGGTCACCGGCAGCTCGCCGGAGTTGAACGACGTCAGCATGGAGCTGCAGTTCGCGGGCAAGCTGATTCGGCCGCGCACGGCCGGCCAGGCCCGCTATGTGGCGGCTATTTCCTCACACGACCTGGTGTTCTGCATTGGTCCGGCAGGCACCGGCAAGACATATTTGGCCGTGGCCATGGCGGTGCAGGCGCTCAAGCAGGAAATCATCCGCAAGATCGTGCTTGTGCGACCGGCGGTGGAAGCCGGCGAGAGCCTGGGATTTCTGCCCGGCGACTTGCAGGCGAAGATCAACCCGTACTTGCGACCGCTGCTCGACGCCCTGCGGGAGATGATGGACTACGATCAAATCAAGCGTTACACCGAGCAGGATCTGATTGAGATGATCCCGCTGGCCTACATGCGCGGAAGAACTCTAAACGACGCCTTTGTGATTCTGGATGAAGCCCAAAACACGACGGTCGCGCAAATGAAGATGTTTTTGACGCGCATGGGCCTGGGCACCAAGATGGTCGTCTCCGGTGACACGACGCAAGTCGACCTGCCGACACACGCGCGGAGTGGGCTGATTGATGCGGTACACCGCCTGCAGCGAATCGACGGTTTCTGCCAGGTGACTCTCGACAACCAAGATATCGTGCGGCATCGGCTCGTGCAGGACATCGTGCGAGCTTACGAGGATGATGAACCAAAACGGCGCCGCTAGTTCGGCGCGTGTGGGCATGGAGCGTGCCGCATAGGCACTTGAAATGGCGAGCGGCTCCCGAAAGCGGACGCGTTCTGAGCGAGTTGCTGCGCTCGAACTGCCCCCGGGCATAATCGAACGCACATGGGATTGCCTGAAGCGTGGCGACGTGCTCGCGCGCCTAGGGTTGTGCGTCCTGGCGGTCGTGGCCTTATGGATTGTCACCACTTCGTGGTCCATCCCGCTCGGGTTTCACCGCAACTACACCCCGGCGCGGGATGTCGTAGCCAAGGCGACGTTCTCCAAGGCAGACCCGGAGAGCACGCGGGAAGCCAAGGCACTGGCCGCTCGCAAGGTGAGCTACGTCTACGAGCAGGACAAGGATCCGCTCGTGCAGTTGCGCTTTGCGCTGCAAAACCGAGTCGTGATCGTTGCCGGAGCCAAGGCGCATTCGGAGCTGGACAAAAAAGTGTGGTCGGAGTTTTTCCCGGCCGCCGATTCAAGCGCGGCCGTGAGTGCCGAAGAGCAAGAACGCCGCTTCCAGCAGTTTCATGACGCGCTTTCCACGCCTGAGTCGCTGGCCAAGCTGGAACGCGCTGTGACGGAAGCCCTCAGTCCGGCTGAGCAGCATGGGCTGATGGAAAAGTTGCCCCAGGAGCACAACGAGGGCAACCAGGAGGAGATCGTGGTGCTTCCGAAAGGCAGCCCGGATCGCCCACAAGTTGTCAAGATCAGCGAGGTGTTGATTGGTGAGGCCGACTGGCTGAAAAAGAGCCTGGCCGAGCGGCTCGACTCGGCGGAGGTCGCCGAACGAGTTTTCACGTGGCTGCGCACCCGTTTGCCCACCACGCTCATGCTCAACAAAGAGGAAACCAAGCGCTCCAAAGACAAAGCCATCGCGGCCGTCGAAGACAAGATAATCACCATCTCGCCGGGCGAAATGCTGGCTCGCGGCGGCAAGCCGCTGGGAGAAGAGGACATCAACCTGCTGTCTCTGGAGCATGCGGCATTCATACAGGGCCTCCCCTGGACCGATCGAGCTGCATACAGCCTGGCGGTGATCGGCATGTTCGTGGCGCTGTCGGTGCTGTGTGGAACGTACCTGTGGCATTACGAGCCGAAGCTGCTCAACGACCTGCGCCGATTAATCACGATGCTGGTCTTGCTGGTGGTGACGGTCGGCTTCGCCCGGCTGGCATCGGGTGACAACGTACGGGCCGAGCTCGTCCCGCTCATGCTGTTCGGCATGATTTTGGCCATCGCTTACCATCGCGAGCTGGCCCTGCTGTTTTCGGCCGCCGCCACGATCATCGTGGTGGTCACGACGGGCGAAGATCTCAACCAGTTCATGATCCTGTATGCCGCGGTGGCGTCGTCGATTTTGCTGGTGGGCAGCATCCGCAACCGGCGCAAGCTCATCTACGTCGGCCTGACGGTCGGCGTCGTTGCTCTTTTGACCACGCTGGGGGTCGATACGTTGGCCGCTCAGCCGCTGGCGACCATCTGGTCCGACGCCGTGCGCGTGGCGTTGTGGTCCGTCTTTGCCGGCCTGCTGACTCTGGGCCTCCTCCCATTCATCGAAAGTCTGTTTGGCGTGCAAACAGAGCTGAGCTTGCTGGAGCTGGGCGATGTCGCGCACCCGTTGCTGCAAGAGCTCGTGCGCCGGGCACCGGGTACTTACAACCATTCCATCAACGTGGCTTCGATTGCCGAAGCAGCGGCCGAAAGCATCGGGGCCAAGGGGCTGCTCGTCCGCGTGGGCGCCTACTTCCACGACATCGGCAAGATGCTTAAGCCGAGCTACTTCGTCGAAAACCAAAGGCATGATGCGAATCGGCACGAGTCGCTCGTGCCGGCCATGAGCACGCTCATCATCATCGCGCACATCAAAGACGGCGCTGACCTGGCACGGCAGCACCACTTGCCCGAGCCGATCATCGACTTTATCGAACAGCACCACGGCACGACGCTGGTCGAGTATTTCTATCGACGGGCGAATGAGCGCAATGAAGGCAACCCGGACGCGGCCGAGGTGGACGAAAGCGCGTTCCGTTACCCCGGCCCGAAACCGCAGACCAAGGAGGCGGCCGTGCTGATGCTGGCCGACGCGGTCGAAAGCGCGAGCCGGGCCCTCGTGGAGCCGACCCCCGCGCGCATCGAAAGCCTGGTGCAGGACATCGCCATGAAGCGCTTGTTGGACGGCCAGTTCGACGAGTGCGGATTGACCCTTCGCGAAGTGGCCACCATCAACGAAAGCCTGATCAAGTCGCTCACCGCCGTGTATCACGGCCGCATCAAATACCCGGACCAGCGCACGGCCTGACGCGCTGGGTGCGCGGCTCTATAATTGGCTTGCGGAGCGATTTGGGCCGCCTTCCAATCGGCCTAGACCCGTCCGCTTCCTTGTTGCCGCTTTCTTGGCCCCTGGGTAGGCCGTGCTAGCAATTGACATGAACGTGTCGGAGTCCTGCGCGTCGGTGGATGGGCGGCCGTTGCGCGAAGCCGTGCAAGCCATCGCCCGCGATGCGGGCGTCGAGCGCGGCTCGATCAGCCTGGCGATCGTCGACGACGCGACGATTCACGCGCTCAACCGCCGGCATCTGGGCCACGATTACGCGACCGACGTCTTGAGCTTCGTGCTCGAGTCGGGCGAAGGATGGCTGGAAGGCGAAGTCGTTGCCAGCATGGAAACGGCGGCACGCCGCGCGCCCGAGTTCGGCTGGGCCGCGGCGGACGAGTTGTTGTTATACGTCGTTCACGGCGCGCTGCACCTGGTCGGTCATGACGATCAAGATCCCGAGGCGCGTCGAGCCATGCGCGCGGCGGAGCGCAAATATCTCAGCCGCAGCGGCATCCAGTTGCGCGAATCCGCCGAAGATGCCAGCAACGATGACCACCCGCGCGGGCGCGCTAGCGACGGATAGTACTGCCAGCTAACTGCGAAGCGTTTGTCGATGTCCAGCGAAAAGGCCAGTGCGATCGTGCTCAAGAGCACGGAGTTCAGCGAGACAAGCAGCGTGGTTACGCTGTTTACTCGCGAGTTCGGCAAGGTGCGCGCTTTGGCCAAGGGAGCGCGACGGCCCAAGGGGCCCTTCGAGGCTGCCCTTGACCTTCTAGGGCTGTGTCGAATAGTGTTCCTCCGCAAATCGTCCGAAGGTCTGGACTTGCTGACCGAGGCCAAGCTGGAAAGGCGATTTCGGCCAGCCGATGGCGCGCTGGCAAACTTGTATGCAGGCTACTATGTTGCCGAGCTGCTGAACGAATTAACTGACGATTACGACTCTCATCCGGAACTTTTCGACGCGGCCGACCGGACGCTGGCGGCATTGCGTACTTCGCGAGCAATCGCGCCCATTCTTTTGCGTTTTGAGCTGACCGCATTGCGCGAGCTGGGGCATCTGCCTTCGCTGGCGACGTGCGCCGATTGTGGTAGGTCTATCGATCCGGCCGGCCGCGTGCCGTTTAGCCAGGCCGCCGGCGGAGTTCTGTGCAAAGCATGTCGTCCCGGCCAACGCCAGATCATCTCGATCAGTCCGACGGCCCACCAGGCCCTCGTGCGATTCTCTGCATCGGTCGAGGCACAGGATCTCGAGGTCGATTCGCGCGTGTATGGCGAGCTGCGCGCCGTTTTGAATCACTACTGGACTTACCTGCTCGGCCACCCCGCGCGCATGCACCGCTACCTGGCCACGACGGCCTGAATCTGCTTCCCATCTCGACACCGACGGATCGGTTCGCATCGCATGCCTGCTAGAGGGCGACTCCACATTGCACTGCTGCTGAGCCTGGTGGGCACCGCCCCCGGGTGTTCGCTGTGGTCTGCGCCCACACCCGTGCAGGCGCCGCTCACGAAGGAGCAGGCCGATTGGTGGGCCGCCAATCAGCAGCGCAAGCGCTATGTGCCCGGCCGCGGCTACTATGTCGAGGGCACGAGCGGGTTCTTCGATCACGAAGGGCGCAAGCTTCCGGAAAACGCATTGCCAAACGGCGCCGCGGAAGAGGAGTCGTTCTTGGAAAAGGTCTCGCCGAAAAAGGCGCTGGCCGGCATGAAGAAAGCCGTGGGCCAGGGGCCAAACGAGCAGATCGCCCGCAAAGCCTTGGAAGAGGGCGACGCCTTGTTTCGTCAGAAGCAGTACGAAAAAGCGGCGGCCAAGTACAAGGTGGCTTACAAGCGCTGGCCCGATTCGCCGCTCGAAGAAGAAGCCATCTTCAAGGCCGGCGAGAGCTATTTCTTCGCCGACCGCTATTCCAAGGCCGACGACGCCTATGCCCTGCTGGTGAAGAAGTATTCTTCCACGCAGTACCTGAGCCAGCTCGTCCTGCGCCGCTTTACGATCGGCCGCTACTGGGAGCAATACGATCGAGCCCACTCGCACCTGCCGTTGACGCCGAACCTGGTCGACAAGACCCGGCCATTGTTCGATACGGGCGGGCATGCGCTGCGCGTGTATGAAAGGATCCGCCTCGACGATCCGACCGGACCGTTGTCGGACGATGCCGTGATGGCCACGGCGAACGCCCATTTTCTGAAGGGGCATTGGGAAGAGGCCGACTACAACTACGGCGTGCTGCGCTCCGAATACCCAAAAAGCGAGCATCAGTTCCAGGCGCATCTGTTGGGCTTGCGCTGCAAGCTGTTGCGATACCAGGGCGCTGGCTACGACGGCACGCCGCTCGACGAGGCGGAAGACCTGGCGTCGCAATTGATCACGCAGTTCTCGCACGAGCTCGGCTCCGAGAAAGACCGCGTCGTGCAAGTCCGCGCCAGCGTGCGCGATCAGCGCGCTTTACGCGACTTCGATCTGGCCGAGTATTACTCCAAGGGCAAGTACTACGCCGCGTCGCGCATCTACTACACCAAGGTGGCGGAAAAATACCCGGACACAAAGCTGGCTCAAGAAGCCCGCAGTCGGCTGGATAAGTACAAGAACGAGCCGGACGCCCCAACTCAACCACTCGAGTGGCTGGTCAACGTGCTGCCGCAATCGAAGCGAGAAGGGCCCTCGCTTCCGAAGAACTACACTTCGGTCGCCAGCAATCCAAGTGGAAACCCGATCAAGTAGTTGGAACCGCTTCGCGCATGCCTTCCATCGCTAGAATTCTGGTTTGCCATGCCGGCCTGCTGCGTTCCTGCCAGGTTGTCATGCCGAAGCGCGCGCGATGGGGTGCCTCGTATCGAACGCTGGCGCTCCTGGTGGTATTCATCGCCAGCGTGGCGGGCTGCGCGCGATATCGCTTTGGCTCGGCTTCGCTCTATCCGCCCGACATTCAGACGGTCTACGTGCCGGTCTTCGAGTCGAACAGTTTTCGGCGCGGCTTGAGCGAGTGGCTCACCGAAGCGGTGTGCAAGGAGATCGAAGCCAAGACGCCTTACAAGGTGGTTGGTACTCCGCAGGCCGACAGCGTGCTCACGGCCAAGCTCATCACTGACACCAAGCGGGTCATCATTGAAGATCAGTTCGATTTTCCTCGCGAAGTCGAAGCCAACATCGCCGTTGAAGTGCGGTGGGTCACTCGCCACGGCGATTTGATCAATCCGGGAGGTTCCGTTCCATTGCCCCAGGACCTGGTGCTATTGAGCGCGCCCGGCACGATGGTTGCCGAGTTTGGCCAATCGCTGTCCACGGCCCAGTTGCAGTCGATCAAAGAGCTCGCGGCCCAGATCGTGTCGATGATGGAAATGCCGTGGTAAGCTGAGCGGATGGCCAAAGCTCCCACCCAGGTGCCACTCCGCTGGACAATCGACCTGCCGACCAGGGCCACGCATTGGCAACTCGCCCAGCGCCGCATCGAGTTTCCCCGACGCCCCCTGCTGATGGGCATCGTGAATGTCACGCCCGACAGTTTCTCGGACGGTGGCCAGTTCTTGGATGCCAGCGTTGCCATTGATCGCGCCTTGGAGTTAGTCGCCCATGGCGCGGACATCCTCGATATTGGCGGCGAAAGTACGCGTCCCTACTCGACGCCGGTGGACGCCGCCGTCGAGCTCGCGCGAGTGATGCCGGTGCTGCACGCCCTGGAGGGCAAAGTCAGCATTCCGATTTCGATCGACACCTCGAAAGCCGCGGTGGCGCGCGAGGCGCTGTCGGCGGGCGCCGAAATCATCAACGACATTACCGCGCTGACCGCCGACCCAACCATGGTCGGCATCGCCCGGCAGTCGCGCGCAGGCGTGTGCATGATGCACATGCAGGGCACTCCGCAGACCATGCAGGACGCGCCCAGCTACAACGATGTCCTTGGCGAAGTCATCACCTACTTGCGCGGGCGGTGCGAGGATCTGACCGCGCGTGGCATCTCCCGCGAGTCCCTGGCTGTCGATCCGGGCATAGGGTTCGGCAAGACCCACCAGCACAACCTCGACTTGATGGCCGGGTGTTGGCGGCTGCACGAACTTGGATTGCCGGTCTTGGTGGGGCACTCCCGAAAAGGTTTCATCGGCAAAGTGCTCGAGGACAAAGAGGAAGATCGCGACGCCGGCACCGCCGGGGCGGCCATCGCGCTTGCCATCCAAGGCGTGCAAATCATTCGCGTTCACAATGTGGCCGCTGTCCGCCAGGCGCTCTTGCTTTTCGAGGCGAGCGGCGGGTTCGACGGCGCCTCCATCCAGCTTGCGCCGTAGCGAAATTAGGCTCGTCTCGAGTGGCGAAAACGAGGGTAACTCGCGGTCGCTCAGGCACATAGCGACGTTGACCCCTTCGCGGTTTTGAGCGATACTTTCTTGTGCTTCTCCATGCGCCGCACAGGCGCGACCCCCCCACCGCAAACCTTGCCGCAGGCCGATGTCCGATGGCTGTCGCCGATACGCTCGACCTCGAGACCTATTGCCGGCAAACGGCCGAACAGGCGCGCCGCGCATCGGCGGCGCTTGCGCTGGTGGGTGGCGATGTTAAGAACGCATGGCTGCGCCGGGCGGCTGAGCTGTTGCGCGGCGGAAAGTCGACTCTCTCCAAAGCCAATGCGGCCGACATCGCGGCGGCGCCCGACTTCGGGCTCAGCGACGCACAGACCGACCGCCTGCGGCTTACCGCCGGCGTGATCGAGTCGATGGCAGGCGCGCTCGAAGAAATCGCGGCCATGCCCGAGCCCATTGGCGAGGTGATCGAGTCCACAGTCCGCCCCAACGGGCTTGAAATCAACAAAGTGCGCGTGCCGCTGGGAGTGGTGTTCTTCGTGTACGAGTCGCGTCCAAACGTGACGGCCGACGCGGCCGCAATCTGCGTGAAGA
>Ga0310810_10010054_pt1 | contig 11001 bp, 10 predicted proteins | sample NCmetagenome_FD_207641 | JGI IMG/M metagenome (GOLD analysis project Ga0310810, IMG submission 207641) | Soil microbial communities from experimental microcosm in Duke University, North Carolina, United States - NC | ecosystem: Engineered > Artificial ecosystem > Soil microcosm > Unclassified ... | reverse complement strand
AGAAACCGCTGCTCAAAAGGCTTTTCTGCCCCAATTTCATCGCATATTCCATCGCATAAAGTCGCCAGACTGGTACGGAATCCACCGGAAAAGTGGACCCTGCACGCACTGTAACCCCTTGAAACCACGTGGCGCTGCGCCTGTCTACTAATTAGGAAACCGCTGCTCTATCCAACTGAGCTACGGGGCCAATAACTTAATTATTTAGTCTACCAGTCTCGGCAATCATGCCGGATGTAGGCTGGCGGGTTCTACAAACTGATTTCGGTTACGATGGCCTACGTGCCGGATATTTTCATCAGGCGGGCTCACCTCTCAGATTGCGACCAACTGGCGCGCATGTGCGAGGCGCTGTGGCCCGACGCTTGCGCCGAGGAACATGCCCGGGAACTTGCGTTGATTCTCGAAGGCAAGCCTGTCACAACGCTGCCGCTCATCATCCTGGTCGCCGATGTGGGTGATCGTATGCTAGCCGGTTTTTTGGAAGTTGATTTGCGCTCCCACGCGGACGGCTGCAACCCCTCGCGCCCGGTGGGCTATATCGAGGGCTGGTACGTTGCTCAAAGCTATCGCACCAGAGGAATAGGCCGGAAACTTTTGGCCGCGGCGGAAGACTGGGCACGCAGCCAGGGATGCATTGAGGTGGCCTCAGATACCTGGATCGATAATGAAGTTTCGCAACGTGTGCATGAAGCGCTGGGGTACGAAGTGGTCGATCGTTGTGTGCATTACCGCAAGACGTTGTGAAGCCAGAAACGTCGGATGCTCGAACCGAAGCTACGCCGCAGAACCATGCTGTTTGGCGGTAGCAGAAATGTCCACATATTCGATCTGCTCGGGAGTGAGAGGAATGACTGCCGTAACGGTGGTGCCGCTTGATGAGGAGTTTATTTCGAGGTGGCCGCCCAGCTCGCGCACCCGCTCGCTGATGCCAGTGAGTCCGACACCAGCGCCCGTACCATCGCGATGAAAGCGGACCAGAAAATGCTCCGGCATTCCGCTCCCCGCATCTTTGACGCTGAGCACCGCCCGCCTTGATTCAATGTTGAGACAGACATCGGCGCTGGGACTTTTGGAGTGCCGATGAATGTTGGTCAGGCTTTCCTGCAGTATGCGAAACAGAGTGAGCTCAACCGCTGGGGGCAGGCGCAGTTTCTCCTTCGGCAAGTCGAGCTTGACGGAGACACCGCTGCGCTGCGCGAAACCATTCACATACCACTCCGCGGCGGAAGCTACCCCCGATTCATCCAGCAAGGGCGGATGCAGCAGGTACGACATGGTGCGAGTCTCGCCGATGCATTGATCAGTCATACGCACACAATCTTCCAGCAGCGCCGCCTGGCGGGAATCGGCCGGATTAACCTGTTCCAGAATCATCTTGAGCCCGGCCAGGTACTGTCCGAGGCTGTCATGCAGTTCTCGAGAGAAACGGCGCCGCTCCTCGTCTTGCATCTGGAGAAGCCGGATGCTCAGCCGGCGCAGCGCTTCTTGTCCGTCGCGGGTGCTCTGCTCCGCCTGCCGGGCAGCCTGTTCGGCCAGCTGGCGGCGTTCCAGTTCACCGCGCAGCAGACGGTAGTGAATGAAAAATAAAACCAGGGCCGCGCCGAACGCACCGACGATAATGGCCAAAGTCAGCCTGAACAGGCGATCTGCCGATTGCCGCCGTTCGCCAAGCAATTCCTCTTCCTCGTCTTTCATAGCACGGGTGATTTCTGCGATGCGGGTCCCGAGCGCCAGGCTGCGGGAAGCATAAGCCTCCTGCTCGGCGCGGCCGGGTGTGCCGCTCTTCCTCAACTCGATCGCGCTCTTCCATAGCTCCATCCGTTCGCCACTCATTTCTGTCAGACGAGAGACATTGGTGCGCTGCAATGGATTGTCGGCAGTCTTCTTTTGCAGACCGTCCAGCGCTTCGGGCAGAGAGGGCAGGTTGGCCTGGTATTCGCCCAGAAAGCGTTCGTCACCGGAAAGCACGTAGGCCAGCATCGATCGAGAGAGCCGGGCTCCGAGCGACTCGACTTCGGAGATCGAGTCTTTAACAGCATGGGTGTGGCCGACCAGTTTTTCGCCGCGACGCAGGTTCATGAAAGCAAGCAGGGCCGCTACGCCGCTCAGCAGCAGCAGCAGGATCGCGGACACGAATGCGACTTGCGCCTTGCGGGCGGTCATCGCTTGGCAGCCTCAGATGGAAGTAGCAAGTGGATTAGAGTTGTCGGGGAGGCGGCCTGACCTGCACATCGTGCAGCTATCGAACACCTCTTAATTCTACAACCGATTTCGATGAAAAAGACGCTTAAAATAGTGCCGAAAATTCATCTGGGACGCGGCCATTTTGCAACTACGACGGTGGAAATACCACCCCGTGGTCGAAATTCGCCCTTTACTTCCGCCCAGACTGGTTTCGCCCATTGCGCCACATCCTCCAGAACGCGATTTACAACGTTTTCCTGGAAGATGCCTACGTTGCGGTAGCACTGTAGATATTCTTTGTAAGACTTCAGTTCCAGGCAGAGCTGGTCAGGACAGTAGCGAAGAGTGATGGTTCCGAAATCAGGCAGTCCGGTCTTGGGGCAGACGGAAGTAAACTCCGGGTCATCAATGACGATTTCGTAACCGGCAAACTGGTTCGGCCAGGTTTCAATCTCTGGAAATTTCTGCTCCAGCCCGGCCGATGCGTGCTCGTGCGTATATGCGGCCACCTTGTTCATCCACCTATTCTAAACACCCAGGCAGCCTGATAACCGCTTTGTTTTGTGTCGAAGGCACGGGCCTGGCATCTAAGAATATAAGACTGGTTCCGAGTATTTAACCGGGAACGAGTGTTAAATTAACTACGTCGCAGAGCATGGCATCGAACGGAAATAACGGCTTTTTTGCGCGCCATCGATTGCTGGTGGTGGCCGGGGCAGTGGTGTTGGCGGTCGTCCTGATGGCTTCGTTCATGTCGCACGGGGATGTGGTCCCGGTGCGCACCGTTCGGGCATCACGGGGCAGCATCCGAAGTGTTATTTCCACCAACGGTAAAGTTGAGCCGATAGCAAATTTTGAAGCGCACGCGCCGGCAGGAACAACTGTAAAGCGAGTTTTGATCAAAGAGGGCGATCGCGTTAAAAAAGGTCAGCTTCTGGTGCAGTTGGATGACGCGGCCGCACGCAGTGATGCTGCCAAGGCGCTAGCGCAGGTGCGATCGGCGCAGGCGGAGTCAAGCGCAGTGGAAAGCGGCGGCAATCGTGAAGAGGTTCTGACCTTGCAGGCGCAGATGGTCAAAGCTCAAGCCGATCGGGATGCCGCCCAGCGCAATTTTGAAGCGCTTCAGCGATTGCAGCAGAACGGCGCAGCCTCGCCGGGCGAAGTGAAAGCCGCGCAGGATCAGCTGGCCACTGCCGAAGCGAACCTGAAACTGCTGCAGCAGAAAAAAGGGGACCGTTATTCGCGTCCGGAAATTTCCCGGGTAGAGGCGCAACAATCAGAAGCGCAGAGCGCGTATTCCGCTGCCGAGAATGTGCTGGCGCAACTTAATATCAGGGCCCCGTTTGATGGAATCGTGTATTCCCTTCCGGTGCGTCCAGGCGCATATGTCAACCCGGGAGACCTCATCCTGCAACTGGCGGATCTTTCGAAGGTAGTGGTGCGGGCTTTTGTGGATGAGCCCGATATCGGCCGGTTGTCACCCGGGCAGCGGATTGAGGTTACCTGGGACGCGTTGCCGGGACGTGAGTGGCAAGGTTCCATCGCCTCGGTACCCGCCAGCGTGAAACTTCGCGGCACGCGCAATGTTGGTGAGACTACCTGCCTGGTAGAGAACAAGGATTTCAGGCTGCTTCCAAATATCAATGTCGGAGTGACCATCGTGGCCACGGAGCATCAAAATGTCTTGACCGCCCCGCGCGAGGCAGTACGAGTGGACGACAACCAGACCTATGTGTTCCAGATCACCAATGATGCTTTGCAGCGGCGCAATGTGCAGACCGGAATCTCCAATCTCACCCAGGTGGAAGTGACGGCAGGAATCACAGACAACGCGCTGCTCGCGATCGCTCCCATGAACGGAAAGCCTCTGCGTGACGGTCAACAGGTGAAAGTGACGCCCTGAGTATGAAAATGGCTTTCAAATCGACCATATTGCTGTGTGCGTTGGCAGCGGCTTCTCTGGCGCCCGCAGCTGACAACGCCCCGGGCATGCTGGCGGCGGGCCGGGTGGATGATGCCATCAACACCTTGCAAGGCGAGATAAGAAGCTCTCCTCAGGATGCAAAGTTACAAAATCTGTTGTGCCGGGCGTACTTCAGTCTGGAGGATTGGGACCGCGGCATAGCAGCCTGTGAGCAGGCAGTCTCGCTCGACCCCAATAATGCGACTTATCACATGTGGCTGGGACGGATTTATGGAGAGAAGGCCGATGCCTCCAGTTTTTTGTCCGCAGCCGGCCTGGCCAAGAAGGTGCGCAATGAATTTGAGCGCGCCGTGCAGCTAAGCCCTGATAATGCCGAAGCGCGCACCGATCTGGCCGAGTTCTATCTGGAGGCTCCAGGGATTGTGGGTGGAGGCCGGGACAAAGCCGAGGCCCAGTCGCAGATACTCGCGCGCAGCGCTCCGGCCAGGGCACATTGGGTGAATGCCCGCATCGCCGAGAAGAAAAAAGACCCGGCGACTGCGGAAAGAGAGTATCGGGCTGCGGTTGACGCCAGCCATGGCAGTGCCCTGGCATGGTTCAATCTGGCTTTGTTTTACCGCCATACCCAGCGCTGGGATGAAATGGAGCAAACCATTACCAAAGCCACTCAGGCACAGATTGATCATCCGGAGGTGCTGATGGAGTCAGGCGAGATTCTGATTCGCAGTGGACGCAATTATCCCGCCGCGACACAATTGCTTCGCCGCTATCTGGCATCGGGAGAATTTGTGGAACAGGCGCCGGCTTTCAAGGCGCACTACCTTCTGGGCAGCGCTTTGGAAAAACAGGGCGACAAGCAGGGCGCGGCGCGCGAATATCAGGCTGCCCTTTCTCTGGCCAAAGGCTTTGGCCGCGCCAAAGAAGCACTGGCTCGAGTCAATCGATAATTGGTAACCGCGACAGGTACAATTCCGACCTTATTCGGCCATCTCCTTAAAAAAAGGTGAGCGCAATGAAAGCATGTTCAAGCTCGCGGTTGACGCGTGCCTGCGCGATTCTGGCGCTGTTTTTCGGGGCGCACGGTTTTTTGCACGCCGCAGATCCGCTGACCCTCAAACAGGTGGTTGATCTTGCACTCGCGCACAGTACGGCCAGCGCCGCGTCGGGCGCCGACCAGCAACGCGCCTTTGCCTCTTTGCACGAAGCCCGCAACCAATACCTGCCACAGTTTCTTCTCGGGTCAGGATTGGGTGCGTCGTGGGGATATCCACTCAGTCTGGAAGGAGCTGCGCCTTCCCTGGTCAATCTCACCGCGCAATCCGCCCTGATCAACCCAGCGCTGCGGGATTTTATTCGAGCCGCCCGGGCCGACTACCAGGCGAGTGCAGCTCAGAGTAAAGACCAGCGCAACCAGGTAATTCAGGACACCGCCATTGCCTATGCCGAATTGACCAAATGGCGCAACCTGAGCACATACCTGCAGCAGCAGTTCGAAGACGCGGGTAAGGCAGAACAGGCGGCCGCGCAGAGAGTTCAGGAAGGCGTGGACAACCCGACGCTGAAGACAAAAGCACGGCTGAATACGGCCCGCTTGAGATTGCGGCTGACCCAGGCCAATGGCTCGATCGACGTACTAAAGCGACACCTGTCGCAACTGACCGGGCTTGCCACGGCTGCTTTCGACAACATGGATGCGCCGCCTGCATTGCCCGAGGTACGACAGGAAGAAGATCTTTCTGCCAAGGCGATGGCGGCCAGCCCGGGAGCGGAAGCCGCGCAGATTCGAGCCACCGCGTATTCTCTGCGCGCGCGCGGCGAGCACCGGTCTATGCTTCCCTCGGTAGACTTCGCCGCCCAGTATGCGCTTCTGGCTACTTACAACAATTACGACAAATTCTTCCAGCCCAATTCATTTCAGCGCCACAACGCAACCCTCGGCGTGGCCATAAGATTTCCGTTTCTGAATCCCGCTCAACATGCCCATGCGCAGGCGGCCGATGCCGAGGCGGTAAAGGCAAAAAGCGATGCCATTGCTGCCAGGAACCAGGTATCCGAGGAGACGCTTCGACTGCAACGCTCGGTTGAGCAACTGAGCGCGGCGCAACAAGTGGCGGAGCTCGAGAGTCAATTGGCCCAGACTAATCTGGAGTCGCTGCAGATCAGGCTGAATAGCGGATCGGGCGCTTTTGCCGATGTCGCAGATGCCCAGCAACAGGTCAACGAGCGTTACCTCTCTCTGCAGGATATGAAATTCGAACTGGAGAAGAGCCGCATCATGCTGCTTCGTGCAACTGGAGAACTGGAAAATTGGGTGGGTAAATAGATCCAGGCATGAAACCTGTCCCAGGTTCGCCCGTGTCATTCGCAAGGGCTGCCGGACCGAAACAAACCCATTTCATTCCGAAGCGCTGTAAACAAAGGGCTAAGTTCGAAGAAGTACCTGATGAATACCCTGCAAAGCGAGGAAATAACGCGCGGAGGTGTTAAACTTGAGATTCACACATATGCCCTTAAAAACCTTGTTGTTGAACCCTCCGTCGTTTGAAAACTTCGATGGCGGAGCCGGCTCGCGGTGGCCTGCGACCCGCGAGATTGAATCATACTGGTATCCGGTGTGGCTGGCCTATCCGGCTGGGATGCTGGAAGGTTCGCGGCTGCTGGATGCGCCGTCGCACCACGTTTCGGCACAGCAGACCATTGACATAGCAAGAGATTACGAGTTTCTGGTCTTGTTTACCAGCACCCCCGGATTTCCCGGCGACATCCGGCTGGCGCAGAAGATAAAGGAAGCGAATCCCCGCATCAAGATCGCCTTCGTCGGGCCGCACGTAACCGTGTTGCCGGAAAGGTCGCTGCGCGACTGCGATGCTATCAACTTCATCTGCCGCAAGGAGTTCGATGGGCAGATTGTCGAATTCGCGCAGGGCAAGCCGTTGGAAGAGATTGTGGGTATTTCTTATCTGAAGAACGGACAGGTGGTGCACACGCCCGATCGCCCACAGATTCAGGACCTTGACGCACTGCCGCATGTCACCGACGTTTACCGACGCGACCTGGATGTGAGTCGTTATAACGTGCCGTTCCTGCTGTATCCATACGTTTCGCTTTACACAACTCGCGGCTGCCCGGCGCAGTGCACGTTTTGTTTGTGGCCGCAGACCCTGAGCGGACATCCGTGGCGCAAGCGCTCTTCCGATGACGTGGCACGCGAGATGGCCAAAGCCAAAGAATATTGGCCGCACGTAAAAGAGTTCTTCTTTGACGATGACACGTTTAATATTCAGAAGGCACGAACGGTTGAGCTCTGCTCGAAGCTGAAGCCGCTGAACCTGACCTGGTCATGCACTTCTCGCGTCACCACCGATTTTGAGACGCTCAAAGCGATGAAAGAAGCGGGATGCCGCCTGCTGATCGTGGGCTATGAGTCAGGCGATCAGCAGATTCTGAAGAACATCAAAAAAGGTGCGACCATCGAGCGTGCCCGCCAGTTTACGAAGGATTGCCACAAGCTTGGATTGGTCGTTCATGGCGACTTCATTCTGGGTCTGCCCGGAGAAACCCGCGAAACCATCCGCAACACCATCAACTTCGCGAAGGAGTTGGATGTTGAGACCATCCAGGTCTCGGTGGCGCACGCGTATCCGGGTACCGAGCTCTATGACTATGCGGTGAAGAACGGCTTCATTGTGGCCGATATCAACATGGTGGATGAGGGCGGCCATCAACTGGCTCACATCCAATATCCCGGGTTGCCGGCAGACGAAATCCTCGACTCAGTCCACCACTTTTACGACGAATATTACTTCAGGCCCAAGGCCATTTTCCGCATTCTCAAAAAAGCGGCTTTTAACGGGGATGACCGCAAACGTCTCTACCGGGAAGCCAGAGCTTTCCTTAAAGTCCGAGCCATGCGGCACAAATGGGTGAAGGACAAACGGAGTAAGCAAGAGTCGGCGGCCACGGCTGAACCGGCGGGGGCGTAGGAAGAAAGACGAGTGACCTTCCGCAAGTATCTGGTGTTAGGTGGCATTACCCTCTTTGCCGCCCTGGGTGATTCCCTTCTTTCTCATGGCATGAAGGAAGTCGGCAGCATTTCGCTGAATCACTGGAGCAGCGTGCTCACAGCAGTATTCAATCCTTGGGTGGCGCTGGGCATTGTTTTCCTGCTGTTCTTCTTTGTCTCATACACCACCGCACTTTCCTGGGCTGATCTTACCTACGTACTGCCTGCAAGTTCTCTGGGTTACGTACTCCTGGCCGTCATCGCCCGCTTCTGGCTGCATGAACAAATCACGCCCATGCGATGGTTTGGGATACTGCTGATCTCTTCCGGCGTAGGCTTTGTGACTCAGGGGCCGGCTTTAACACCCCAGGCTCAGCACAGTGCGACAGCCGGATTCAAAGAATCGGAACCTGCTCTTCCGGGTGCACGGCAATGAAACACGCATACACCTGGGGCGCCATTGCAGTGGTTGTGCTGGCTTCCACCACCGGTGACATTCTGCTGGCGCGTGCCATGAAGCAAGTAGGTGACGTGGGAGAACTGTGGCGCAGAACCTGTCTATGGACGGTCGCTTCCCGAATATTGCGCACCCCTAGTTTTCCGCTTGGTGTTGTCATGATGGCGGTGGGATTTTATAGCTTGCTGTTCGCGTTGTCGTGGGCCGATGTAAGCCTGGTGGGCCCGGCTTCCGCTTCGCTGACATTCGTAGCCAATGCCGCTGCCGCACGATTCTTTCTGCACGAGCGTGTGGATCACCGCCGCTGGACAGCGGCCCTGTTTGTGGCTGCCGGAGTGGCTCTGCTGGCGGGCTGAAAGTTTATCCGAACAGCCGCATAAACCCTGAAGCCGGAAGATCAGGAACCAGAAATGCCGCGGTCTTTTGACCGGCGGCGCGAGCCACGCACTGGGCTGCGAGATACCCGCTGCGAACTGCGCCCTCCATAGTTGCAGGCCATCCAGTGGCGATCCAGTCGCCGGCCAGGAAAACCCGCGGCCAGACAGTTTCCGGAGCAGGGCGGTATTCGTCCACCCCGGGACGGGGCGAGTAAGTTGCGTGCACTTCCTTGATCACGGTGGATTTCAGCAGCACCGCATCGCGCACCGCTGGAAAAAATTCTGACAGTTCTTTCAGCGCGAGTTCCACCACCTCTGCCCGCGATGTTTCAACCAGCGACTTGGAGGAACTGACCACAACTTCCACATAGCTGCCCTCACTTGCACCACTCCGGCTGTGCCCGTTGCGTCCGGCCAGCAGTTTTGATTTATGGAACATCCATTGAATAGTGCGGTCGAGTAACACGGCGTGTTCCAGATCGCTGATCTGGCGATCAAACCACAAGTGGATGCCGGTGATTGGAGAACTCTGAAAATGAGAGAGCGCATTTCTCAACGGGTCAGCCGCGGTGGTTTCCGGCAGAATCCTTGAGAGTCCATCAAAGGGAAGAGCCAGAATTACAAAGTCGAAATCAGCTTCTTGGTTGCCGGAGCGCAGCTTCACTCCCGCCGGCCCTGCCTGGAACCCGTCGACGCCGTATCGCACGTGAACTTCTCCGCCCCGTTCACGGACGTATTCTCCGGCTTTGTCGTACAACTCAGTAAGCGGCGCAGTCGGAATACCCATTCTCCCCGCATCAGCGGATTTCAGAAACGATTCTCGCATCACCTGGGCTGCATACGGTACAGAGATGCAATCGATGTCTTCGTTCAGCGCGCTCACCAGAATAGTGCGCCAGAAACGTCCGATCGCGCGGTCAGTCTGGCCATGGCGGCGAAGCCAGTCAAGGAACGGTTCCCCCTTGTCGTAAGGCGTCAGCGGAGCAAGTTTCGCCATGGCCGCAGCGATGCCTAGTTTATCGGTCAGATTAAGGCAGGCCGCGCCCAGGAATGAGGGCGCAGTGTGCAGCGGTGCCGGCAGAGAGGAAGGCCCGATCACAGAGGCACGTCCGCCGGGCTCGAGGAAAGTCATGCGATCGAACCAGCGTATCTGATCATCAATTCCGGTACGCCGATAGAATTCCAGTAAATTGGTGCAGCACCCCAGCAAAACGTGCTGGCAGTTATCCACGACTTCGCCGGTTGCAGGGTGTAGATAGGAGGAGGCGCGGCCCCCCAGGTACGGTCGGCGCTCAAATAACGAGACGCGGAATCCGCTCTCGGCCAGCGCGCAGCCGGCCGCCAGTCCTGCCAATCCGCCTCCCACCACCGCCACCCGTGGGCTATCGGTCCAATGTGTTTGTGACCAGCGCTGGGCCATCAGACAATCCGTTTCAACAGACCCTTTCCCAGAATTAGAAATTTCTCGCGGGTGGTTAGACGGATCTTCGGTCCGTACACGTCGTACTCGCGCGCCGCGATCCGCTCCAGCAGGCCGCGATAGATAGTTACCAGTACCCAGAGCGCCGGCTGACTGTCTTCGTCAATCAATTCCATGAGTTCTCCGGCGGCCGCATAAAAGCCACGAGCGCGGTCTGCTTCCGCTGCCAGTAGCCATCGCAGGCGCACCGGCATGTTGGGAGACATGAGATCGCGCGGGGCAATTTCAAATTGCTTGAGCTCTTCGGCAGGAATATAAACCCGCCTCATGGCGGCGTCTTCGCGCACATCACGAATAATGTTAGTGAGCTGGAAAGCGATTCCCAAATCCTCGGCAAAGCGTTCCGCCGCCTTATCCCGGTACCCAAAGATGCGTATGCAAACCAGGCCCACGACGGAAGCGACGCGATAGCAGTAAACCCGGAGATCCTCGAACGTGCGGTAGTAAACCACCGGATCGCCCGCGGCGGATGTGTCCGGGGTAACCTGCAGGTCCATGGCGGTGCCGTAGGCAAGCTCATCGAACAGTTCCACCGGAATCGAAAAATTCCGCCGGGTATCGGTAAGCGCGAGC
>Ga0310810_10010052_pt1 | contig 11002 bp, 10 predicted proteins | sample NCmetagenome_FD_207641 | JGI IMG/M metagenome (GOLD analysis project Ga0310810, IMG submission 207641) | Soil microbial communities from experimental microcosm in Duke University, North Carolina, United States - NC | ecosystem: Engineered > Artificial ecosystem > Soil microcosm > Unclassified ... | reverse complement strand
GTCGTATCGCACGACAATCTTCCGCCGCTTTCCGCGCACCGGCGTGCCGGATCATTTCGGCTCGTGGAGCGAGTACGAGAACTACATCAAACTCCTGGTCGAGCTGCACTGCATCGACGATGCGAAAAAGATCTGGTGGGACGTGCGTCCGCATCCGAATTTCGGCACGCTGGAGTTCCGCGTCTGTGACGTGCCGACGCGTCCCGAAGCGGCGGTGATGCTCGGCGCCCTCGCGCAGGCGATCGTCGTCAAGCTGCACAAGCTGTACACGCGGAATCTCGGGTTCCGCCTCTATCGCCGGGCGTTAATCGAAGAGAACAAGTGGCGCGCGGCGCGCTGGGGGATCGACGGCAAGTTGATCGATTTCGGCAAACGGGCTGAGGTTCCGATGCGGCAGCTCGCGCTCGAGCTCTTGGAGTTCGTCGACGACGTCGTGGACGAACTCGAGAGCCGCGACGCGGTGGAGTACGTGCACACGGTCCTTCGCGACGGGACCAGCGCAGATCAGCAGCTTGCCGTCTTTCGAGAGACTGGCGACCTGAAAGCCGTCGTCCGACACATCGTCAATGAGACGCGCGCGGTCGGCGATCGCCGTGGAGAAGCGAGAGTATGAGTCGTCAAACGAGTGCGATAAAGCCGATCGGCCTGCTCGTCGGGCGCGAGTACAGTTTTCCGCCCGCGTTCATCGCCCGGGTCAACGAAAAGGGAGCCAGCCACGGCATCACGGCGGAGATGGTGCAGTGGGGCGGGACCAGGCTCGACGATCCGGCGAAATACTCGGTGATCGTCGACCGCATTTCCCACGAGGTGGAGTACTACCGTGGCGCGCTGAAGCACGCGATTCTCCAGGGCACCTACGTCATCAACAACCCGTTCTGGTGGACCGCCGACGACAAGTACTTCAACTACGCAGTCATGTCCAGGCTGGGATGCGCGATCCCGAAGACGGTCCTGCTTCCGCAGAAGGGATACCCGGCCGACATCGATCTGACGCCGGAATCGTTGCGGAACATGCAGTACCCGATCGACTGGGACGGCCTGCTTGATTACGTCGGTCGACCGGCGATTCTGAAACCGTATTCGGGCGGAGGATGGAAGCACGTCTACAAAGTGCGCGATGCGCGTGAGCTGATCGAGGCCTACGACGGCACCGCGCCATATTGCATGACGTTGCAGGAGTTCATCGACTTCGACGGGTACGTCCGATGTTTTACCTTTGGCAAGACCGACATCACCCCGGTGCGCTACGATCCGCACCAGCGGCGTTATCTCGTCGATCATGCCTACCTCACGCCCGAACTTGGAGCCCGAATCGTCCGCGACGCACAGACGATTAACCAGGCGCTCGGTTACGAGATGAACACGATCGAATTTGCGGTGCGCGACGGCGTGCCGTACGCGATTGACTATCTCAATCCGGCTCCCGACTTTGAGCGCGACCGGATTACGGATTTTTACTTCACTCACGTGGTCGAAAAGATGAGCGACCTGGTGATCAATCGCGCGCTCAATCCCGATCCGACGCGCAGCTGGCCGCGATGGGAAGAGATGCTCGGCATCGGCTCGGCGGCCGGCTTCATTGGCGCCCCCCGCTCGCCAGCCGCGACGACGTAAATGGACGCCATCGACGTCTGGCACTCGCTGTTGCGTCCCGATGTCGAGCTGAGCCGACGCTACTTCGAGGAATTCTCGGCCGCGATGCGGTCGCGCAAGCTCACGTTCGGCGATCGGATTCACTGTCCGTTTCTGCGGCCTTTCTTCCTGACGGAAGAAGACGAGTCGCGCGTGCGCGCGGCAGCCGAAACCATTGCCGCGCTGGGTGAGCGCGTGATCGCCGCCGCGCTCGAGACCTCGTCGATCTTCAACCAGCTCGGGCTGACCGAGGCGGAAGAGCGGCTGGTGCGGCTCGATCCCGGGTACGAATGGGCGAGCACCGCATCACGGCTCGATGCGTTCCTGCTGCCCGACTCACTGCATTTCGCGGAATACAACGCCGAGTCTCCGGCCGGTCTGGCCTATACGCAGCGACTGTGCGAGCTGTTCGAGGACATGCCAGCGATGCAAGCATTTCGCGCCGGCCGGCATGTGAGGTTCAACCGGACCATCGAACCGATGCTCGAGGGATTACTTGCCAGCTATAAGGATTGGGGTGGACGCGCCGATCCTCCGGTCGTGGCGATCGTCGACTGGCGAAACGTGCCGACGTGGTCGGAGTTTGAAATCCTTCGCGATGCCTTCACGGCACTCGGAGTACCGACGCTGGTGTGCGATCCCAGAGAACTGACATTCGAGGCCGGCGCGCTCCGGTACGGGGAATCTCGCATCGACCTCGTCTATCGCCGTGTGCTCATCAACGACATCGTGGCGCGGCCCGACGACTGCGTGGCACTGATCCAGGCGTACGCCGAGAGGGCGGTCTGCGTCGCGAACACGTTCCGGTGCAAGCTGGCGCACAAGAAGGCGTTCTTCGCCGTCCTGACCGACGAGCGGCACGAAGCGCTGTTTTCAGCCGCCGAGCGAGACGCCATTCGGGCGCACGTGCCGTGGACCCGGGTGCTCGCCGACACCGACACGGTCATGGATGGCCGGCGTCAGCCGCTCATGCGGCTGGCCGAAGATCACCGCGATGCGCTGGTGCTGAAGCCGAACGACGAGTACGGCGGCGCCGGTGTAAAGCTTGGCTGGGAGCTGACCCCGGGCGAGTGGAGCACCGCGCTCGCCGAAGCGCTGAACGCGCCGGCTGGCAGCTGGGTGCTGCAGGAAAGAATTCCCGTCCGCCGCGAAACCTTTCCCATGTTTGATTCCGCCGGCGACGTGGCGATGCGCAACATGCTCGTGGATTTCGCGCCCTACCTGGTACGAGGCCGCATGACCGGGTATCTGACTCGACTCAGTTCCACCGGCTTGGCCAATGTGACGTCGGGCGGCGGCCAGGTTCCGGCATTTGTCGTCGGCCGGTCGATTTCCTCTGCTTGATACAATTGTGGCGATGATGTTCGGGCCTGTCAGCGACGACCTGCTTCCCGGCGCGCACAACGCCGTCAACACCTGCCTGGCGATTCGCCGCGGCGAACATGTCGCGCTGGTCGCGGACGAGGCGAGCCGCGCGGTGGCGGCGAGTCTCGAACGGGCGCTGATCGATGCCGGCGCCGACGCTCACGGTCTCCTGATCGAATCGGCGGCTTCGCGTCCGATCACATCGGCTCCGCTCGAAGTTCTTCGCGCGTTCGAGAGCGCCGAGGCGGGCATCCTGTGTGTGCAGCCGCAAGAAGGCGAGCTGCCCGCCCGCATGGCGATCGTCGGTCTCATTGAGCGGCGCCGGATCCGCTACGCGCACATGGTTGGCGTGACGCCGCAGATCATGCGCGAGGGCATGCGCGCCGACTACCGGCAGGTCGACCGCCTGAGCACGCAGCTGTGCGAACGGATGGAGCGGGCGAAGTCGTTGACCGTTCGTACCGCGAACGGGACGGACTTTCGGGCCACCTTCGATCCTTCGCTGGCGTGGGTGAAGACGAGCGGATTAATCAACCCGCGCTACTGGTCGAACCTGCCAGCCGGAGAAGTGTTCACGACACCAGGCTCGGTCGATGGAACGTTCGTCTGCGACGGAACCGCCGGCGATTACTTCAACGCGAAGTACGGCAGCCTCGATGAAACCCCGCTGGTGCTGGAGATTCGCGACGGCCGGCTCACGTCGGCGCAGTGCGATCGCTCCGATCTGGAACGTGACTTCTGGAACTACTGCCATACCGACGAAAACAGCAATCGCGTCGGCGAGCTCGCGTTCGGCACGAATCTTGGCTTGCGCGAGATGATTGGCATTCTGCTGCAGGACGAGAAAGTGCCGGGTGTCCATCTGGCGTTTGGCGATCCCTATGGCAGCCAGACGCATGCCGACTGGAAATCGCGCACCCACGTCGATGTGCTCACACGGCACTGCGATGTCTGGATCGATGACGAACAGGTCATCGCCGACGGCCAGTACCTCCTCGAGAAGTTCGATCTCGTTGCTCGGTGATCGGGTTCCACTAGGTTCCCCAAGGTTCCACCAGGTTCCGCGAGGTTCTTCCTGTTCTACCGCCTCTGCGAGTTGAACGAACCCTGTGGAACCTAGTGGAACCCTGCAGAACCCAGCGGAACCTTTACCAGCGTGAGACATATTCCCGGAGCTGCTCCTTCCAATAAGGCCAGTCGTGGCCTCCGCGCGGGCCCCAGTCATCCAGCGCATGACGGATTCCCTGTCTGGCAAGCACGCTGGACATCGCGTACGAATAGCCGCTCTTCTCGTACGGGCCGGTTCCGGTGACCAATCTGATCTCACAGGTCGATAGCTGGTCGAGGTACCACGGATCGGTCAGGTTGGACATATAGTCGATCGGGTTCTGAAAGTAGAAATTGTCGTCGTACAACCCGCCCATGAAATCTCGAAGGTCGAAAATACCCGAGAGCGCGTAGCAGCGCTTCACGAGGTGCGGGTAATGAAACAGCGTGTTCGCCGCATGGTAGGCGCCCAGTGAGGCGCCCACGGTCGCGATCGGAATCCCTGGTGTCTGACAGCTCGAGTGCACGTAGGGAATGACTTCGTCCCTGATGTACTCGTCGAATATGCGCTGCCGCCAGCTGCGGTGAAACGGATGCGCGTGTTTGTTCAGGAACGATTCGTGGTTGTTCGACCCGACGCAGAACACCTTGAGCCTTCCGGCATCGATGAAATCGCCGATCGCGGCGATAAGGCCGTTCCGCTGGAGCTCCCACTCGTCGCCATGGCTCGTCGGAAATGCGAGCAGCGGTGGGCCCCAATGGCCGAACACCGAGACGCCCATGTCGTGCTGCAGGCGCGGGGAATACCAATATTGATGAAACGTTTGCATTCTGAGTTCCAGCTTCCAGCTTCCAGCTTCCAGCGAACCGCGAATGGCGAACCGCGAATGGCGAACCGCGAATAGCGAACCGCGAATTGCGAATAGCGTTATGAGGTGACGAGAATGATCGAGAAACCGTCGTATCCCTTGGAACTGACGGTTTGAATCGCCGTAGCGTCCACGCGCGGTTCGGCGGCGGCCATCGTGAAAAACTGTTGCATGCCCTGGACGTTGGGATCCGTCGCCGACGGATTGGCCACTTCACCCTTCCGGATCACGTTGTCTACGACGATGATCGATCCAGCGTGTGACAGCTTGAGTGCCCACGTGAAGTATTGAGGGGTGTTGGGTTTGTCCGCGTCGATGAAGACGAGATCGAACGGCGCGATTCCTTCCGTGGCTATCCTGGGAAGAGTGTCGAGAGCAGGTCCCAGCCGCACGTCTACCATTCGGTCGAGCCCGGCGCGCGCGAGGTTGGCGCGCGCGAGTTCCGCATGACGCGCATCAGCTTCCAGCGTGATCAGTCGGCCGCCCGGTTTCAGCGCCCGCGCCAGCCAGATGGTGCTGTATCCGCCAAGCGTGCCAACCTCCAGAATCGCGCGGGCGTTCACGAGCCGGGCCAGCATGTGAAGAAACTTGCCCTGGCTTGGCGAGACGTTGATCGAGGGAAGGCCGGCGGCATCGCTGCGGTCGAGCGCGGCGGCCAGGGCCGCGTCCGGTTTGACGATCGTGTCCGTGAGATATCGGTCGACCGTGGCCCACAATTCTTCGGTCAGGGTTGTCATGATTTCCAAATCCCCAGCGACTTGCGGACGAGTATCAGCTGTCCGACGTGATAAGCCGTATGATCGGCAGCCAGCACGATCTGGCGCATATACGTCTGCCCGCTGCCATGCGGAATCCGGTCCGAGAGATCGATGCTCGCATCGAGCGCCAGCTGTTGCAACGCTTCGCGATCCTTGCGGAACGAATCGAGAGAGTTGTTCCACTCTGAACCGGACGAAGGCGCCGGCGACTCCGGCCAGTAATCCTTCGGCCAGTCCATCTCCTCGTAATCCTTGTTGCGGCTGAAGTCCAGGATGTCGTGCTGGGCGATGCGCATGTGCTCGACGAGCTCCCACGGTGAATGGCCTCCGCCACGCTGGCCGCGAAAGTCTTCGGGAATGCCCTCTACCGCCGCGTCGAAGCCAACGTGCGCGTCCTCCCAGGACAGCATTTTCGCCAAGAGTTCACGAACAGCCTGATCGCTCATGAAGTGCTCCCCATATGAACCAGATTGGGATCGGGATCCGCGGTCCGGATATATCGTACTTACTTTGGCGGCACCGTGCCCCCGGCCGCAGCGGTCGGCGTTGGCCAGCCGATGAGATACGTGAGCATGCCGGGTCCGGCGAGAAGCGGGGTGTAGCCCGCCTGCCATGTCATCGTGTCGTTCGCCGGCGCTCCGAGGGCGACCAGCTCATTGGCCGTGTAGGCGCGCAATTGAGAGACCAGGCCGTCCCATAGGCAAATCAACGGGACGCACGGGAGCGGGTAGGTGAACAACAATCGCTTCCAGGAGAAGGGCCGCATCCAGGGCGTGAATACCCAGACGAAGAGCGGCAGCAACAGAACCGGCAGGATCGTCTTGAACGTTCGGCGCGACGCTTCGAAGATGGCAATCGGCTGTCGCGCATTCGCTGCGTCGAGCAGGATTGCTCGTGCGTCCTCTGGCTTGAAGTGATGAAACGCGTTGAACAGGGTTCGCAGGCCGGTCAGCTCACGCGGAACTGCCCTCGCGTCCACCGGTGTTCGCAGGTAGTCAATGGCGCCGGCTGAAGCCTTGGCGGCGTCTTCGAACGCGGAAATGTTGGGAAAGAGATCGGTCAACGTGGCGGTTGCTTTGACGCCCGATTCGGCGAGGTCGGCGATCACCGCTGGCAACGGACCGGATCCTCCCGAACACAGATCGACGATACGCGTCGTCCCTGCAGCGTCGAGTGTCTGACGGATCAACGGAGTGATCGCGCGGTGGAGGGGCAGCGCGGTCTGGATGAAGTGCAGGTAGTCGGTGGCCAGATCGCGAACCGTGACCGGACACCAGGCCTGATCTTCAATCTCGAACAGGTGAAGCCTGCGCAAGGAGGCTACCTGGTCTTTCCTGGTCCCCAGAGCGCCCGTCCTGGCTTGCGACCGGTGTGCTCTCCGTCCTTTAGTACCTGCGAGCCATTCACGAACACGTGCCGAATCCCGACGGCATACTGGTGCGGATTCTCGAACGTCGCATGGTCGTCGATTTTGGCGGAATCGAAGACCACGACGTCGGCAAACATTCCTTCCTTCAGGAATCCGCGTCGATCGAGTTCCAGGTTCGTTGCCGGCAGCCCGCTGAGCTTTCGGATCGCCTCGGGCATGGTGAGGACCTTGTCGTCGCGCACGTACTTGCTGAGCACGCGTGCAAAATTCCCGTAGGCGCGCGGGTGAGCCGATGACTTGGTGAACGGCAACTCGGGCGCCATCGAAGCCGCATCCGATCCGAATGACACCCACGGCAGGACGATCTCCTTGCGTATGTTCTCCTCCGACATCATGAAATACACGGTATCGACGCGCGAGCGATCTTCAAGCACGAGGTTCATGATCGTATCGACGGGATCCTCGCCGCGAAGCTTGGCCGCCTGGTCGAGGGTCTTGCCCGTAAGCGGCTTCAGCTTGTCCGATTTGAAGCCGACGAGCAGGACCCGGTCAGCAGACCCCGAAGCGCGGTACAAGTTCTCCCAATCGTCGGACGGCGTCCGGATTGCTGCCGCGATCTTCTTGCGCATTTCCGGATCCGCGAGTCGCGTGTACGCCGCGTCATACCCACCATCCAGCACCCAGGGCGGCATCGACGCGTCGAGGCCGGTCGCGCCGGCAGGATACGTGTACATGTCGGCAGTAATCTTCAGGCCGTCCCGCCGCGCGCCTTCGATCTTGGCAATGACCCGATCCATCTTGGTCCAGTTCGACTGGCCGGCAGCCTTCAGGTGGTAGATTTCCGCCGGAATCCCCGCCTCCCGGCTAATGCGAATCAGTTCGTCAACCGCTTCCAGCAGCCGATTGCCTTCGCTGCGCATATGCGAGATGTACTTGCCGCGATACTGAGCTGCGACCTTGCATAGCTCGATCAACTCTTCGGTGGATGCGTAAAAGGCAGGCGCGTAGATGAGCGACGATCCAATGCCGAGCGCACCCGCCTCCATCTCGTCGCGCACCAGCGACCGCATCTCGTCGAGTTGCGCCGGAGTCGGGCGCTTGTCTTCCAGGCCAACGACGTGTTCGCGGATCGTCGTCGCGCCGATAAACGACGCAACGTTCTGGGAAACGCCTTGTTCTTCGAGGTGCTTCAGGTATTCCGACAGGCTCGTCCAGGTAATCGAATACTTCAGATCTCCCATCTGCTCGATCGCCCGTCGTTTCATTTCAGGCGTGAGCGGACCCATCGAGCTTCCTTCACCGAAGATCTGGGTGGTGACGCCCTCGCGAAGCTCTCCCTGCGAGCGTCCATCGATCAGCAGCGATTCGGTAGACCAGGACAGCATGTTGATGAAGCCGGGAGCCACTGCCAGTCCTGTTGCGTCGATAGTCGTCGTCGCCGGAAGGCCAGCGAGGTCGCCGATGCCGGCAATTCGGTCACCTTGGATGCCGACGTCCGCGCGTCGTCCCGGCGCACCCGTTCCGTCGTAGACGGTTCCGCCGCGGATGACGACGTCAAGCGGAGTCGGTTGAGTGGATGACGTTGATCTCGAGTTGGTCGAGAAGGCGAGCAAACAGACGACAAGAACGAGCAGGATGCGGGAAAGACGCATCCGCGCATTAGAGACCGTCAGGCGAAAAAATGAAAGTGGGGAGTGGGACCGGTTAGGATCCCACGTCCACGTAGACGGTGTTCAGCCGATAGTAGAGCACCTCGTTGAACTGACCGTCCGCGACGCGCGGCCATATCGGGACGGTCGTCGTACTCACAACCCGAACCTGGCCGACGACCTGATCGAGCCAGCCCAGGATTCGGACCTGCTCATCGTTGGTGAGCCGCGTCAAGTCTTCGAGCACCATCGTTGCGGCGCGGCCTCGCGTCGGAAGCTCCAGCGGCTGCCCGGGCCGCCACTTGAGGACCGGGCCTCGTAGATCGAGGCGCAGCATGTCCAGGACGATCCGTGTCGCTTCGGAACTTCCGACGACGAGAACATTCGTGCGAGGCATGACTCCCACCCGGAGATCCTTGCGCGGGACCGAGGTGATTCGCCGGTGCTTCCTGAGTTGAGACGACAGAGGGGGGGTGGATGGTCCGTCGGCGAGGGCATTCGAGCGGTTCTCCATGGGGTGCCTCCTTGAGGCGCGGGGGATACCTGAGATCGCGCCGAATGTACTCACGAAGCACCCGGACCGCTATCGGGAGAAGCGAGGGAAGGGACTAGGGAAGATCCCTAGTCTGGGGAAAATGTGAAAAGTCAGAAGTGAAAAGTTCAGAGCCAGTTCATAGCGGCAGCGAATCGCTATCGGTTTTCCAACCAGCCTTGGAGGACGGCGTACTTGACGATATCGATTCGACCCCGTAACTCCAGCTTTCGCATGGCGTTCGCCTTGTGGGCCTCGACCGTCTTGACGCTCAGTGACAACTGGCCGGCAATCTCCTTGTTGCTGTAGCCGGCCGCAATGAGGCGGAGAACCTCGGCTTCCCGCTCGCTCAGCGTCGCGGGCGGCTTGCTGGACTTGTCCCCGCGGCCAATGAGGCGGGCCGTCATGCGAGGGGTCAGCGTCGAGTCCAAGTACTGGCCGCCGGCGGCCGCTGCCCGAATCGCCTGCAGCAGCTCGTTTGGCGCGCTTTGCTTCAGCACGTATCCGGAGACACCTGCGCGCAGCAGCTCCTGCACGTAGGCATCGTCGCCATGCCTGGTCAGGGTGACGATGACCGCTTTGGGTTGCTTTTCTTTCAGTGCGCGCGTGGCGGCCAGGCCGTTCATACCCGGCATCGAAATGTCCATGACGATGACGTCAGGCTTGATGGCGAGCGCGTTCTGCATTGCCGTTTTTCCGTCGCTCGCTTCCGATACGACCGTCATGTCGGGCTGACTGTCGATCAGCAGCTTCAAACCGTGACGCACGGTAACGTGATCGTCGGCGAGCAGTACGCGAAGAGGTCCTGTCCGTTCGGTCATGACTGCGATGCCTTCCCTGAAACTGGGCTGGTCACCATCCGCACGAAGATCGCGGTGCCGTTGCCGGCGGACGATTCGATCTCGAGCGTTGCTCCGACCAGCGACGCGCGCTCGCGCATGCCAAGCAATCCAAAACCCTCCGCGGCCGTTTCGCGCGACGCCAGATCGAATCCCACACCATCGTCTTCGACGATAAGGAGCACGCTGTCCGCGCGACGTTCGAGGATCACTTCAACGCTGGTCGCGCCGGCGTGCTTCGCCACGTTCGTGAGGGCCTCCTGCGCGATCCGGTAGAGCGCCGTTTCGACATCGGTGGGCAACCGGTCGTCCATGAGCCCGGACGAGTGTAACCGTGCAGGAATGCCGACGCGTGCCGACCAGTCCTGGACGTAATTCGCCAGCGCGGCTCGCAGCCCAAGGTCGTCGAGTGCGGTCGGGCGAAGCTGCCAGACCAGCTGGTCGACATCATGATCGAGCCGCTGGGCAATGGCCTCGATCGATTCGACGTGTGCGCGCCAGTCCGCTCGATCGGCGCTGGCGCCCTTGAGCAAGCGAATACGCAGGGCGAGGGCCGTCAAGTGCTCGCCAAACTGATCGTGCATTTCACGCGCGATGCGGCGCCGCTCATCTTCCTGCGCGAAGACGAGCCGGGCGAGGAACTCGCGACGGGCACGTTCCGATTCAGCCTGTTTCCGCTCGGTGAGGTCGAAATGCGTGCCGACGATTCGCACGACCGGTCCTCCGGGTGCGGTGCGGACCGGGTAGCCGCGAGACAGCACTTCTACATAGTGGCCGTCCTTGTGGAGCAGCCGGAATTCCCCCTGATACGTGTCGGCGCCGGCGAGCACGCTTTCGTTCAGCCGGCGTGCCTGTTCCTTGTCATCCGGGTGAAGCAGCCGCTCCCACGCGCCGACATGGGGTTCGATCTCGTCGTCGGCGTACCCGAGCATTTCCTTCCAG
>Ga0310810_10010051_pt1 | contig 11003 bp, 10 predicted proteins | sample NCmetagenome_FD_207641 | JGI IMG/M metagenome (GOLD analysis project Ga0310810, IMG submission 207641) | Soil microbial communities from experimental microcosm in Duke University, North Carolina, United States - NC | ecosystem: Engineered > Artificial ecosystem > Soil microcosm > Unclassified ... | reverse complement strand
TCTCGGGCGTAGAATCCGTCGGCCCCTGACCATGTCCATTTCCTTCGACCCCCCGCGTTCCCCCGCGCCCACCGTCGAGCACGTGGCCTGGAGACTTCGCAAAGGCACTCATTGCGTCGAGGCGCGGCTCCGGCACCATCCACTGGGCATCGAGCTGTGGTGTCTCTACGATGGCGCGCCGCTCTGGTCTGAAATCTTCAGGCACCGCCAGCCGGCGGTGGACCTGGATCGCGCGATCGACGACACCCGTTGCGCCTGGGAGCAGAAGGGCTGGCGTCGAGCGCCGAAGTGAGTGGTACCGGTCCCGCGAGTCGCAGCGGAAGGACGTCAGCCCTGCGCAGGGATTGGCGGCGAAAGCCGCAGCGGCGCGTCGATGAGCGCGAGGAGTTCGGTCAGCTCGGCCGGCTTCGTGACGTGGGCGTCGAATCCGGCGGCGAGGGCGCGCCGACGATCCTCGTCCTGGCCCCAGCCAGTCACCGCGATCAGCAGCATGCCCGCCGTACGCGGATCGTCCCGCAGCCGCTGGGCGAGCGTGAGCCCGTCGAAGTCCGGCAAGCCGAGATCGAGCAGCGCCACTTCGGGGGGATCGCTTCGGGCGAGGTCGAGCGCTTCGGCGGCGTGAGTGGCGACTCGAACGTGGTGCCCGCGCGCGGCCAGAAGCTCCCGCAGCGTTTCCGCGGCGTCGGTGTTGTCGTCGACGACGAGAATCGTTCGCGGTGCCATCTCCGTGCCGGAGCGCGGCGTCTCGCCTTGGGTCACGGCCGGCATCGTTCGCGGTAGGCGGACCCGGAACTCGGCTCCCTGGTCGCGCCCTTCGCTGTGCGCCTCGACGGTCCCGCCGTGCAGCTCGACCAGCCCCTTGACCAGCGCCAGGCCGATGCCAAGGCCGCCGTGCCGCCCTTCCCCGAGCTGCACGAACATGTCGAAGACCCGGCCGAGATCGGCTGGATCGAGCCCTGCCCCGCTGTCGCGAACCCGGAAGACGACGTCATCGCCATCGAGATCGGCGCCGAGCTCGATCCGCCCTTCAGCCGGGGTGTAACGAGCGGCGTTGGTCAGCAGGTTCACCAGGATCTGGACGAGCCGATCTGGATCGGCGCGCACCCAGAGGGCCACCGGCGGCAGGTGGACGCTGAGCACATGGCGGCCGCGCGTCACCTCGTACGACACCGCGTCTGCGGCTTCGCGAAGCGCCTGCGTGACATCGACGGCGCGCAGCTGCAGCTGCACCTTGTTGTGGGTGATGCGCGTGAGGTCGAGAAGATCGTCAACGAGGCGGACGAGGTGATCCACCTGCCTGCCGATTACCTGCCTGGCCCGTTCGGCGTGCTCGGCCGGTCCGTTGAGCGAGTGGAGCGCGAATCGGATCGGCGCCAGCGGGTTCCGGAGCTCGTGCGAAAGGGTCGCGAGGAAGGCCGTCTTCTGGCGGTCGGCCTCGCGCAGCGATTCAGCGCTCTCCTCGAGTGCCCGCCCGATCGCGGCGCGCTGATCGACCGCCCGGCTCAAAGCCGTGCCCGTCCGCCAGATGAGCGCGCTGAAGCCGCCAATCAACACGATGGTCATCGCCGAGATCGCGAACGCGCCGTCCACGAGCTCCAGGTGATAGGCCGAAGAGAGAAACCAGCCGACGCCGAACGTGAGGAGGACGGCGGTGGCAAACAGTTGCCGGGCCATCGTGCCCGACTCGTCGTCTCGGCAGAGCAACCTGGCAAACCCGACCTCGGGATGGCCTGCGACGATCGACGTGGCCAGAACCAGGAGCGCGACCGCCGTCGAAAAGGCAATCCCGGTGTAACGCGCGATGTCGTAGAGGATGGTGAGGCCGAAGGTGTAGCCGACGAGCGGCAGCAGCGGGATCAGGCAGGAGACGAGCGCTAACCCATGGCCGGCGGCACGGACCCCGTCGCGTCGGCTGTCGAGCAGCAGCAGCGACAGGCCGCTGAGCACGAACGCAATCGCCGCGGGCGGGCCCATCCGGTTCGGGCTCGTTGTCGCGAGCGCGCCTGGCGCCTCGGCGGCCAACAGCTCGTCGATGTCGAGATCCCAGCCTGTCGCGTGCTCGACGAGCGTCAGCCCGCCGATGACAATGCAGATGACGGCCAGCGTCCACCCGAGCCACCGAAACGGTCGCGCCCGGTCGCGGTACAACAGCGCATAGTTGGCGAGGCCGGCGGCGGCAAAGGCGATGCCGACGTTGGTCTTGACGTTCGGGCCGAACGGCACGAAGACATAGGTGAGCTCCGGGCGCTGGTACAACCAACCCGCGACCACCACCAGCCCCATCGCGAAGGTCAGGAGGCTGCCGATGCGCGCGAGCAGCACCGCACGATCGGAAACTGAACGTCGAGCGGTCTCCATCCCGAAACCGCGAGCATAACAGCGGCTGCCGGTCCGCACAACCGCGGACCCCGGATCCGCTGGCGCGTGTCTGTCGCCGTGCGTGAACTGAATTAACTTGCTTTCTTCAACTGCTCCAGCAGCTGGTTCAGCACGCGGGTATAGGCCGCGTCGGCCTCGCTGAGCGCCTGCATGTATTCCTTTTCCGACATCTTGTCCTCGCGCCAGCTCCCGTCAAAACGGATGCTCTTCGCGCCGAAGTCGTGCGAATCGGACGGCTGGTTCTTACCGCCCTTTCGAATGCCGTCGGCGCCGAGGTCGGTGATGAAGTTGCGGCTGTTCGGATCCGAGGCGCTGTTGAGATCGACGTAGGCGTCGCGGTACTTGTGGGTCAGGATCTTTTCATTCAGGACGGACGGGGCGCTGAACTTCGCCCAGACGACGATCAACTGCCCGGGGATCGCCATCGACGCGGCGAACTCGTCGGGCGCCGTCGGAAGGCGGACGGCAAAGCTGTCCAGCTTCCGTTCGGCCATCAACTGGGCGAGCTCGCGGGCTGGAGCTGCGGATTGCGGATCCTGCGCAAACGCGGGCACGGTGAAGGGGGCCAGGAGACACAGGGCCAGGACAAGACGAAGGGGACACATCATGCCCACTCCATCTATCACCGGCCGGGCCCGGCGTCAATGCGGAGCTGGTTTCAGCCGATGAACAGCGAGTCGTCTTCGACGCCGGGCGTGACCTTGCGGCGCCGTCGCGACGCCTCGCGAATGCCCTTGATCGCCGAGACCGCAGCCTGCACGCCGCTGAGGATCGCGAGGCCGTTCTTGGCCGGCCCCCGCACGAATTGCTGTGCAGCGGCGAGCGTCTGGTCGACCCGCGAGGCCATGTCGCCGAAAAGCTGGTCAACGCGCTCGACCTGCCGGGTGGCCATCGCCGCGGTCCGGGACAGCTCGGTCGTGACGTCGGTGAGGTTGGTAATGAGCGGTTTGATGTCGGTTTCGATCCGACGCGAGACTTCCTCCACGCGCTTCGCGACGCGGAACGCCGCAAGGAGGGCGCCCACCTGGATGAGCGCCATCACGAGCACCGAGATCGCGATGATCCCGAGGAACAGATCGCTCACGCTTCGTCCCCGCGCTCCCTGGCCTGCTGGAAGGCCTCGCGGCCGCGGTCGAGAGCGGTGGAGACGGTTTCGCGGTGCCGCTGGTAGAACTCGCGGCTCTGATCGACCGCGTCGCGCGCCTTGTCGCGTCCCTCGCGCGCTTTCTGGCCGAGATACTCGCGCGTCTCCTCGCCCGAGGCTGGAGCGAAGAGCAGGGCCACAGCCGCGCCGGTAAGTGCGCCGACGACAAAGGCGAGCATCACGCTGCCCGCGCCGTTGTTGTTGTCCCCAGACATGATCGCCTCCGAATCAGAAGATGCTGACCTTGACGTTCAGATACTTCTTGGGATCCTTGCGGATGTCCCCGATGAGGCCGCGTAATTCGGACGCCGCCTGGTTCATGTTCTCATATAACTGCTTGTCCTGCAGCAACTGGCCAGCTGTTCCCTGCCCCGTGTTGAGGCGCTCGGCAAGCGTGTCGAACCGATTGGTCAGGCTTTCGATCCGCTTGTAGACATCGTCCTCGTTTATCAGCTTGCCAATCGTGCCGTCGCCGCTCTTGATCCGGCCGCTGATCGATTCGAGATTCGAGCTCGTGCCGGTCAGGTTCTTGGCCAGGGTTGGATCGTTCAGCAGCTGGCCGAGCGTGCCTTCGCCGGCCCGCATTCGCCCGGTCACCTCGTTGAGGTTGGCGACCGACTGCTCGAGCTCGTTATAGAGTTTCGGATCCTTCGTCAGCTTGCCGAGCGTGCCCTGCCCCGCGGCGATGGCGCTGGTGACCCGCTCGGCGGCGTCGACGAAGCCCTGGATCTCGCGATACACGGCGTCGTCGGTAAAGAGCTTGCCGACCGTTCCCTTGCCGGAGCGGATGTCCTGGATCAGCGATTTGGCTTCCTGAAGCCCGCTGGTTGCCTTGTCGGTCAGCTCCGCGATGCTGCCAAGGGTGGGACCGGAGTTGATGTAAGCCCAGTCGCGAAGCGGCGTGCCGTCGGGCCGTGCGGTGATATCGATCGCGCCTTCCCCGAGCAGCGAAATCGAGCCGATCGTCGCCGTCGACTGATCGGTGATGAGCGGACGCATGTCTTTCTCGAGCTCGAGCCAGACCTCGGCGCCGGTACCGGCGATCTCGACCTTCGTGACCGAGCCCTTCTCGATGCCGGAGACGCGCACCGGCGAGCCGCTCTTCACACCCGCGACATTCGGGAACCTGGTTTTGAGCGGATACTGCTGCCACCAGAACCCGCCGCCGCCGACCGCGAAGATCATCGCGGCGGCGAGCACGATCGCCAGCACCGCGATGAGGCCGAGTTTCAATTCGGCGAACGCCAGGGAACGTGTGCGTGGCATGTCGGCTACAACCTTCTACGAAAGGAACGCCCGGAGATACGAATCCTGGGAGCGCCTCAGCTCCTCAGCGGACCCTTCGAACATGATCTCGGCGTCGCGCAGCATCACGAAATCGGCCTGTTCGATCTTGCTCTGCACCGCGGGCGAGATCTCGATGTCTCCGCCGGCGTGGCGCTCGGCGGCATGCGTGGCGATGTAGAACGCGTCGCGCAGCTGGTGCGTGACCAGCACCGAGGTGACGCTCTCGATGTCGCGCAGCTTGACGATTTCCGCGTCAATCGTCAGCGAGGTAATCGGATCCAGGCCGGTGGTCGGTTCGTCGTAGAGCAGCAGACCCGGTTTGGCGGCCATCGCCCGGGCGATGGCGACGCGGCGCCGCTGCCCGCCCGACAGCTCCGAGGGCTGCTTGTCGATGTGCTCGCCAAGACCGACGAAGCCGAGCACCTCTTCGACCCGGCTCCGGACCTCGTCGAGCGGCAGCGTCGTCTCCTCGTACAGTTTGTAACCGACGTTCTCGCCGACAGAGAACGAGTCGAAGAGGGCGCCCTCCTGGAACACCATCCCCATATGATGCCGGACGCCCATCAGCTGCTGCTCGTCCATCGTGTCCACCCGATGGCCGAGCACCCAGATGGTGCCCGAATCCGGCTTCAGCAGGCCGAGCATCAGCTTCAGGATCGTGGACTTCCCCGCGCCGCTCGCGCCGAGGAAGATCTTCGTATGACCGGCGCGCACGTCGAAGGTGACGTTGCGCAGAATCACCTTGTCATCGAACGCCAGGCACACCTTGTCGAACAGTACGACCGGCGCGTGCGGCTCGACCAGCTCGATCGGCAGGCCGAATTCGGCCAGTGAAGAGCGCCGCATCAGAACAACACCGACATGAGCAGTCGGGTGACGAAGAAGTTCACCGCGAGCACGGTAACCGATGCTGCCACCACCGCGCTGGTGGTCGCGCGTCCGACACCCTGAGTGCCGCCGCGCGTCCGCAGGCCGACGTGGCATCCGATGGTGACGATGACAAATCCGAGGAAGAACGGCTTGATGAGCCCCATCCAGAGATCCTGAGGGTACAACCCGTCGACCACGGATTGCCAATACACCGAGGAGGCGACCCGCAGCTGCGAGACCGCGATGATCCAGCCGCCCAGCAGGCCGACCGCGTTCGCGATGACGGTCAGGATCGGGCACATGATGAAGCCGGCCAACACGCGTGGGACCACCAGCTTGCGAACCGGGTCGGTGCCCAGGGCGCGCAGGGCGCTCACCTGCTCGGTCACGACCATCGAGCCGAGCTCAGCCGCGATGCCCGACCCGACCCGCCCGGCGAGCATCAGGGCGGTCAGTACCGGACCGAGCTCCTTGATCATCGAGGCGCTGATCAGCCTCCCCACGTAGGGGCGGGCGCCGAACTGGTCCAGTGTCATCCCCGACTGCAGCGCCAGCACGGCGCCGGTGAAGAACCCCGTGAGCAGCACCACCGTGAGGGAACCCAGGCCGATCACGTCGATCTGCTCGATGAGATCGTGCAGGTAGAACGGACGGCTGAACACGGCTCGAGCCGTCTGGCCACTCAGCCGCACGTAATCCTGCACCTCGAGCAAGCCCGCCTTGACGGCCTCGATGGCCTTGTCGGCAATCGACTGGCTCACGAGAAGGTTGGGGCTCCCAACCCGAGGTCGCGCGTTCGCAGCGCCCGTATCTGATCGCGCAGCGCTGCCGCCTGTTCGAAGTCCAGGTTGGCCGCCGCCGCCTTCATGTCCTTCTCGAGGCTGGCAATGTGGGCGTCGAGCTCGGCCTGGGTCCGGAACACGGGCCTGCCCTTTTCAGCCTTTTCCGGCACGCCCATGTAATCGCGCTCGTAGATGCTCGTCAGCACGTCGTCGATCGACTTGACCACCGAGGTCGGCGTGATGCCGTGCTCGGTGTTGTAGGCCGCTTGCAGCGCGCGGCGGCGGCTGGTTTCGCCGATAGCCGCCTTCATCGAATCGGTCATCGTGTCGGCGTACATGATGACCTGCCCGGCGACGTTCCGGGCAGCGCGTCCTGACGTCTGAATCAGGGCGCCGCCCGAGCGAAGGAAGCCCTCTTTGTCGGCGTCGAGAATCGCAACCAGCGACACCTCGGGCAGGTCCAGTCCTTCGCGCAGCAGGTTGATGCCAATCAGCACGTCGAACACGCCGCGGCGCAGGTCGCGCAGGATCTCGACGCGCTCCAGCGTGTCGATGTCCGAGTGCAGATAGCGCACCTTGACGCCGAGCTCCTGGTAATACTGCGTCAGGTCCTCGGCCATTCGTTTTGTCAGGGTCGTCACCAGGACGCGCTCACCCCGATCGGCCCGGGTGCGAATCTCGGCGAGGAGGTCGTCCACCTGGCCCTTCACCGGCCGCACGTCGATCGGCGGGTCCATGAGGCCGGTCGGGCGAATCACCTGCTCGACGACCACGCCGCCGGCCTTCTGCAGCTCGTAGGGGCCGGGAGTCGCGCTGACGTAGATCAGCTGATGGACGCGGGACTCCCATTCCTCGAAATTGAGCGGACGGTTGTCGAGTGCCGAGGGCAGGCGGAACCCGTATTCGACGAGCACTTCCTTGCGAGACCGATCACCGTGGTACATGCCGCGGACCTGCGGAACGGTCTGGTGGCTCTCGTCAACCACCACCAGCGCGTCGGACGGCAGATAGTCGAGCAGCGTCGGCGGGGGATCGCCGGGGTTTCGACCGGTCAGGTGTCGCGAGTAGTTCTCGATGCCGTGGCAGTAGCCGATCTCCTTCATCATCTCGAGATCGAACATCGTCCGCTGGTGAAGCCGCTGCGCCTCGAGGAGCTTCCCCTGCGATTCGAGATCGCCGCGGCGCTCGACCAGCTCGGCTTTGATCGACTCCACGGCTTCCTTCAGGCGCTCGCGGCTGGTGACGAAATGCGATTTCGGATAGACGGCGGTGCGATCGTGCCGCCGGAACGACTTTCCGGTGAGCGGATCGAACGAGACGAGTTCGTCCACTTCATCGCCGAACAGGCCGATCCGAAGCGCGACCTCCTCGTACGACGGGTAGACCTCGACGATGTCGCCGCGGACGCGGAAAGTGCCGCGGCCGAAATCGATGTCGTTACGTTCGTACTGGATTTCCACCAGCTTGCGGAGGATCTGGTCCCGCCCGATCCGCTGCCCTCGTTCGAGCGGCAGCACCATCCCGTAATAGGCCTCCGGCGAGCCGAGGCCGTAGATGCACGACACGCTGGCCACGATGATGACGTCGCGGCGCTCGAAGAGCGACCGCGTCGCCGACAGGCGCATGCGGTCGATCTCGTCGTTGATGGTCGATTCTTTCTCGATGTACGTGTCGCTCGACGGCACGTACGCTTCCGGCTGGTAGTAGTCGTAATAGCTGACGAAATACTCGACCGCGTTCTCCGGGAAGAAGCGCCGGAACTCCTGGAACAGCTGGGCGGCGAGCGTCTTGTTGTGGGCCATCACCAGGGTCGGCCGGTTGACCCGCGCGATGACCTGGGCCATCGAATAGGTCTTGCCCGACCCGGTAACGCCTAGCAGCACCTGGTGCTTGTCGCCCCGCTCGAGTCCCTCGACCAATTCGGGCACGGCCCGGACCTGGTCACCACGGAGCTCGAATTCAGAGGTGAGCGTGAACCGGTCGTATACGGAGGGCATGCGAGCAGTGGAACCAAAAACGCATGGTACCACAAGGCCTTCGAGCCGCCGACCGGTTCACGGCCGGGGCGCGGGCGCGGCCGAATACCGGGCGAAGTACCCTTTGCGGGTCCGCACCTTCAGGCCTGGCCGCTTGACCTTCACCTCCACGGCCCGCCAGCGGCCGTCGGGGGCGGTATTGGTCGACGAGTAGCCGAGCTGATACTGCGCACGAATCTCCCGCAGGACTTGCGCGTAGAACCCGTCCAGATCGCGGGCGCTCGCCGGGAACATCGCGGTGCCCCCAGTGACTTCGGTCAGCGCCTGGAGCTTCATCCGGGCGTCGAGCCGCGCGCTGCCCGCGTGGTCGAGGAGCCCGATCGCATAGACGGTAGCGTTCGAGGCCTTGAGCAGGTCCACCACTTCCTTGAACGAGATCGACGATCGCGAGTCGATCCCGTCGGAGTAGATGACCAGCACCGGCCGGCCCATGATGCCCGAGGCGCCATCCAGGTAGACGCCGAGCGCGTCGTAGAAGGCGGTCTCGCCACCGGCCTTGCGGCCGCGAATCCGCTCGACGATGCGGGGGAAGTCGCGCTGCGGGTAGCGTGTTACGCGAACCTCGGTGTCGAAGTCCACCAGCGTGATGTCCTCGGCGGTTGGTAGCAGGTTGAGGAACTTGACCGCCGCCGTGCGTGCCAGCGCGAGCTCGTCTTCCATGCTCTGGCTGGTGTCGAGCAGCAGTCCCGGATGGAGCCGGGCGATGGCGGCATCGCTGGCTTCCCCGTCGGTCGCCGCGGCGAAATGCTCGAGCTGCTGGGGTCGGCCGTCCTCCATTACCTGGAAGTCGTCGCGACCGAGGTCGGTCACGAGGTTGCCGCGGCGATCGAGCACGGTCACGCCGACAGTGACCAGGTCAACTCCGCCCCGGAACACCGTCTGGGCGATCCCGGCCGGCGCGGCCAGGGCGACAACGGCGAGCAGGCACAGGACTGCGCGTGCCATGGCGCGCATCCTACAACAGTCTTCGCCCCTGCTGGATAGCGCGGACCATCGGTCGCGCGGCCGGGCTGCAGGCCTATAATGAGAGATCGTGCGTTGTCTTGCGGTCTGCCACACGGAGCTGGTCGCTCGGCTCCTCGAGGCAGTCCTGGCTCCCCAGGCCGACGTCGAGCTCATCGTGGAAAGCGCGGCGCTGGCGCGCCGCGTGGACGATTTCGGCCTCCCTGTCGCCGTGGCCGACCCTCAGCGCCTCGACAGCTATGTCAGGGCCGACCTGACACCCGGCACCGTCGTCATCATCGAGGACAACGGCCGAAAAGGGCTCCGCAAGGTGCTCGACGCGGTCATCAGCGCCGGCGGCACCCTGGTCTACGTGCTCGGCACGCGGCCCGAGGAAATGAAACGGGCCGAGGCGTTACGGGCCGACTTCCCCGACGTCAACACGCTCACGCTCGCCGAGTTGATGGGACGTCCGCTGGTTGCCGAACTCGCCCGCTCGGTGACACGACAGAAGGTCCAGCAGTATCAGCACTACTTCCGCGACGCCGATCGCGTCCTGATTCTCACCCACAACGATCCCGATCCCGACGCGCTGGCCAGCGGCCTGGCGCTGCGGAGCCTCCTGCGGCGCACGCGTCAGACCGCGATCATCGGGTGCATGCAGGGCGTCACCAGGCCCGAGAACCAGCGGATGGTCAAGCTGCTCGATCTCGCCTACGAGGTGATCGCGCCCGAGCAGCTGAACGGCTTCGACAAGATCGCCCTGGTCGACGTCCAGCCCCACTACTTTCCGGGGCTGCTCCCCCACGCGGACCTCGTCATCGATCATCACCCCGAGCAGACCGGCTACACCGCCGTCTACCGCGACATCCGCTCGGACTACGGCTCCACGTCGACGATCCTGACCGAGCACTTGCGCGCGGTGGACATCGATATCTCCGAGCGCACCGCGACGGCGATGCTCTACGCCATCAAGTCGGACACGCTGTTCTTCAACCGCCAGGCCAACAGCGCCGACCTCGACGCATTCTCCTATCTCTATCCACTCGCGGACGCGACGATGGTCCGCAAGATGGAGGGCTCGGAAATCACGGCCGAGCGCCTGGATTACGTGATCAAGGCGTGGCAGTCGGGACGCATGGTGGAGCACGTGTTCTGCGCGTTCCTCGGCGAGCCGCCGCGAGAGGACTTCGTTCCCTACGTCGCCGATTTCTACCTGCAGCTCGAAGACGTCCAATGGACGATCGTGTCGGGCGTGGTCAACGACACGTTCGTCGTTTCGGTGAGGAACCTCGGGTATTCGCGGAACGCCGGCGATTTCGTGCGCCGCTGGTTCAACGACATCGGCAGCGCCGGAGGCCACCGCACGATGGCCAAGGCCGTGGTGCCGCTCGAGGCCTTCCAGCGGAAGTTCGGCACCTACGAAGGCTCGCGTATCAACCAGCGGATGCTGGAACTGGTTCTCGAGTTTCTGCACGAAGTGAAAAACGGGCTTCGCTGAGCGCTCAGGCGAGGGCCCTCAGGGCCACGGTTCGCGCCATACGAATCAGGCGCCGGTTCGCG